>Ga0123355_10021986_pt1 | contig 10221 bp, 5 predicted proteins | sample TergutEmb28metaG_3_FD_89872 | JGI IMG/M metagenome (GOLD analysis project Ga0123355, IMG submission 89872) | Embiratermes neotenicus P1 segment gut microbial communities from Petit-Saut dam, French Guiana - Emb289 P1 | ecosystem: Host-associated > Arthropoda: Insects > Digestive system > Gut ... | reverse complement strand
GACCACACACACCACACACACACCACACACACACCACACACACACCACACACACACCACACACACACCACACACACACCACACACACACACCACACACACACCACACACACACCACACACACACCACACACACACACACCACACACCACACACACACACACACACATATATATATATATGTCTATGTCAATTTGCTGAAAATTCAGAGCGTTTTGATTTCGGAATATAAAATGGGTGATAGAAACAGATTACAGAACCAAAAGAGTTAGTGCGTGGGATAAAAGGCTTACTCCACATTGCGGTATATTATGACTTCATTAGGATTTTGGATTCCACAATGACATTTATATTCATTCAATGCTGGTAGAAATACATCAATATAAAGCTAATCACAATACGGACACCATATTGCGTAGAACAGAAAATTTTTTATCTTGTGTTTGGTTCGTCACACAATAGTACTTCCCATAAAAGTTGCACACACTAAAAAAGTCTATGTTATGGCAAGTAATAAACTTTTACGTGTAGCAGAATTATCTCTCCGTACCATTTCTATCTCGAACGGTTTTCATGTTGCCAATTGGTTATATCGCTGTTTGATATGATTTGTTTAAGTACGATGCGAACAATCGAAGACAAACTTAAGCTTCTCGTACTGAGTGTATGAAGAACTGAAAACAGCAAACTGTGCCTGGTGGGTACGTAAAAGCTGCAGTGTTGCTACGTCAGGGACGGATGAAACATAAACCTTTTTCGTTAATGCACGTGTGACATGCCCTGCTCCGGTCTGTGGCTAAACCTGAAATGAGCAATATCGCAGCGGAGCAGGTACTGGTCCTCCTTATTTGAAGTCTATAAAATCAGCCCACCTTACCCAATTCGGTACACAGCCAAAACTGAGCCTCTAAACGCGGAACACGCTTATACTGCGAGTCGCATTTCAGGAAACCTATAAAACCTGATTTGCAATTTATGTGCATTACATGATGCAACACACCGGTCCCAGTGACCGCGCGGTCTAAGGCGTGGATCTGCGGCCATTCGGTTGTTGGGACTGGGTGTTCGAATCCAACCGGGGGCATGGATATCTGTCTATTGTGAGTGTTGTGTTGTGAAGTGGAGACCTCTGCGACGGGGTGACCACTTGCTAGAGGAGTGTGGTGTGTCTGAGTGTAATCACGAGGCCCCGTAAGGGGAGGCCGTAGTTCGGAATCGGGTCGAAGTTACACGGGGAGGGGGGGGGGGAGATGCAACACATAATTTTGAACTAAATTTAAACAATCTCTGAAAATTCCAGTACAAACCCCTACACAAAATTCAATCAATAGCAGTTATACCTTTGTAAAGATGAACTATACAAACCGACAAACATCAGCATCTAAATAAATTAATTGAGATATCTGGGCCAGGAACCTACAAGTAGTTCTTCCCCAGGGTCCATCTGAGTTCAGAGCAACAACCATACACCCTTCCCACAAAGCGTCCTACTTAACTGGTACTGGAGGCTCTCTCCTCGCGAATAAAGCAGCCGGGGCGTGAAGCCGACGACTGACCACCATATACTGCCGAGACTGAGAATGGGTAAAGGAATACGTCCATTCTTCCACAAGCACTTAGGGAGCGAATTGGAACAACTTTACCACACACACCTAATTCACTGCGAATCATGGTAAATGTCGCCAGCAGAGATGCTCTAGAAGTGGAAGGAGGTAGGAAGGTCTGTAATAGTGCCCTGGGGAATATACGTGGTCCACGGGGTAGATAATCTGCGGCCTTGAAGCCACATCCAACCGAGAGCTCCATACTTCAAACACACAGATGTGGTTCCAGAGTACAAACAAACACCGTACTTAGTGAACATTAGCAAGGCAAAGCCAGGGACACAAATATCGGACGAACTCTGGGACAGAATATACACCTCTGCGTCATGAAATAAAGTGAAATGCCAACTTGATGCAACTAGGTAATTTTATTAATATATTCTTAGCTCGACATGTTTCGGGGACATACGCCCATCATTAGGAGTATTAGATGTTGAGTTGCAGCATATGGTTTTCAGCACCGAGTTTTTGGATGGGTGGTGGTCTTGAGAGTTGCTGCGTAGGTCGTGTGTACGGTGCGGATGGTGCCGTGCATCTAATGCTCCTGATGATGGGCGTATGTACCCGAAACATGTCGAGCTAAGAATACATCAATAAAATTACCTAGTTGCATGAAGTTGGCATTTCACTTTATTTCATGAAGAAGATGCACGGTCAAACAACCCTCAAACCTCTGCGTCAGTATTCTCGCTACATGTTCAGAAAGTAAGCTATTCGAACAGTTTAAAATGGCTTCGGAATGATGCCGACCGAGTTTATGGAATTCCTCTCCAGTATAATTAACACAATTACCGCAGGAATATCCTTGTAACAGTTGAACTACGCAGCTGGACAAAAGAGTCTTCTGCTTTTACTAAACGCTGAGGTGCACCACTGCATTTACGAAGTCACGTCATCGACAAGTGTATCGTCACACTGCGCATGCGCAGTATTCATTTTAATATCCATACATGCCTAGGTCCTGAGGCTTATTTACTCATCCTGCTGTATCCCGAGGATTACTTTCATCTCCTGCTTCTCCTATTCAAGCTTCTTCGACTGCCCGGCAGAAAGAAAGTTGTCCCGAAGCTGAAAAGCTACGACATACATGAATATAAGAGAAACAGGGGCAAAGCTCAGTTTTACGTTCAGATGCTTCGTTACTGGTGGAAGAGCCTAAGATTACCATTGGAAGACGGACGGGTGAAGGAATATTTAAGGCAGAGGTTGTGACAAAGAGAAAAGTGCAACAGCTGTTGTAGAGTCTTCCAGCCCAGGCGAATTTTAATGTGTACCGGTCATAACTGCAGACATTAAAAAAGACTAAAAATTAATGTTTACAGAAAGACTTACCATGAAGCTGCCATACTACTACATTTGAAGCAAGGGAAACAAAATATCTGAATTAAAAACATTAACATATCAAAAATGAAAGTTTTCAGTGTTGAAATCTAGTCCTGGGGCAGTTTCTGCTGATTCTGTAATACGAATGCTAATACTGACTGTGTTTTGTTTCTTTTTGTATTACTTTGCGCTCTCCTGGGAGTTTCAAGCATCAGCCCACGTTCAAGAGGAAATTCCATGTAAAAGGAAATGTTACTAGAGTAACATCAGATTACATTAAGATGGCTGGCACAGAAAGAACACAGAGGGAATTACTGTGCAACTGTTCAAGACCAGACCACAATATAAAAAGAGATTTAGTTGGAAATGTTGAGAAACTAAAATACATGGCAATGACAGTAAAAAAAATCGATAATCAAACATCCTTTTTTGGACTATATCCATTGCCTAATTTTTTAAACAAACACGACCTTTCGGAAGCCAGCTTTGCATCCGTCTTCAGGCAAAGAAGCACCTAACCTAACCTAACCTAACCTAACCTAACCTAACCCGATGACCCCTTCCACCGAGTGACTCAGAATAGCTCGATCTAAGAGGTCCGCCATATTAGGTGCTTCTTTACCTGAAGACGGAAGCAAATCTGGTTTCCGAAACCTCGTGCTTATTTAAAAAAAATTGGGTGAAGGACGAAGTCGAAAAAAAAAAGATTTTGTGACGGTGAGTCAAAATATCTGTCTTCCAGTCACCTACCTGAGAATACGAACGTAAAGATTAATTTTTATTATTAAACGTCATATCGGCGCTTAATTACAATAACACATAGTCTTAAGACTAACAAGCTATTTTGTTCTGACTTCAATTGCTAAATGAATATTAACTTCAGCTGTCGCCCAGCGGTTCTACCGGTTTAGTTTTGTTTGTTTACGCATTATCTTTACCTTTGCTGGCGGTGATTACTGCACTAACACTGTGCCCTGCTTTTGTCACACACTAATAGTGTTTATGTTGCACTTCACTTTGCTCTGCTTTCAAAAATCACTACACCAACTCAAAAAGTTTTTTTTACAAACGTAAAGAAAGAAAATTTCGTAATTGCATTTACTTTCTGTGTGGGTGTGAAGCCCTGCTTGTCATCCCCAAAATACTGGGTAATTCATAAGGCCGTGAAACATGTTAGAAAACTGGCTGATGCCACAGTTGAATGAAGATAGTAATGATTACATCTTTCAACAAGACGGCTCTCCGGCTCACTACAAAGACGTGTGAGGGTATCTCAATCGAAACTTGCCACAAAGGTGGATAGGACGCACAGGAAAAGAAGATGAAGCGTTAATGCGGTGGCCACCCCGGTCCCCGGATTTAACCCCGTGCGAACTTATCTTCTGGGGGTTTATGAAGGACACTGTCTTTGTGCCTCCACTCCCCGCTAATCACCAGATTTTCGCAGCCGTATCACCGCTGCTGTGGCTCTGGTCGACTGTGATATGCTGACACGTGTGTGGAACGAGATGGACTATGGCATAGATGTCTGCCTTATTACCAAAGGTGGACACATTGAGCTTCTGTTAAAAAAAAAACAAACAAACTTGGAGAGTTTCTCTCTCTATCGGCGTAAGAACTACCATGATCCGTTGAGTAGTTTATTTGTTGCGAATTTTTAACATGTTTCACGGGCTTATGAATAATCCTGTATAATCACACAGATTGAGGGTTCTACGAACAACTGCTAAGGAGAATGTTCGGTGCGAAGAAGAAGAGGAAAGAGAGACAGACAGAATAAAATGCGAATAGGGTAAACTGAATAATGAGAACATTTGAATATCAGTTATTAAAGGTAAAGTGATCCCGTTACAGGCCCGGTGTGGGCCAGAGGGTGGGTAGAGGTATAGCTATACTCTTCCATGACCGCGGCACTGGAAGGGGGTGAGTGGTAAGCAGCACGTCCTGGCCGCACTTTACCCCCGGGAGAGACCCGGTACCCATTTTACAGGAGGCTGGGTTGGCCCCAGGGCCGGTTTGAACGGGCGGAAAATCTCGTCCCCATCGGGATTCGATCCCGGACCGTCCAGCCCGTAGCTCAGTCGCTATACCGACTGAGCTACCCGGCCCACATATCAGTTATTACAGCGACGAAATAAAATATGGATCAAGTATTTAGCATGAAGTGGTAAGACGAGAAATTCTACAGCAGTAGTCGACAACATAAAAATATTCATTGTGTCGTCTGCTGATCTGCTACACCGTGTAGTCTGGTAGGTGTATCACGTATCGGAGGAATATTCTGCTTACATCGCTAGCGTGAAGCTAACTTCACATGGGCCATTCGGTGATCGAACACGCAGTTACCGAAGACTGCCAGGCCACTCGGTCTTAGCTCGTCCTCGTCTGAGAATGTTGCGGGCCGGGAGTGGCCCTGTGCAGGCATCGTAAAGTGAGGTAAGTTGGGGAAGTGGTTGGAAAGGGCCAAGGAGGGTGGGGGTGGTCAAGAAGAACTACGTAGAGAAAGAGGACAAGGGACCCAGAGTGCCATTGTAGTTTTCCCCTTCTTGAACGGAAAGCGAATTTCTCTTACCGCAGTTACAATACCGCGTCTCTGCTTCCCACTTCCAGCCAAATGCATCTAGTTCATACGTTTCCACTCCATGTATTTAAGATCTGTTTTAATAATATCATAGTTTCTCCAGAAGTTAGCTTCACTCCAGACATCCTAAATCAAGTTTTTGTAGGCATTTGTAAGATGTGCCATGCGTGCTAACTTGACTGCTTATCTGACCCTCCCGTTGAATCGACCATCTGCATAATACTCTGTAAACGGTGAAAGTTATGCTACTCCTTATAACGCAATTGTCTCCACCTAATGGAAAGTAATATTACCATTTGGAATACAGATTCGCCGTCGGGAAAGATAAACGATTTGTGAGTGATTAGTACTATACGTCGCAGACAGGTCAAATCTAGATACCAGTGTTTACACCAAGATCTGTAGGGCCAGAAAAAGTCCAGCAAAAGGAAAAGCACATGATTTTAAATGGTCCTGATAAAAAAGTTAATTACTCTAAAACATTTTTTTTTATTTCTCTCTTCTCAAAGTTACTGTGCATACTGGCTACAAAAACTTGAAACTTGGAACAAAGCCGGTGGTATATTGTTGGCTTGCTAAAGAAAATCCTAAGCTTTGAAAGCGGTAAGCCTTCTCAACACATATAACAGAATGGAAAGCCAAACAAAACTCATCCTTAATTGCTTCAATGTCTACTGTTGGTATGGATATTTTACTGATATTCTTTCTAATTTGAGACTATAATTTCTCTTCACTAGCTTTGTGTTGATATAACAAACCCCTAAGAAGAACAATTATGATAAAATTTGTCCAAACATTGTTCAGTTTCTCGTACGGCAGCATTAGGTCTTCGTACTATGAAAACTTTCAACGGTTTCAGTACTTTCTTTTTAGTTCTTGCCATACACTTTGCTTATCCATACATTTCAGACTGAGGAAGAATGGAAGAAGGAATAGGGACATCAAAGAAACTTTTTAATATCTTTTTCTTTTTAATACAAATTCGGACAGTAAAGAGAAGAAATTAGCTCCTAGATTCAATTTATGTCTTATAGTAGATCAAATAGTAGGCTGTAGCTTTGACAAAATGGATGCCATACCTACTGTAGACAATGCCATCATGTTAATAGTTAATCAAAAAAGGATATTTCTTTCTTTGTTCAATCCAGCCATGAGCTTATTGATGACATTAGAAAGAAGCGCCAGGGAATCAGGGAATGGGGAAATAAATAACAATAGAATATTGTTTTGAAGCACGAGAAATACTGAAGAGGGATTATCAACTTAATGATGAATGAGAAAGAATGCGACCACTGTTAGAGGTAAGTGCTAAGTGGTTCAGTGAATGGAACTGTTCTGGTTGATATTTCTACCGCATTTGTCAGTAAGTATTATGTGTACTTGAACACAAAAACAAGAAATATATGCGTAAGAGAAAAGTGACGTATGTGTATCAGGTTTAGATACTTGTACGTTCGAAACTGGGTTTGCCTTTTGATGGTTTCAGTATGGGCACTTGCAGTAGGTCTGTTACTCGAATATAATTTTTGAAAGTACCTGATTGATAAGGGGACCGCGGTAGCACAGTCGTTAAGGAGCTGTGCTACAAATCGGAAGGTCGCTGGTTCGATTCCAGATGGTGTCATTGGATTTTTTTCATTGACATAATCCTTCCGATCGCACTATGGCCCTGGGGTCGACTCAGCCTCTAACAGAAATGAGTACCAGGAGTATTTCCTGGGGGTAAAGGCGGCCGATGGGTATGGCTGACAACCTTACCATCATTCTGTGCCGTTGTCATGAAATCTGGGAGCCTTAACTTCCTGGAACCCTGTGGGCACCTCAGGCCTTTAATGGGACTGATTTACCTTACCTGACTGATACGCATTTGAAGTTTAATACACTCTTTAAGCATGAATATAATTTTGATTTGTTATGACCATTGTCACACACACACACACACACACATACACATATATATATATATATATCATCATCGTCATAAACATTAAGGATTGGACCCTTTGATCCGTTCCATCTCCAGAGTTACAGCTGCTCGCGCCAACGCTTCTTCGGTCTTTCAATTATTCTACTTCCTTGTGGTCTGTAGTGGTATGATTTCAAAGGGATTCGGTTTTGTGGTATTCTTTGCAAGTGTGAAAGCCACTTCCGTCTTTATTCATCTAGCTTGTCTAGTATGCCTGTAATCCATAGTTCGCGGCGTATATAGTCATTTGTTTTGTGGTCATAAAGGGCGTAGCTTGCCAGAGGTCTCAGTAACTTCATTTCTGCCGCTTCAATTCTTCGTCTTTGTAAAGCTGTTAGAGTCCAATTTTCTGACCCATATAAAATGTAGGTAGAACTAGCGTGTTGTATATTTTAAAAATGGTTTCCGTTCTCACTTTCTAAAAATAGTTTTCTTAATAGTACCTATTAATTGTAAAAATTTTGCTAATTTAAATTCTACATCATTGGAAAATAGGTAAGATATACTGAAACCTAGATAAGTAAAATGGCTAACTTGTTCTAGTGTTTCATCATTTATAATAATTTTTGTTCTTAGGTGATCCGTTCCAACGAAACCAAATACTTTCTTCTTTTTTGTAGCTATTTCCAAATTATATTCTTTAGATATGTTATATAATAAATAATCTGCCGTTTGTAAGTTGTCTTCTGTGTCGGAAATAATAAACTGGTCATCTGCAAATAACAGTTTGTTGAAAATTAACTCTTTAAAATATTTACTGGTTTGTAGTTTCTGTAACCAAATCCTAATAACTTCGTCCAAATACAAATTGAATTTTATATATATATATATATATAGTGCTACATACTACAGGTCTATACGTCGTGTGAAAGATGTTTATGTGTGTGTGTGTGTGAATGTAAGACGCAATACATAGAACAGGGGTTAGTGGATGGCACTTAACATGTCACTGAACACTGAGGGTTCCATGAAGGATGGGGGATTTGCTGATACGCTGTGCCACTTTTAGCTTTATAAGAAGGACTACACCCCAAAATGTAATCTGTCCGCCAAATACTCACATACCAAGTCGACACATTCTTGGGAAGCTAACAGTAGCGCAGCTATTCACAAAACTCCCTGAATTTTATTGAATACGAAGTTTCATTACTGCTTTCAGAAAAGCCTGCCACTAATACATAACCTGAGCCAGATAAATCGAGCCCATATTGTCAAACCGTAATTCTATGATCATTTTAATATTATCCTCCCATCTACGTCTAGGCGAGTATATGTAACAAATAAAGTACGTAACGAAAATCAGTTACATAAAATACATATTATAAGATCATATTTTAATGATATATGACTAAATAAATACTTGGGTTTTAGCAATAACACTAACATTGAGCCGAAAAGGGCAGTTGTTCGCACCCGATACATATCCATCTGTAACAGCTCAATCTGTCATCGCGAATTTTGCAGGAAGGACAAATTCCACACAGGATCGGATTCTCGGTAATCTGACATGTGGTTGACCAGAGTCATGCTAGCCGCTGTACACGACACTTGATTACCCAGCATTCCACACTGATGAATGAAACGAAGGCATGCGAGCAAAGTGTTTGTCTTGGAAACGCATTTCAATTTGCAGAATTGTGTGGATATTTGTCGCTTTCACTATAGGCTTCCTAAGCTTAAGAATTAATTATCTCATTTAGTGGAATCTAACTTAACATGCTGAATCTCGTAGTCTAAAGACTTCGTGGGAACATAGAACTTGGATGATACAGGCGTAAAAGGAGGGATATTATTAAAATGCACTTTACAGAAGAAGGTTGAAATGGTGTGGAATAAATTCAACATCACAATATTGGCAGGACGGTGAAATAATCAACGATTGTGTTATGAGCGCTCCATGAAAAGTCGGTAAGAGATCGAAAGGCCGAGAGAGAGAGGAAATTTGCGGTACTATATATGCCGAAAACATAAGTCCACTCACCTACAATACAAGGGAACAAAATCAGACATTAAAGGTGACTGCGAGACAGGAATAGCGTTCAATGACAAGTCAAGCGCTGATACCCTGGCGTCTTACCTACACATTCCACTCCATTCCACTCCACTCCACTCCACTCCACTCCACTCCACTCCACTCCACTCCACTCCACTCCACTCCCAATCATGGCGTGTCCGTGAAGAAATTCTAATGCGAAGTTTTGTCAATACGTAAGTCACTTTATGGCTCCGCAAGGAAAGGGATTTTCTGGACCAATGAAGTAACAAATCTGCACGATCACCCTCAGTCTGGCAGGTGATTCTCTTTCGGGAAGGGGGTGTGGTTCACCGAATCACATATAGTTTTAATTATTTCTTTTTTACTTGTTGTTTTATTTACTCAATTTATTGTTGACAAAATAAAAAAAGACGTGCTGTATCACGTTAAACAACTAAATCATATTTTATTAAAATAACACAGTCACTTGTACTCCCTCACTCACACCTCTCGTACGCGACTGACTTCCTTACTGGACTGCTAGCGTCCGTTATCAGCTCCTAACCGTTTCGGCGTTTAAATCTCTCCCCTCCTACCTATAACCAATGGTTCTGAATATAAGTTGACAGATTAAACACAAAACGTACGGCTACAATACGTGGGTGGATCCAAAATTTTCCGGACTGGTGCCGCTATCTGCACAGCAGTTGTGTTAGCGCCAAGCACCGGTAGATGGTAGGACAACCATGTTTAGCGAGTCTGCTTGCCAAGTTTC
>Ga0123355_10021985_pt1 | contig 10221 bp, 10 predicted proteins | sample TergutEmb28metaG_3_FD_89872 | JGI IMG/M metagenome (GOLD analysis project Ga0123355, IMG submission 89872) | Embiratermes neotenicus P1 segment gut microbial communities from Petit-Saut dam, French Guiana - Emb289 P1 | ecosystem: Host-associated > Arthropoda: Insects > Digestive system > Gut ... | reverse complement strand
CAAACTTCTCCTTAATTTGGGGGGGGGGGGGTTTGGGCGAAATAACCAAAAAAATCAATTTTTTTCTGCTGGGTTTGGGGAAAAACAGGCGGTTTCCCCAAATTTTTTCTTTTTTTTCTTTTTTCTCTCCCCCCCCCCCCCCCCCCCCAAATTAAGGAGAAGTTTGTTTGTCATAATACATGCGCGTTTTATTTCTTTCTAATCGGCTCATTATGGAAACCTTTAGCGGTGTGCTTTAGATCCAGGCAGGAATGCATGAAGACTCATATTATACTGTTCGTCATTTTTGTCCAGTTTTCAGTAGAACGTCAAACGCAAACAAATTTCAGCAAAACTTTCCAATATAGAACTCAATACAGGCCCTTTTATTGCTCTTCTGTTTGTCATACACGGACAGACGGACAGTCTTGGGAAATCTGATCGGCACAGTTTTACATTTTTAAAATTCATCATTGATAAAGCACCATAAATAAGCGTTTTAATTTTCCGTCTCGCTTTAAATGATACATTTCATTGTCATTTGCCATACCCGTTCACAGAAAACAAAAACAATTAAAACTGATACGCACTGCTGAACGTAGTGCACACGCTTTACGCTGCGCTGTCGCTCGTGTATTCCGTTCGAATTCTCAATCCCTACGGACCCGCAGCACGAGAAGCAACGAGACATTGCACGCAACCGGGTAGAGTTTGCTCTCGGCAGCCACCAACAGTTAGTGACGAAGGGACAACTCTGTCAAAGTAAATGCTCTAGACCAGGGGTCGTCGACCTACGTAATGGGTACCTTAGGGTGGCGCGGTTACTGAAATAATACGCCGTTTTCACCTAAGGTGGTACTGTGCCTCCGTCTTCAGAGAAGCGGCGTTTAACAGCTTACCAAATTATGGAGGGTCACAACACAGAATATTATATTCGAGATACTGTGACCCCATCGACACCACAAACACGTATGGGGACCTGTGATTTCTTCTGACGAAATATTTCAGAACGTACTCCATGCAGACGTTTTAAAATGCCCATATTAATTTTTAAAGGCCTGACTTTATCTGAGTAATATTTAACAAGGTTTAGTTTCTGCATTCACGCAGGAGGAAGAAAGGAATTCACTTCGAAAAGCTTGGCATAGGTAACGGGGTAATGTAAGATTCTTTAACGCATTGGATTTTTGAGGTTGGGGAGAGTATTGGTGAGTAAGTTAATGAATTTTCGGGTTCAGTAAAATGTGGTGGGTTTCTTGACTATCTGAGCAAATTTTGGGCTACGCTGTACGTAGTCAGTTACTTGCATACAGTAAACACGCTGTGTCTCCTCTATAGAGATAAACCGATTAATCTTATTAGGGGAAATAATCACTGTTTATTCTGAGAATCATTCATAACACAAAAACACGACGCGTGCGCTAACTGCACGGGAGTTTTTTACTGTTAAAGCAGAAGGTACATGTACATTAAAGGATGAACACCTTGCTTTCCCACGCTCGCTGCAATCATGTGTTGGGTAATAGGCCTACCTTGAACTGTAAGAATAAGGTCACCAATTCGATCGAAGAACTCGGTGTTATGAATACTCCATCCTAAATAATAAATGATTCTGTTCTGAATTCTGAATGTTGTATACCTGAATTGTGCTTATACAAAACATCTATTGTGTTTCGTTATTTATATTGCTTCGAACGACTAGAGAGAACAAACTTTTATCGCACATTAAGGGTCGGTCTTCACAGCTATTTGACTCAAAAGATTGCACATTTTAAAGTGAGATAAAAGGTACTAGGGCTTCTGTGAGGACAGGCAATAAATTCTATTCTCGCAATGCTAAATTTATCAAAATTCGAATTACATTTCCAAGCCAAAACAATAACTTCACTTACATAAGTTGGATCACACGTACTTGATTGTTCCCTGTATGTGCTTTTTCCTGACACTGAAGTATTTACAACGTGCAGTCGAAATCATTTATAACGTCATCGAAGGGACCGAATAAGTTTGTCGTTGTAAATGGGAGTCGCTCTAAGCGAGGTGTTTGGTAAACGTGAAGGAAAAATATTTCAAAATAGAATACAGTCCTGAAGGCATATTATTTAAAGCCAACGCTACGGGGAATTTCAAATTTAAATTATAATTAAAATTTGGCACAAACAAACATAACTGTTCTACAATTCTACATTTTCATACAGGTTTACTCTAAACAATACATTAAGTTAAAATTAAAATTTAGGAAGAACAAAAGTTATCAGGAATATTGCATCTCACAGCCCACAATAAGTGGGTCCCTGTCACCAAGGTATGGCGTGTCATCAGGTTCAGCATGGAGGAACGGCCTTCAATATGGAGAGAAGCTGAAATTATATCGTATAAGCAGTCGCGAACAGCTGACAAGGGGTGGCCTTCCAGCTTGGGGATTTAGCGGTGTGCTAAAAACCCCTCGACGTAATACTGGCCTTGTTAAGAACCGGATACATATACCTCAGGCCTGGACTTAATCTTTGGTACGACTTAAGTAATGGAAAAGGGACGTGAGACCTGGTACATGGAACGTATGTAGTCTAGGTAGGTCAGGTTCGCTTACAACAGCAGCCAGGGAATCAGAAAGGTATAAATTAGATTTAGTGGGTGTACAGGAGGATAGGTGAAACTGTTAGAGCAGGGGATTATAATTTTTCTATGGAAGAGGAAACGATAATCATCAGTTGGGAGCAGGATTTATTGTACACCACAGAATAGTATCAGCAGTTAAGAGAATAGTTTGTTAGTGATAGGATAACATATATAGATCTAAGAGGTCGATGGTGTAATGTCTTTGTTTTGAATGTGCATGCAATAAGAGATGTGAAAAGTGATGATTCAAAAGACGGTTTTCATTAAGAATTAGAGCAGGGTTTTAATCATTTTCTTAAGTACCATATGAAAATTCAGTTACGAGATTTTAATGCAAAATGGAGGGGGGAAGGGGGGGGGGAAGACGATATTTTCAAACCGACAATTTCGAATGACTGTCTACATCAGGATATTAATGGTAATGGTGTTAGAATAGTGAAATTTGCCACATCAAAAAATCTAGTTTTTAAGATCACGATATTCCTGCACCAGAACATTCATAAGTACACCTTGACGTCTCCTAGTGGGAAGACTCACAACCAGATTGATCACATATTGACAGAGAGGAGATGGCATTCGAGTATACATGATGTACGATGTTTCAGGGGAGCTGACAGTGATACAGATAACTATCGGGTAGTTGCAAAAGTTAGGGACAGATTACACTGATCAACAAAGATTTTGTCCCATGAGGAAAAATATCTGTTTCTAATGTATTTTTGGACGTTGGATTCTAATATGTTTCCAGAATTTCTCTGTCACCCACACCTTTCTCGTTGCATCAGACTATGTGAAACCACAAGCCTACATATTGAGTCACTGACGGCCTGTAGGAGATAGCCTGGACAAGCAAAAATTCACGTGTCATACACGTGTGATTAACAGTCCTATGCCAGTTGCTTGCCAGAGCTCAGTGTGTTATCGTCCCACAAGTACATAGTGTCTGCTCCACCATTAATATGTGAAGAAAGTGCATAAATTAATCGGGTACATTCTGCTGCATCTGCGGTGAGGTGACATTCAAATCCCGAAGACGGTCTTTCACACCCCTGATTAAGAAATGCTATGAGCATTATTTCGGCTGCAAAATGGGTGATCAGGACAAGAGCTGGGTTCCCCATTTTTGTTGTGTGACATGTGCCAGCCAGGCTTCTTGCGTCACGGGCAAAAGGTTCACGCTGTATGCCTTTCGCCATTCCTGTGGTTTGGAGAGAGGCCACGGACCATGTTTCAGATTGCTACTTCTGCCTGACCAGTATCACTGGTGTAACAGCAAAGTTCAAACACGCTGTTCAATATCCTAATTTACCATCTGCGATGAGGCCAGTACCTCACAGTGCGGAGTTAACTGCGCCAACGCCTCCAGCACACATGACGCTGAATGACAGTGATTCAAGTGATGAACATTTAGGCCAAGCTAACAACAATATGGATTGTGATCCAAGATTTGCAGGAGCCTGTTCTTGCAATGAACCACACCTGCTGACTCAAAGGGACCTGAATGATATCGTCCGCGATTTGAACCTGTCAAAGAAGCAAGCTGAACTTTTAGGCTCCAGGGTAAAGGGCTGGTATCTTCTGCACCAGGACACTATGGTGTAAATAAACTGTGGCCTAAACGAACATCACTGACGCCAGGGGAGAAAAATGTCGTCAGTCCTCCTCTTGGTCTTCCGGATAAAATTTATCTACCCCCTTTCACATAAAGCTGGGCCTCATGACAAACTTTGTGAAAGGTACGGATAAAATCGGCCATGCATTCGAATATGTGAGGAATAAGTTCCCAAATGTGAGTGACACAAAAATCAAGGAGGGTATATTTATAGGACCCCAGATCAGGGAACTGGTACAAGACAAACAGTTCGATGAAGATCTGAATGAGACTGAAAGAAATGCATGGTTGTCTTTTAAGAGGATTTGCAAGGACTTCTTAGGAAATCACAAAGCAGTAAACTATCAGAAAGTTGTGCAGGACCTGTTGACTTCGTACAAAGCTATGGGTTGCAATATGAGTCTGAAAATCCACTTTTTGGAGTCCCACTTGGATTTTTTCCCAGAAAATCTCGGCGAAGTCATTGACGAACGCGGTGAAAGATTTCACCAATGGAAAATCGGTACCAAGGCAAGTGGACATCAAGTATGTTGGCAGACTATTGCTGGACACTGAAGAGGGATGTACCTGAAGCCAAATACCGCCGAAATTCATAACCCTCAACATTTTAAAGGACATTTTTTGCCTGCTTCATGAGCACGTAAAGTACTATTCTCCACATTTAAAATCCTCTGTATCTTTAAAACCCTGCTCGATAAAAAAAAATCTGGACACATATTTGAATTCAGCATAAAAAGTACTGCTAATTTCATCTATTGTAGTTAGTAAGACAAAAAAAAGTTAAATTTTGTTGACCAGTGTTAGCAGTAAGTAAACAGGCAGCACAGACGTTGGATGGGGAAAGATTTAATCTCAGGAATCTAAATGAGCTGGAGTGTAGGAAACAGTATCAGATTGAGATTACAAACAGGTTTGCAGCTTTGGAGAACTTGAGTGGTGGCGAGGACATAAATAGGGCTTGGGAGTACATTAAAGAGAGTATCAAAAACTCACTAAAGACAGTCCAGGTCTGCACGAATTGAAGCAGCATAAACCGTGGTTTGATGAGGAATGTTTAGGTTTCTTAGATGAAAGAAAGCAGGCTGAAATGCAATGGTTACAGGATCCAAAGCAAAAGAATTTTGTTACTCTAAAAAATATAAGACGAGAATCTAGAAGATGTTTCAGGAAAAAAAGAAGGAATATCTGAAATCTAAAATCGATTAATTTGACACTGACAGTGAGAACAAAAATGTCAGAGACTTGTACAGGGGCTTCAGTGACTTTAAGAAGGGTTACCAGCCTAGAACTAATATAGTAAAGGATGAGATGGGTAATTTTGTTGCAAACTCCCACCGTATTTTGGCTAGGTAGAGGAAACATTTCTCATAGCTGTTGAAGATACATGGGGTTAATGATGTTCGGCAGACAGAAATACATACAGCAGGGCCAATAGTGCCTGAACTCAGTGCCTGAGAAGTTGAGATGTCTATTGAGAAACTCAAATGGCACAAATCACCAGGTATTGATCAAACCCCAGCATAAATGATTAAGGAAGGTGGTAGAATAATTCGTTCTGAGATCCATAGCAGTTGCTAGTAAGGAGTTTGAACTAGAAGCAAATTCTGAGAAAACTTAAGTATATGGTTGTATCTCGAGATCAGAATGCAGGACGATATCACAATACAAAGACAAGATAATAGTTCCTTTGAAAGGGTGGAACAGTTCAAATATTTAGGAAAACCCCTAACGAATCAAAATTCTATTCAAAAGAAATTAAGAGCAGATTGAAGTCAGGGAAAGTTGACTATCATTTGGTCCAAAATCTTTTGTCTTCCAGTTTCCTATCCATAAATAAAAAGCCTAAGGTGTACACAACAATAATTTTGCCTCTTTTTTATGGGTGTGAAACTTGGTCGCTCACACTGAGGGAGGAACGTCGGCTGTGGGTATACTTACAATATATTTACAACGCATAACAAACAAATACCCAATATATTTAATATCCAACTGTATTTAAAAGAATATCGTTACCAAATAATTAATATACAGTCGATGTTGCATTTAGTGTTACAGTAATATGAAAATATATTATAAAATTATTTTTCAGTAAAATGCGGAAGAATGATGCAGTGCTTGAAGCGATTACTTAATTCCAGTCGTGTCATAATGTACTGATCTTGTGTGGTGGCTTTATATACATGCAATTATATTCGGGACTGTATCCTTGAGGAGTCAGAATCCATAATAAGCTGCAGGATTCAATGCAATGCAATGCAGTGTATAATCTAGCGGAAGTAATACGAATACGCAACCAGGTGACAGGCTTGCCCTGAATTGTGAAGCTCCAGCATGAAAGCCTGTCGGTAACTGAGCGGTAGTGAGAACCGGATTACGTAACCTATTCTTAGTACTGCCTTGGCAAGTTAGCTAGCGCGTAAATAGGGTTGAAGTCGTTAACCTTTTACTCATCGATCAGTACGCCCTGTTCTTTGTGGATTTTTATAAAAAACGATTCCGAGCATTTCATTTTCGATCCTTTACTGCATGTTTTTATCAATTCCATGGTTTCCTCCATATTTCCTTATTCGTGCCTATTGTTAAGAATATACAGAATATATGCCGAATTAGGATTGTTTGTTTTAATGTATCCATTTTCCAGAGACCGTCCGGTCTAGCCTATATATGAAAAATTACATGTTTTACAGTTTAATTTATATACATATACACCATTAGCTTGTCTTGTGGAATATTTCTACTTAGGTGATTATATAAGGTACTGGTAGTCTTAAAGGCAATGTTCGAATTTATGGGCTTGAATAGATTCGCTTCAAGATTGTAGGTTGAGGGTGTGTGAGAATAGATTGCCGAGAATAATATTTGGGCCTAAGAGGGACGAGGTAACAGGGGAGTGGAGAGAACTACGTAATGAAAGGACCTTAATGATCTGTACTCACTAATATTTTTCGGGTGATCAAATCAAGGAGGATAAGATGGGCGGGACATGTAGGACGTATGGGTGAGAGGAGAGGTGTATGCAGGGTTTTGGTGCGGAAACCTGAGAGAAAAAGACCACTTGGAAAACCCAGACAGATGGGAGGGCAATATTAAGATGGATCTTCAGGAAGTGCAGTGGGGGCGCATGGACTGGACTTATCTGGCTAAGGACAGGGACAGCTAGCGGGCACTTGCAAACCCAGTAATGAGGGGAATTATTTGGCTAACTGAGAATCTGTTATCTTCTCAAGAAGGACTCTGCTCTATGGAGTAAGTAAGTAATTAAGTAAGAGGACCACTCACTGGAACTTCTCTCATGCTTAAACTAATTAAACAGCGCCTCGCCGACGACACTTCGTTCATGCTTTCGAAACTGCTTTATTCTCGGTCCGTTCTGTTCAAAGGCACTTATAAGTTTGGTTCTGTTTTTACAAATCATTTAGATCGTAGAATTTACGGGACCAAATTCACCGAAACACATCAGCTTTTTTTCTTTTTTAATTTTATATTTTTGTATAACTTTAACTTTTCCTTCAACGCTCGAAACCTCTCTTTTGTTTATGACCGTAGCCATGTTCTCACTTTACTAATCTCCAGTTAATTGCAGAAGTAAGAAATGTAGAGGGAAACACGAAGCAGAGTGACTGCTACTATTTTCGTTTTCCAGGCTTGGAATTTATATAGCTACCTGAAAAAGGAGACGGCTAGCTCTCTCAAGGACGAGAGAAGTGTTGAATTCTCCCGTTACAGACCTGGACAGCCCCAGAGGGTTCCAGGAAGTTAAGGTTCCTAGATTTCGTGACAATGGCACAGGATGGTGGTACGTTTTCAGCCTTAGACACCGGCTGCCTTTATCCCCAGGAAAAACTCCTGGTACTCATTTCTGTTAGAGGCTGAGTCGACCTCAGGGTCATAGTGCGATCGGAAGGACTTTATGTCAATGAAAAATCCACTCATACCAACTGGGATCGAACCAGCGATCTTCCGATTTGTAGCACAGAACCACTGTGCGACCGCGGTCTCCCCGCATCTTGTTGGGCAATTATTAAATTCGACATACAGAACACTCAACTCCGTGTTGTGCAGGTTTCTTAAGTGCAGAGCTTACCTTTGCTGACAAAAATGCATGTAAATTTTAGAGTACGTAATTATTGTATTGTGAAATCACAGCTCTCCACATCCACTAAGTTGCCTTCCAGCGCATTTATACTTAATGTTAATGGAAAAGTTCCCATCTCACGGAGTCACATTCGACATACGTCTAATGAAGATCGTTCTTACAGCTAACAAAGCAAAGACAAGAATATATTATTTCTTGAAGATTCAAGTTTTTGTTTTTTGGTCTGACTATTGCAGACAGTTTCCATTTACTATTTACTATTAACAGTTTATCACTCGATCCCACGTTTCATCACAGAAGTCCTAATTCGTCATGAGCAGCACTGCGAAAACTTCAAATTTCGCGCCTTGTGTTGCCCCCCTCCCCCCCCCCTCCCCGGCACAACAGCCGAACTCGAGTCTAGGTCACTTCATTCCTGAAGTTTCTAGATCACACACGATTACACACACACGTCCCGTGGGACTCCTCTGAATGAGAGATCGCCTCGTCGCAGTAGCCGTTGCGGGATTCGAACCCGCGATCCCGGCAATTAAACGATAGCAGACCTATACTTTAAACCGCGCGGCCACAGCGATTGGCTGTGGTTTGTTTTGCAAGTAAATAAATAAGGGCAATATGTACTTATTTGCAGCTTGTTTATGGGTTTCGGTACAGAAAACACAAGGAAATGTACAGTAAAGTGGCTAACATGTATGCTTCGTATTGGAGAGGTCCCGAGTTCAAATGTCAGTCCGGAGACCAGCTGTCATAACTAGAAATGTTTGTGGCTTTTCTATGTAACTTCAGACAGAAGCCATCACAGTAGACTATTTCAAATTAAACCACGGCTTCTTCCTTCCCTCTCCTTCCCACTTCATTGCTGGCAAATTGTGCTATTTCTCGATGTCATTAATCGGAGGTAATGAATTTATTGTTAAACAAACTGGACACAAATGTATTTGTTGTTAGGTAAATCTCATAATTTGAGACTTAACGTCCTTGGAAGTTACTTCAGCTTAATTTATGTTCAGGAATTACTTCCCAAATTCAATTCTATATAAATCTAATTTCACAAAATATATGGTACCTGGCTGTCACGCCATTTATACGCAGCTCAGCTAATGTAGAAGCATTCAATAGCGGAGCTGTTTTAAGTTGGATGGCTCTCTTCATTATCTGTTTCAAAACTTTAGTTTGAGACAAATGAAATTATTAGTTGTGCTGTGTAAGTTACAAATAATTTGATCACACGGACTACCACGCTAACAGAAATCCTTTCCCTGATTTCCTGAGTAAAACAAGGATTCATATTAAAAACCATTTTAAATAGTCTAAAACAATTGTGTTTTATTTAAAATCTATGTAATGCATGTCAAATTTACATATAAATTTGTATTAGGTAGAAACTTAGAAACTTTATTACTTTCATATCCAGGAAGGGATCACTCAGTCACAGCCGCAGAAGTCAGCAGTATCTATCAGTTTATTACTCTTTACTACGCTTGAACCCGGCAGTGGCCTGATCAGATCGTTATACTTTCAAGAATGCATGACTTGTCGCCTCTACTCTATAAAGCTTAGCGCAACTCGGTAAACGTCCTCACTCCCTAACAAATTGATTCTCGGCTGTCACGTATCTACGATTGAAGAATTATAGTGATTGAATATAATTATTAAAAAGATTGTTGCAACGATACTAGATGTTGTACCGTCTGCTGTTCATACAAGGTAAGGTATATTGACTGTACACAAAATTTACTTTACTTCGATTTGAGCAGTTTGGCAATTATATTTAGATTTTATTCCAAATTTACGCATTTCGATTTATAGAGCGAGAAAGGCAAGTTAATTATTTAAATAACTTATATTACATTTTGGCAGAGTTTGACTAATTAAGTTTATAACTATTGACCTGTTAGTTATTGTAATATAATAT
>Ga0123355_10021984_pt1 | contig 10221 bp, 4 predicted proteins | sample TergutEmb28metaG_3_FD_89872 | JGI IMG/M metagenome (GOLD analysis project Ga0123355, IMG submission 89872) | Embiratermes neotenicus P1 segment gut microbial communities from Petit-Saut dam, French Guiana - Emb289 P1 | ecosystem: Host-associated > Arthropoda: Insects > Digestive system > Gut ... | reverse complement strand
TACATATTAAAACTGGCAGGAATATGTTGTTTCTGTAATGTTAATATCTGTACTTAACATGTAATTAACGTGTGAGTGACATAAAGCCATTACATTGAACTACATAAACACTCGCATTAACGCCGTAGTCGTCCTTCGGGTTCCAAGCATTTTACATGGGCACGCAGGCATAATGTTGACTGCATTCCAGTCTCAACGACATGCGCAGAGTACATGCAACGCGTCAGCTGAAAAGGTGCAGTAGGTGGAACCGCAAGAAGACCGCACTTTTCTCTGACCATTATCTCCGTAACCGTTCAACTTTGGATATAGGTGTTTTGGGTTATATCGGTATAGTTTAACATAAGGAACACTCTCCCGAAGTCTGGCACATTCCTCCTGGGACACATGTATATACATATACACATACATACGTACGTACATATTTAATCCAAGATATATGGGACATACCTGATTTTACAGCATTCGTCAACTAGTGGTATTGGGCTGCGAAATTATGAAAGAGAATAGTGTAACTCATAAAATAGGAAAAATCCAATCATTATTATACTGGTAAATAGTGACAGGTTCGATGTTCATTGTGGGGACCAAAGTTCGCGAAACACTTGTTTGTCATTACTGCAGGAAATTTGGAGCTGTGATAATTTGGACGCTCAAGTTAAATAAATAGGATATTAGCGGATAGTGTTTGCAACCACGCAGAGATACAGTTCTTCTTCTATGAGCAGTAGGAAGGGCAGCCCACAGGACCGGTCTTACCCTGCATACTGAGCATCAGCGACTCCCCCCCCCCCGCCCCCCCCCCCCCGCCCCTCCGATTTTGGAATTGTCCTTTCCGTTGATTCTCCCTCGTAACAGAACAGCGTCCACCTAAATCGCATCAGCTGTTACAGCAGGTTTCATACTACCGTCTCATGTCCATGCGGGTGGCACCATGTGGGAATGTTCCCACAACTGCAGTTGGTTCGTTCCACCGTACGGCAAGAAACACACTTTGTATAAAAATCACATTCACCTAAAATCCTGTCCCATTAACACTTCAAATGCCGAGTTAAATCCCATCTGCCATCTGCTGGCATTAATAGAAGCTCACCATATTCTCCACGTTAGCAGGATAAGGGTTAAGAAGTTAAATTAAAATAACAAAGATTTTGGGGCAGTTGACAAAGAAAACTGCTGTTTTCAAGACAAAGACACATACCTAAGTATTTGTTCCTTTTAATCAAACATTCCTCTTATTAAAATATTAAAATATGCAATCACTGACTTCGCAGGAGGCTTAAAAAACGATGACACATGCAAATTTACTAGCATTACTCCTGCATTTTGGAACATATCGAGAAGCTCTTTCATTCATCTAAACGAATGTTGAAACACATTGTTAAAACAGATCATGACTTCTAAAATTCCCCTCCCCTCTCGATTCACCATTCATTACAGTCATATCGGTAGTCACTGGACAACAGTTATTTTTAGCTGTTTGTACCATGTAGTTCAGTGACAAAACGGAAGAAAGCACTCTTTTAAGGCGTGTTATAACAATGCTATCAACTGTTGAGTTCCCATAGCATATGTAATGGATAAACGAGTATCGAAAGTTAATGACGGTAGAAAAACTAATTTCCCAGAATTCCAGGCGCCGAGTGGGAGACATGACGTAACTTCCGTATTAAAGACCCATAAATATTAGGTGCCACCGTACAAAATTTTGTCGCCCAGACAACCTGGAGCCCGGGATTTTTGCACCCCTGTTCTAACGTTCCACAGGACTAATTCAATATTAGCCTCAGATGCAGGACTACATTTCCCAAGCGGTCTCTTGTCTTCAGTCTTTCCATCGCAGATCGCGGAAGCCCGGTTTCGATCCCAGGAGGGTCCAATAGGGACTTGTAGATGAAATGGTACTGGGACATGTTTGTGTCCCCTGTGTGTTAATGGCATGCTTAGGAACAACTTTTTGTCTGGGCCGTGTGCGCAGTAGCGAATAGCGCCAATATTAGCTTCGTCATGTCCGTCCGTCTATCCACCTTATCGTCTGTCCGCATGTATCAGCGCGGCTCCCACTGGACGGATTTCCGTGATATTAGATACTGGGTACTTTTACGAAAACCTTTCGAGAAAGTCCAAATTTGGTTAAAATTAGACAAAACTATGGCGCAATTCACATGAAAACCTAAGTATGTTTTATTGCAGCTGGCTACAGAAATTTGCTACAAAAGCATTATTGTGCAATAGTAAATATTTTTATATTGTTAACAGTGACAGGTAGCTCAATATTACACAGAGAACGCACAGTTTCCTTTCCACTATACTGGTTATTCGAACGCACCATAATGCATGCGTACATGACCTCACGGTATGGAGTGTGAACAGTCGCGTCCGTAACTGTGTTATGTAGAGATAATTAACAGAAAGTCATTTGTTTAGAATATACATACATTCTGTCGTGTGAATACTATCCAGTCCCGTAACACAATTTACCGAGTAGACCTACAGAGATAAACCCCTCGTGGTAATATCTTCATACCGCAGTTAAGTTCATGACTTCCCATGGGTGGCGTGCTAAAAAGCATGGAATAAATGAGTCATCTACAATACCGTTTATAACGTGAAACACGAATCCCGCTACAAAATAAAAAGAGACATTAACAATATCATGAGCGTGCTTATACTGCAACTTCCGGCTGATGCCATGCGACTTCATTAGGAGTCGTGGAATTGAGGTACTGAGCCCTGGGAAACAGAAAAAGCGTTACAGCTGGACCGTATTGGTCCCTAAAGCGTACTGTATTCTCATTGGTGGAATTATGCTCTACGTAAACAAGTTATGGGCCAACATGCGTGGGAGTAAGGGGGGGTGGGAGTGTTACGGGTGGGAGTGGGGAGGGAAAAAGGGACGTGGGGTTCCGGCCCTTTGAAGTCAGGTGACGGGGATAAATAGTGACCAACATCCGCACATTAATCTAATTTTATCAGAGCTGCAGGATCCTTTGATAAACGAGCCTCCGCCTGTAACACGCTCATGAATAATAAACAAAACGTGACGCTGAGGGCTGGAGTCGTTTATTAAAGAGGAAAAACAGCTGAAGTGAGGGGAAAGGAGACAGAGGGCGTGCAGGGAGGTCGAACGGCATACTATGTTCACACAAAGACTTTACTATACATACACGTCAAGACAAATTTATTCAAATAGAGCTGGTCACACAAATTAATAACAGAAATCGATTTGCTGGTAGCATTAGAGTCTACGTACACACAACGTCAGCAGCATATTAATAGAGGTGTGTCCAAATACATAGCCAGTATTTGCTGAAAATGGCGATAGGAAATTTTCAATCCTTCTTCCCATAATTTTTCAACAGAAAGCCGTATTTCGATTGGTCACCACGTAGACGCATTTGTTTTGTTTTCTCCCACGTGAAAGCAGCGCATTTACGACACAAAATACTCCCCCGCATAAGTTCAATTGTGTTGCCTGAAACCACCGTACTCCCGCATTACTCTGTCGACAAACTCTCCAAATTTCGTTCCCGATAATGACGTGCACTAAAGTGTACACCAGTGATTCTCAACAGGTGGATCGCAAGTTTCTGCGAAGTGTGCCGGAAGCTCTTCCAGGCCTAAGTGGCGGCAAGGGCCACGGAGTACTCATTTCGTCCTGAAGACGGAGACAGCAAGAGTCTCTGAAAATTGGGCAATACAGCCTAGATCTATACAGCGTCATCATAAAGAACAGGGTTGAGCTTTCACTTAAAACTTTGTGCTTGTACTGTGTGGGATTAAGACTGCCGCACACGCAGATATCCAAATCATTAAAAGTACCGATGTAAGGAAATATAAGCTTCAATATTGCTATATATATATATATTATATATATTATATATTTTATATATATTACATACTTACTTACTCCATGGCGCAGAGTCCTTCTTGAGAAGCTAACTGGTTCTGCAGCTTGTCAAGAAATTCCCTGCACTTTATAGAACCCGAAAGTTCATCACCGTATTCATAAGTGCCTGCCATCTGTCCCTATCCTGAGCCAACTCCATCCAGTCTCCACCCCTCCCACTTCCCGAGATCCATCTTAATATTATCATCCCATCTACGTCTGGGTCTCCCCAATGGTCTCTATCCCTCAGGTTTCCCCGCTAGAACCCTGTGCACATATTTCCCCTCTCCCATACGATTGCTATATATATATATATATTTCCGGCGAACACAACGATTCTTTAATGCGTTTATTAATAATGCTACATGTTTCGGTCCTTCTTATGGACTATCATCAGGCATAGGATATTTATTAAAACACAAGTACCTATGCAAGTGAATTTTTTAAATATGAGAGCTCACAAATTTTACAGTCTTATTTCAATTTTAATGTTGCACTAAACTGTAAATATTTAACGCTTCCATGTACATTTTATTTTGTTAAAATAACTAATGTAAAATTCTTAAATTTACTAAAAGCTGTGTTTCGTTATTAATGAAATTTTCACTTTTTCTGGTGTATGTAGCTTTCGGCGAACGTGGCTCCCCTTGTACCTAGTCTTTAAAAAAAATATGTATAAGCCATTGTACGTAGCTCAGGAAATTTAAACATTTTTAATGTGATTTAGTTACGCCTTCTTTTTACATAGTTAGGTACAGGATACCCACAGGCAACAGTATTTATGGTTTGTTATATCCGACATTTATACGCTTCATCGCTACTAGGAAAAGTTTGATAAATTTATTACAATCATAATAACAGCGAATAATAACAAGTCCTGCTAGTCACAACTCGGAAACATTCTGCACTGGTACCACTACAAATATGATCGGACAACTAGGTACAGGAAACATGTATCATTTTCAGATATCGGTCTTGTTTTACTGTTCCTACTTCAAATACGCATGGATGTGTAATAATAATAATAATAATAATAATAATAATAATTGTATCCTGATACCAAACTGACGTTATGGAGAAATGTGCTAAGCGCCGGATGGTTGGGCGAATTTGATGTCCGTCTGGTTGACTCTGTTTCTACACCTCTCTATTAGCTGCAGCTAGTGGCGAATCTGCGACTAACTTTTAAGCGCAAAAGCAATAAACCTAAATTTTGTTTCCGTTGTGAGATATGAGGCTGTCATGGAGATGTGACTAGAAATGCGTCGACATGCATTCTGGTAGACATGTAACCTAACAATATTGCAGCGAAACCCGCTGCCTGCGTCGTCAAGGTAGACGTGTAGCCTCTGAAAGGTCGGTAATATACCAGTACATATCCTAGAAGACACTTTATCTTTCTTGCTTCTATTGCTGTCCTAGAGACCTAGACATAATAATTACATATACAACAGTACTGCCAAATGCTACTAAATACTCATAGATGCTGTTGATGAATGTACGAATACCAATAATTTAGAAAAGGGCACATTTTAGTAACTTCAGTAAGAAATAAGGGGTTACAACTCGTTGGTTCGAAAACCCCCTTGTGAAATATAGTTTTGGAGAAGAGAAAAATCACTTGCCCACGCCGGTAATCGAAACATGGCCATCCAGTCCGAAGCCTAGACCCTATACCGACTACGATATCCCGGCTAAGGGCGGATTTACCAAAATATTTAACATTTCTGTGTCATGTGTATTCGCTTCTGAGAAGGGCCTGACGTTCTTTCGCAACTCAGACTGCGTCTACACGGGCTCTGGGGCACATTCGGTCTCTTAGCCAATGATGACCAGACTCTTGCTGCGGAAGCAAGGCGGCAGAGTCGTGAAGCTGACCACTCACCTTAAGATTGTTCCCACCTATATCCCTTCATGGCGTCAAGAAAGATTAAACACGGACATAATTTGCTATTATTTGTTTCTCTCGGGAAAGAGAACGTACGTGGATTGCACTATCGCTCACAAACAGTAAGGAAGTGTGCAAAAATATTCATATTCATATGTTTATTCATCATCATCATCATCTTCTTCTTATTCTTCTTCTTCTTCTTCTTCTTCTTCTTCTTCTTCTCCTCCTCCTCCTCCTCCTTTTTCTCAATTCCTACAGTCCGTTGAGGACTTCTGCTTCCCAAACCTATCTTCCCGCATTCCCGACAGTCTCTGTATGCTGCCTGCCTGTTTTTTTAATTCCCATTATATTTAAGTCTTCTTCGACCATGTCTCTCCACTTTTACGTGGTCTTCCTACTGTCCTTGTTCCTCCCATTGTAACTCTTCCAAATTGTTTTGGCTTTATTTGATTTTGCGTTAACATCTTAGTCAGAGGGATTTTACAAATTTTATAATAAATGTTCAGATTAATGCAATATATTGTTATAATCTTAATTAATTGAACGTGTAGGTTTCGCACGTAACGATCCGCCACTTTGATCTCTGGACAATTTGAAAGGGTAGTCCATGCAGTTGCACGTGCATCACTAGTACAAAACAGCCCTTACAAACTATCCACGCCACACTAACTCCGCCGCATAAGAACAGTGCTCCCGGCTAGACTCTATTCAACTTAGCCTACTGATGTCCCGAAAGCTACCAAACAAAGCACTTCAGCACTTCTTTCCTGTAGTGGCAAAGACCACATGGTGAATAGGCCAGCCAGCTAAGTAGACTGCATTGTGTTGGTGGTGACAAAGCACCGCAGTAACTGTATAGTGAGATGAGTCGCTTCATCCGCTTCGCTACGGTGTCACCATTATGTCACCGCTGCCCCACGGAGGACCGGGGTGAGCGCGATCTCCCGGGTAGCAGCCTAGTCGTTACCCAGCTTGCACATCCGTATGCACAACGGTGTGTTGAGCTTCGACTGCAGAACTATCACACTACGCCTGGATTTGCTCTGACTGTGCACACTAGGGGCTATACAGCATGCTTATTATGAGCCGCGGTCATTCTGCACGATAATTGTCAGCAGCCTGGACCCAAGTTCCATAGAAGTCCAGCCGACTATCCCTAATAATTAGGCCAAAATTTGGTCATGTTTTGTTCCTGCGTTTTCAGCTCCACCGATAGCACACTAGTGAACCACACGGAAACAATTAATGATGTGCTCTGCGCCCTTGTGCAACCTCATTGTGTGCAGACTGTGTGAGTGTTTCTTCATCACTACAGACTCACTGCTTGGATAATATCCAGAATGTGCACAGACCTTTAACTTTAAAAGCACCTTAACTGGTACAAAACGTGGATCTTGGTGAATTATACAAATACGCGGAATATTTGGCCTGACGAAAAATAAGACATCTGAACACACCCGCCCGTTGTAAAGTCATCTCCAGGTGTCGCAAGGATAGACAAGAGACATCGCGTAACATATACATTTAAATGTGGATAAACGTTATTGAAGCAATTGATTATGAAGGTTTATAAATCCGACAATTTTACGTCCCCAGCTGGGTGTACAGCAATCATGATCGAACAAGACATACACGACACCGTCTTCGGAAAGTCGTGGAGGAACACTTCAAAGGTTTAGTTGGGATATGGGAATTAGAAGCCATCCTAAGGGACGATACGATAAGATACGATACGATCCGATACGTAAGATACGAGTAGGCGGACTGAATTCTGACGTTTCAGCTTACGTTCCAACGACTAGCCGAGAAGGTCTAATGCAGCACCAATGGCGTAGTTACAACCCAAATTCTGTATAATAAATTAAACTGAATTTTATCTAAACAGATGGAAGCTACATATTCGTAAATTATTACAGCCTGTGAAGAGCACTTTCTCATTGGAGTTTGTAGTCTGGTAGAAAGATAACATCGTCTGTCTGCTGGAATATTACTCCGTGTGGTCTGGTGTACAGTACCAATGTCACGACTTTGCTACCCTGATACCATATCCCAGAAGATAGTAACCTTAACATTCTGCGCAGTGAGAATCTCTAGTCCCAAACATTACAGCACACTGCTCAATTTATATTCCGTACTGCTGCTTTCCACAAACAGACACGCTAAGTTACAACCCCCAAGCACAATTCTTTAACATCTGGTCGACCAGGATTGGTTTTGAATATTAGCGCATGGTTTAAAAAAAGTATTATTTGAACAGAAAAAGAGAAGCTGGGATAGCGCAGTCGGTATAGAGACCCGCTACGGACTGGATGTTCCGGGGATCGAATCCCGGTGGGGCGAGATTTTCCGCACCTGTCCAGACCGGCTCTGAGGCCCACCCAGCCTCCTGTACAATGGGTACCGGGTCTTTCCCCGGGGGTAAAGCGGCCAGAGCATGACCTTGAACGCCCACCCCATACAGCGCCGAGGTTAAAGAAAGAGTAGAGCTATACCTTCGTGGCTTGTTCTTGGGTGAAGAGAAAAAGATAATACTACGATAAAAACGGAATTTCGCGAAAAATAAACCAACTATTATGCAACATATCTCAAAATGCAGTACATTTCATTGTTATCTGAATACATAAAATGAATTTCTAAGGGCGTTTTCATACGTGAGTTTGCGTATGGCAACGCAGGTATTTTGCACACAATGTTATCACTAACACGTCATTCGAACAAAGAACAAACAGTTATAATGATGTGTTAACAAAATTATTTAAAACACTATATATAGCGGCTGTAAACAAACTCATTTTACAGAACACAGTTCCTTCCACTATAAATATTGAAACAATCTAGCTAGCAGCGAATCCAGACCTTGAGTTGAGAAACAGTAAAACGAGCGGTCATACATCTAGAGTTTCTGCATTACAAGCAAGTCAATTTAGGGTCCTTTCAATAGAGCCACAAATTAACTCCTTCATGCTCAACCAGAGGTCCCCGTGAGGTGCCTGCTGTTATGGCACAACAATGGACACAGTCATAATGACGCCGGTCATTAATAGTCCCACATTGAGCTGGGCTCTTCCATCATCAGTTGTTACTAAGCAGCCGCAGCGTGCTCACGACCACAAATCATATCTCAACACAGCATGCTTCTGCCTGCTTGCTTTGCTTTGATTTCTAATCCTTTCCTGGCAGTTCTATTGATTGCTCGCAGTGAAAGGGGTTGTTAAGGCAGGAGGCCTACTATTGAAAGTCACAACAGTAGAAGACTAGATCTAACATTAACCCACAATGGTGTGTGTTGTAGGCTGACAGAAGTTCACTGTAGCAAACACTCGGCTGTTTAAGGACGAGAAATCTAACGTTTTACTTTCACAGATCCTGTTAAAAAGCAACAAACTGCTTCACTACAAATATTTGCAATCATGTCCCCTGTGTCAGCGTTTCCCAAACTTCTTTGCTCGCGGACCTCTTTTGGTTTCGAAAAATAACCACGGATCCTCACTCACATAAATATAGTACGTCAGGACGATATGAATCCAAAATTATAAATGTATATCTCAGAACTAATTTTAGGTAGATACTAATACCTACTACTAGCACACGTAACAATGCATTGCGCGATTTGACCTTCATTAAAATGATTGTCTCTCGCTTCGTGGGTACAGGGTGTTTCTTAATTAGATATTCTAAAGTTCATGGGGGAAAAAAACGCATTGCCAATCGAAGAAGTTCAACAATTATTTTTGATAAAACCATATCCTTGTAATTTCAAAAATAAGTAGACTTCAAAGCAGCCATTACAGAAACGTATCCACGGATCCCTTGGGATCCGCGGAGCACACTTTGGAAACCACTGCCCTGTGTGATATTTCGTCCACCTAGAATCATACAGGAAGACACCGCGTATTAAACCGGAGACGTCGTGGTGAGACGCCAGCGTCTAACAACTTCTCACAGTCTGCATTATCAGCCCCAGACGACGAAGTTGACTGAAAATAAAGCAAGTTACCCACACCCTTTGGTTTAGAACTTACTGAACACCGCACACAGCTGATGTTGCTGATTACACACTCTTGTGAACAATAAATGGCTACACAAGATCATGAGGACAGAACGCAATCTTAAGGTCAATAAAGGCCATTTCTTCTTTGCAAGTACAAATGGAATTCTGCCTGCATCTACAGCCTTGGTATAAGAATTTGCTTCACATCGAAAAGCATCTGCGGCCTCTGCATACGAACCTATTTCAGAAGTATCTCTACAATGTCGACTTTAAGCCCTGCCACTGAATCGAGTACGTCAGTTCATTACTCTTCACATACTCAAATGCGAATGGAAGCATCACGATGTGCTTGTAACGTAATATAATATTAAATAGTGTACGTCAGCACAATCACTTTATTACTCAAGGTAATTATAAGGCTACATGTTTCGACTATAGATTAGTCATCCT
>Ga0123355_10021983_pt1 | contig 10221 bp, 9 predicted proteins | sample TergutEmb28metaG_3_FD_89872 | JGI IMG/M metagenome (GOLD analysis project Ga0123355, IMG submission 89872) | Embiratermes neotenicus P1 segment gut microbial communities from Petit-Saut dam, French Guiana - Emb289 P1 | ecosystem: Host-associated > Arthropoda: Insects > Digestive system > Gut ... | reverse complement strand
TTTCCCCCCCCCCCCGAAAATCGTGCTGTTTATGTGATACTGTAGAAAAATATTGTGGAGCCGAGCAGACCACAGGTGACAATATGGCGCATATACATTGCATGCTGGATACATCAGGCCACAAATACTCGGATTATATAATACTAACCGCTTTTCCACTGCGACATTGGTTACAAGAATGTGCCTCACTGTCGTGTGTTGCCTGTCTTCTTAATATTACTGTCTTATCTACAGGGGATGGACAAAATAATGGAAACATGTGGCAGTATAGGAATAAAACTCTTTGTGTTGGCTGCACCTAAAGAACATTAGTTGTATCTTCCGTATTCCTTTGTTTGTTTACGCTGTGTAGTGCCAGTGTCATTGCATTACAGACTGTGTTTAGTAACCGTTCTATGGAAGTGGGAGACTTGTTAGATTTTCAAAGAGGACAGATTGTTGGTGCGTGTTTACCTGGAGCATCTCTAACCAAAACTGCCACTTTGTTAGGTGTATCCAGTGCAGCAGTTTCCAAGGTTATGAGGGCGTACATAAGTCATGGGAAGACATCAGCAGCCAAGAGGAATAGTGGCTGAATACCAAAACTAAGTGAAAGGGATCGCCGTAAATTGAAGGGGATTGTGTCTACAAATCGTAGAACTACTGCATCACGTGTGGTAGCAGAACTCATTATTCATCGTGGAGGTCCTGTTTCTACAAAACAGTCGGACGAGAGCTTCACAAATTCATCATCCACGCTAGAGCTGCAATTGCTCAACCTGTGATTACTGCAAACAACACTAAAAGGCGAAAAATGGTGGTGTGATGATCATAAACGCTAAAGTCTGATGATTGCAAATATGCAATATGGTCAGAGGAGTCGCGCTTCACGCTGTTCCCAAAATCAGGCCGGGTTTATGTTTGGAGAAACATGGAGGCGGATCTGTGATGATTTGGGCAGCAATTCTGCTGGTCCTGTAATTACTCTGAATGGTACAATTACTGCCAGTGACTACATGGGCATTTTAGGTAACCAGGTGCTTCCTGTGGTCCAGATGTTTCCTAACAATGATGCAGTTTTTCAAGGTGACAATTTGCCCATTCACACAGCCAGAAATGTTCAGTCTTGGTTTGAGGAGCATGAAATTGCACTTCAGCATCTTCCCTGACCAACACAATCGCCAGACTTAAATATCATCGAACCAGTGTGGTCAGTTTTAGAGAGTATGGCGAGAAGCAGATTCCCTTCATCACCTGTCAAGCAACTAGACGATGCCGTTCATGGGGACTGGTACAGTATTCCACTACAGACTATTCAGAACTTAAATGAGTCTATTCCAAGAAGGCTGCAAGTTGTATTTTTGGTGGTCCAACTCTGTATTAATAAAGAAATGTGCACGTTGCACAGCTTCTGCCCATCCTCTGTACGTCTGGATCTTCCTTAATTTATGTGTATTATGTACGCATTTTTCATGTGTATTCATGCTACACGCCCTTCATATCCCTTCCGTCCTGGTTTTGTCACCCAAATAATATTTAGTGAAGCACCCCACTGTGTAAGTTTATGGATTAGCAAACAGCACTTCGTAGTACATGTTTATGTAGCTGCTGTGTCGTGCTGTGCAGTTTACTAAACTTTGGTTTCTGCTCTAAATGTTACGGAACTTGTTATTGTAATATAACTGTCTGAATAGTTACATAGTTCGCATGTGCAATACCACCAACACCACAGCCCGTCGCTGGATCCTATCCGCAACCCTGCTCATCCAGTCTGCAGTATAAGAGTCTGTTTCCTCCCCCATCGTCTGTTTTGTCTTTCGAGTGGGCCACGTTGCAAGAAATGCAAACCCCAGAGTTCTGTATGCTTGCACTATTCTCGGTCCCCTTGTTACATGGCAACGTACATGATTGCCTGTCCTAACAGTATAAAGTCGCGTATCCATGTGAGTAATTTCTTGCATTTCCATTTTTTTGTTCCGTAGGTCCGAATCATTTTTGGCGCATTGTTTTCTAGAATATCCAACATTCTTTTCTCGGCCATAACCGTACAAACCGCTGACAGGCATATGGGTTTAATGTATTTATATCTTCTTTGTTTTCGATAGTAGACTATAATTTAAAGGGTTCGCTAACTACATGGAGCAGAGTCATTATTGAGATGATAACATTTCCTCCGCCGGTCAAGAAGTTCACCTGTATGAAAAAGAAAGGTTCATTACCATGTTCACAAGAGCCGGCGCTTACCCTCTTCTATGCCAGATGAATCCATTTCATTCCCTTATCTTGTTTCTTTAAGGTCCATTTTAATATTCTTCCATTTTAGACTAGGTCTCCCAAGTGATGTCTTTACATCTGGTTTCCCCACCAGAATCGTGTTTGTATTTATTTTCTTCGCCGTACGTGCCACATTCCCAGCTAATCTCATCCCCCCATTTGATCACCCGGCAGTATTTGGTGAGGTGTCTAAATCAAGTAGCACATCATTACGCGTATGCAGTGTTCTCCAGTATTCTGTTACTTCTTCCTCTTGGGCCCACATATCCTTAGCACCCCTTTTTCGAAAACCCCCTCCCATATAAATCATATTTTAATTTTTGTGTGCTTAGGTAGCAAGCGGGAAGACGAAAGGTTCTGGACCTGATTGTAGCGGGCATTCCCGGACTTGACTCTTTCCAAAGTACCTGTCCCAAGTTCAAGGCCTTGTGTAATACTTTGTAACATATTAATTTTTTGGCATGAGGAGTTGTTATTCTCTCGGTTAACCCTAAGGCTGGAGGACAACCCCTCGTAGGCTGTCTTGTGTCTGCGTATTTTAGTACAGGGGTGCTGATAAGTCCTTTGTCCGACCAGGAGGGCAACAAGCTAATGTTTCTGGCAGAATGGCGTGCATTTCCTTCGACGCCTTGCCTTGCAGGAAAAACAACTTGATGACAGCTCACGTCTCGATGTTGTTGAAATCGCACGCGTCCCTGACATACTTCCGAGCTTGTTTCCTTCCTGGTCGAATCAGCACCCCGGTATGTTCGTAGATAGCTTCCAATTTAAATGGTTTAATATCAGGAAGATATGCCAGTTCCTGTCTTTTAATATGATGTCATACTGCATTTTATTACCGGTAGTTGGACTATTGAAATCAAAAGTTGTCCAAGTGTTTTGTTCAGCGTACAACGCGATGAGTCAACAGATGTTTCAGATTTAGCTCATCTAGTCGTTTACATTACGAATGCAGTGACATTGTGGAAAATGAGTTACTCTTTTTGGTGTGCAACGCTCAGGAAACATCCTCGACTGCAAGATACATTTTTTTTTAAGTGTTGCATGTGTGTGTATAACATCACATTGATCGGAAAAACTGGTGTGAAATTCGCATTGGCCGAGCCCTTCCTGTATTGGGATGCAGAGCTCTGAATACTTTCCAACACAAAATGTGTGCAACGAGTTTAAGGGATTGTAGAATAGGTGCGCGGTTGAAAGAATGTCGAGAAACATTGTTCACACGTGCGTTTGGTTTTGAGGATAAATACCAGAGCAGCGTTTTTTCGCTGCTACGTGCTGGTAGCCTACAAAGATACACACGCACCTCATATCTCATGACACACCAGGTCACGTATGACCTGTTATTGTAAAGGCGTGTGTATGCGTAAGTGAGAGAGAGTTATCTATGTTCACATTCTTCTTAATACTGATTTATATTTTGTATTTAGAAAGTCGTATAATCTGCTTTACTCCTCGCTACAATATTTATACGGATTGACAAATTTTATATTCGTGGTTCGGTGCATCGTACTTCTAGGTTGAAGAAATCCAACGAGGTGCAACAGTATGCAGATATTTATTTACTGCTGAATTGCTCTACATTTTTCGGGCTTCCATCGCGCCCATCATCAGGAGTACATAAAACCGTATTTGCAGCCTCTGGTACAGATCATACTATCTGGGGAGCAAGCTTCCTCAAGCGTGTCACGCTTGAAGAAGCTTGCTCCGTGTCAGCAGTAAATAAATATCTGCATACGCTTGCATATCATTGGATTTCTTCAACCTAGATTGACAACAGTTTAAGAACGGGTAAAACGTGACAAGAATGACATGAAGTAATATTTATAAGAAGCTGATGGTATGAAAAATATAGCAGCATATCGCGACAAAAAAAGTTTGACAAATCAAAGTTAGCATGTCCGATGTGAGTAAAAATGCGGCTGAAAATGAAAATCGCTGCCTGTACCACATTTTGTTAACTGTTCGACGCGTAGAAACTCGTTTGGTTGCAAAATATCGCCACAAAATTGCTGTGCAAGATTGTGGATCACAAAAAGTACACCTTCTAGAACGTGCTGTAAATTGCGTACCGCAGGTTGTCCATTTTATTTTTCCCTGCAAGCGTTCTCTTTATGGCGTAGGCAGCTTTCGTCGGCCGGGAATTTAGAACACTTTGAGGCAGTTCGGTCAAATAAGTTAAGTTGCACTGCAGGGTGAAAGCAAACAAATTCCCGGCTTCCTGTGCTGTAAAGCTCCTGTGACAACTGTCGTGCACTAACACGATAAAATGGGCGCTGTGTATAATGTGCTTAAAGTGACCTGACTTACTGAATACGAGCTGGACATTTCCTTTTTGTGGCTGTGGGATGCCGGAAGAATGTGTAAGAAGATCGCGTAGACCCACGAGAATGTATCAGTAATAAGCATAGATGTGTTTTTGTGGATGATTAACGAGTACGCTCTTTTATTTTGTATTTTATATTTATTTATTTGAAAGGTCTCCCTTTGTGTATGCGTGCCCTTTCGACATTGCTCCAGTTGTCATTAAATCTGCCAAACACTGAAGCCTTGTGACATTCATTATAAACAGAATGTGCATTTACCTGCTCGCAAAAAGTGGTAGTGAAGATATAACAACGCACTTTTGCATGTGCCCATGTAATCCATTGCAAGGAACAAGCAACTGTGTCTTCAGTAGTATTCGATCGCGAGGCCATCTGTGAACTAAGCCAGCAGTCTTAATACATGAGCTAAATTGCATCTTGCTTTGCAGTGATGATTGTAATATACCTACTAGCTCTAAAACACAGGATTTGTAATACTGGAAGTCTGTGCAGTTGGAAAGTAGACTTCGTTCATTCTTCCCGGTAACTCCCTCTTTGACTTCAAAATTTGATGGTGGAGTTCTCTAAACTGACTTTCAAATCTTAAGCCTGTAATAAATGTGTCACGTTTAGCGGTAGTGTAGTGAATATAACGTGTGCAGTTCCTGGACCGTGTGTAAAAATGGTGGAATTGTGGCAGGGGATGCTAGTCGGGTGTGCCGTCATGTTGTAATTTCCTGGGCTGGTTGTAAAAGGCAGAAGTTTCTGAACCCTAAAATGCTCCACGCAAACCGCGAGTGCTGAGTGAGCAGGAACCTACCCCACCGAGAATGTTCAAAATCCGATGCGTGGATTCAAACATCGACAAGCTGGTTTCATTTTCAGTAAATCTGTAACAAAAATGGCCAGAGTTCAGAAGATGTCAGGTTGTATGAAGGCACGGATGGACCTACAGTTAGTAAGACCAGGACAGTACCGTGTATACGAAGGTACCATATTTTGGTCTATTTAGTAAGATATCGTATAGTGGATATATCTTTTATTCTTCTCTGTAGAGTCGGGATATCTCAGTCCGTATAGTGATTACGTTACGAACCGAACGACCGGGGAGTCAGGGGTTCGGCTCTAGACAACGGCAAGAAATATAGCTCTTCTCCATGGCGTCCAGACCGACACTAGGGTGTACCAAGCCTTTTATTTAGTGGGTATCGTGACGGCTTTCTATGGGACAAAGCGGTCGGACTGTAAATTTGAACATTCATCTCAATATGACGCCGAATTTGAGAGCAAGTGGAGCTGTACCTCTACTCCCGGCAGCTTTCGTGGCGTGGTGCTTACTAAGGACAGCAGTTGCTTTATCTGTACCTATTGCCGAACAATGGACCCATACAGATAATGCTGATTGGCTTTGCAGATAATCAGCGGAAGGATTATCGATCGCTTTCCATATTATCGAATGCTGTGAAGTTAACTGCTCCAGCCTGATATGTGACATGCATCCAGTCTCAATCCTGATCTAACCCGCTATCCATGGAATTCGCTACAGTCTTGACTGCTTTCAAAATATACAGCATTGTTATGTTGCGATTGCTTGCTTACTTGTGACTCATGGTCACGTTTCTCATTCTTATGCTGCCTGAAACTGCTCATTGGAGAGATGAAAACTGTGTGCACAGTTTTGGCAGGAAACTACGAAAGGGACAGACTGTATGGGCGTGGAAGAACTAGGAGTAAATGGGAGAATAATGGGTGACTGAATCTTGGAAAGATAATAAGGGTGCAAATATGCACGCTGGATTGATCAGTTTCAGGATAGGCGTTACTGGTTTGGCTATGTGGCTGTAAGGATTGCAAGAAGGGGTATGTTCTGTGCAGTTGGTTGCTGCACACAGCGTACATTATGCCCGTTAATTACATCAACATGTATCCATACCTTTGCCTCACACCGGCTAATATATCTTACAATTTCATGTTTGTTGTAGATGGAATGTATGTTCAGGTTAAATTACATAGTGATGTAGGACGTATGCTTGAAAGTTTGCATTTAGTCGTTAAATATACGTTTAGTTTGTATCTGTGTCATTTCCCGTTGTTTCGAGGTTTTCCGACTGGGTACGTCGTCATTCTACCGTATAATTTTATAATACGTAATAGATTACTGACATTGCAGTGCATTTTTGTGGTGGACAGTGCGGGAGGGTGCGATTGCTTGGGGAGAAAGCAAATTCGTTACATGTTTGTCGGACAACCTTTCCGATCTGCAAGGAAAGAGGACGTTAGAGTGAATCTTTGGAACTATGTTGTGATTATGTGAACTGGGCTGTGATTTGTCAAGTGATGGTATGGTCAAAGGGATGAAGTTGTCTTTATTTTTGGTGAGAATCATATTGTACTTCAGAAGTGTCCGCCACACACTTGGTGCGCCAGTTATTTACGAATGTTCGGCATGTTTCCGAATCAGTTTTCTGGAAAAGTAAAATAGCTGTTGATAGTTTCAGTAATACTGGATGCTGTTTCAAAGCTACAGGTTTAACAGGCCATCGATATTCGAGTACGTGTTCAGATCCTACAGTTGGCCGGAGGAACGAACCTTGTGGCCAGGAAGTTTGAAAACTGCCAGGTTTTAAGAAAGTAACAATGTCATGCCTGTGATACTGTATGATGATGTTATATAGTGTGCATATACCTGTCAGGGTCGAAGATTTCCACTCACATTAATGCGGTGTGTGCAGTCTTGTAATGTTTACTAGTTAACGGTGTTTATTTACGTGCAGGATATCGCAGCTCATTGCCGAGCGGCATGACACAGCAGCGACGCGTTTCACTCCGGGCGACTGCCTTGACATTGCGTTAAATGCTGATATTTCTCATGAAACTTACTCAGAAGTATCGGGTTTTAGAATGTGCCCACCCGGGAGAAGAGGACATAGACGACGGAAGTGGTTTAAGTCTGCTGCCGTGTTGGATAACTGTGGCGGAAGCATGATGTTGTGCGTTATAGAATATTTTATCTGATGTCTTTGGCTTCTTGCTCGCCAGGTTGCCGGTGGTGAGTGATTGCTCGCCGCAGCAGACGCCGCGGGCCAGCTCCAACAGCAGCAGCAGTAGCAGCAGCAGTGGGGCGGCCTCTGCAGCCAGCTCGGGCAGCGCAGCTGGTATGGCCGTATCCCGCGTGCCCTCGCCTCCTCCGCCAGAGGTCAATACGCCTGTCGCAGAGAACTGGTGCTACACTCAGGTACATGTCTTTACACTTTCTCTTTCTTCTTTCTCTTCATTGTCTCCTTTTCTACCAATTGTTCTCTCCATGTTCTTGCTCCACATTCCTCCTGTTTCCATGCACTTTGCAATTCCATTTTATTATTTCTTAATCCCTTTTGTATGCGAATGCTCAGTGTTTTAGTTCGTTAACTCTCTTCTCTCCCATTTTTGTCCATTTATCCGTTTCTTTCATAGTCATGCATTTTTAAGTTTTCTTATCAATGCCTTGTTCTGACTCTGTCCTTGTTCACCATGACTGTTCTGTACACTTGTTCCAGTTCCAGAGGTTGCTACAGAGCATTCAACCCCAGTATTATGTTACACTTGATTTGAATGCAATCCTAGGATAATGGACTTTTGACCTGTCGTCTCAAGGCTGATTTACAGGCACTTACTCATTGACAATAACAGTGTTTAGTGACTCAAAGAGTCCTTTTCGCTGTTTTGCCTGTGGGGCGAAGGAGTTTGTGGCTGGAACTAAAGTGACATTAATGTGGAAAACCTGAAGAAAATCACTGTAATCTAAAAGTCACCATGAACTGACTCAGTATGATAGCATGTTCTTTATGCAATTTTATGAAATTGATCCCTATAACCAATTATGTAGGGTTTGCAGTTCATACAGAGATTGAAATTTTATAGTTTAAACACATTAGAGCCTGATCAGGAAAGTCAGCATTTATTCAACATTGGTGATGTTCTTTGAACACGTGTGAGCAAGGTTACCATATATCCATCCCAAGAAAAGAGGACTTTACCACTTATTGGCCATAAAGAGGAGAAATTTTCCTCTCAAGAACATAAATATGCAGACACACAAACAAACAAATAATAATAGCAGAATTTTAGTATGTTAAAATTCTAGGCAGAAGCATATATTTCATTGGATCAAGTTTTCTTCAAAATGGCAGGAACATCAGGAATGTAAGTATGAAACTGTTCACAAGACATGTCCTGAAAATTGTACTGCGCATAAATATATTTCACTGAAACTGCTGTCAAAAAATGTTCTGATTACCACAGGTAGTTCTGAAAGAGAGAGAAAGAGTGATTTTAGTGCTGAAAGCATATGCAGTACATATTACATTTCAGGAAAAAATGACCACCCTCTTGTCTCACAACGATATACCATTTGATTATATTTGGTATCCACAAAATTTCAAAACTCTTTCAGTGATTCTGTTCTCACAGTTTAAACTGAAAACAGCTGGGTGAATATATTAAGTCTAAAGTGTCCATTCCTTGTTGCAAACAATTATTTAGTGTATGGACTGGGCAGCCCACATGATTAAGTTGTCCTTTACTGAAACCTTCAGTTGTACATAAACATTATTTGTAGAGGCACATGCTGCCCCTCCAAATATTGTATTACAGCTTTATTACCTGCAATTGAGATTTACTTTGAAACAAGATTGTTATTTTCTAATGTCCCCTGAACATACCGTGCAATATTTTGTGCTGTTGACTGTGAACCTCGACTAGTTTTGTTTGCGGTCCACCATTTTTCAATCAAGAGTGAGAAAATTTTTAATGCAATTGCTTGCATCTGTGGGCACTCCACAGAAAGGAATGTCTACCATGGATGCCTGTGACAGTCTTTATTGCATGAGGAGAAATCACAACACTTATAATTTCTTCTGTTTTTATTTGTGCACTTCTCAGCTTCTGAAATTTCATCATTAAATTACTAGTGCAGTCTGTAGACCAGTAACTGTTGTGAAGTATTACACAATCATATGCTAAGGTACACTCTACTGCATGTACTTCATGTGCTTTTGAACCTGGTTGCACAAAGAAGTTTGTTATTTTAGATAAACTGCTTTAACATTGAATATTCTTCTTATGATGTGTTGTTTCAAAAAGTGCACCAAGATGTAAAGGTCCATTGTTTGCAAAAGATACAAGGTTTATTCAGAAAGTAAGCACTGTTTCACTGTAAAAAAAATCGAGTAAGGTTTTGTATAAAATTTTATTCTTATCAGAGTCTACATTCTTCAAACTATTGTTCCACATATTCTCCGCCATTATTGAGGCACTTATCGTAGCCGGATACAAGTTTTTGTGTACCCTCCTCATAGAATGCAGCGGCCTGCGACCCAAATGACTACTGATAATGTCATAGAGTAGAGTCCTTGAAATCTGAGGGAAGTTCAGGGACAGATCAGAAATTGTGAAACGTCTGTCGTCGCGCATTCTTTCGTTGACCTAACGCACCAAATCATCATTCACCAAAGATGGACGCGCACTTCGTGCCTCATCGTGCACATTCTCTCGTCCTTCGTTGAACATCCGAACCCATTTCCTAACCATGCCATCACTCATTGCATTGTCACCATACACTTGACAGATCTGGTGATGAATCTCACTTGGTAGCACATTCCTAGCGTTCAAAAAACGAATTACA
>Ga0123355_10021982_pt1 | contig 10221 bp, 8 predicted proteins | sample TergutEmb28metaG_3_FD_89872 | JGI IMG/M metagenome (GOLD analysis project Ga0123355, IMG submission 89872) | Embiratermes neotenicus P1 segment gut microbial communities from Petit-Saut dam, French Guiana - Emb289 P1 | ecosystem: Host-associated > Arthropoda: Insects > Digestive system > Gut ... | reverse complement strand
TCGGCGGGGCGAAAGAGCGGTTTCGCCGGGGCCGTGACCCAAATGCAAGAGAATTACCGTTTTCTGTTCTGGATTTCCTCTAGGTCTGCTTTTGCCCACTCCCGCATCCGTCTTCCCACTTGTGCCCAAGGGAAATTTCTGCTATACTACTTGGATAGACAGAGGAAAAGAGACAGCATATGAAATGGGATGTCTGGAACGCCGCACAAATAGATGAAACAGAGGTCGCCGCCTGTAGGGGTGAGGCGGGTTTGTCCGCCCTTGTGGCCACTGTACTCTGGGCCCGGGGTGTGCGCTCGGCCAAGGAGATGTTAGACTTTCTCTCCGATGATTTAGAAACCATACAAGACCCCATGGAACTGGCCGGTATGGCAGAGGGTATAGCGCGTATCCGCCAAGCCATACAAGAGAGGGAGAAGGTCGCCATATATGGGGACTACGACGTGGACGGAATCACCGCCACGGCTCTGCTGGCAGATTACCTGGGCACAAAGGGACTCGACTGCGCCGTCTATATCCCAGATCGCCTGGGCGAGGGCTACGGTCTAAACTTGGGAGCCCTACAATCACTGAAAGAGCAGGGTGTGACCCTGGTGATCACAGTGGACTGTGGCGTCACTGCCATAGACGAGGTGTTGGCGGCCCGGGACTTAGGCCTGGATATGATCATCACCGACCACCATCAATGCTATGAAGAGTTACCCGCTGCCGTGGCGGTCATCGATCCCCAGCGGCCGGATTGTATGTATACTGAAAAGGGACTCTCCGGCGTAGGCGTCGCGTTTCAGTGTATCCTAGCGGTAGAGGGGGCAGAGCACATCGAAACCCTTCTAGACCGCTACGCCGATCTCGTCGCCGTTGGGACAATCGCCGATGTGATGGAACTCTGCGGACAAAACCGCCTCCTGGTATCCCGTGGAGTCGAAGCCTTGAAAAAAGGGAAGCGTCCCGGATTTGCGGCCTTACTCAAAGAGGCTGGTATCGATAACAAAACCATCAGCGCCAGCGGTGTGGGCTACGGATTAGGTCCGCGGCTCAATGCCGCAGGGCGCATGGGAGACGCCATGGCCGCCTACGCACTGCTGACCACAGAAGATAAGGCGGAAGCGGAGGCCCTGGCCCAAGAACTCTGTGAACTCAATCAGAAACGACAGAAAATCGAACAGGAGATCACAGAGGCCGCCCTTCATATGTTAGAAGAAGAGGATTATACCGGGGGCCCAATCGTCCTCGCCTCAGAGAATTGGCACAAAGGTGTCTTAGGCATCGTATCCGCCCGGCTCATGGAGCGCTACCGGGAGCCCGTAATCCTACTCAGTGTAGAGGGCGGTGTCGGGCGTGGCTCCTGTCGAGGCATCCCGGGATTTGACCTCTTTGCCGCGCTGACAGCTTGTGAATCCCTATTGGAAACCTTCGGCGGACACCAACAGGCGGCGGGCCTTACGGTCTCCATGGAGGCCTTTGGGAAATTCAAGGAGACCTTCCGGGCATACTATGAGACACACCCGCCAACGGCTGATGCCAATATATTACAGGCGGATTTCATATTGACCGATCCGAACTTAATCAGCTTAGACCAGGTGAACAGCCTGGAACGTCTGGAACCCTGCGGAAAAGGAAACCCCAGCCCGCTGCTGATCTTAGAGGGGGCAAAACTGCTCAAAGTGCAGCCCATCGGCGGCGGCAAACACGTGAAACTCCAAGTGGAAAAGTGGGGCAAGGGATTCGACTGCGTATACTTCGGCATGGAGGCAAGCGCCTTAGGCGCGGTGGAGGGTGATACCATAGACTTAGCCTTCACCCCCCAATGCAACAGCTTCCGGGGACGGACCACGGTGCAGTTCCTGATTCGCGATATCGCCCGCACCGCCCGGCGGGAAACAGAACACGCCAGACGGATCTGCAGCTCCCTCTTAGATGGGACTGTCCCAACGGCGGCAGAGGTGAAGTCCATCACACCGGCCCGGGAAGATTTCGTCCGGCTCTGGCGGCGGCTATCCCAGGGGACAGCAAAGCTGCAAGGGCGGATCGATCAGGTCTTAGATGACCTGGCCCCGAGCGGCACAAGTTGGGGGAAAACCTATCTCTGCCTGCGGGTATTTGATGAGCTAGGCCTGGCCCACTTAGAGGAACAGGCGGACCTATTGCAGATTGAAGTCTCCCAACAGGCCGAGAAAGTAGACCTCGCCGCCTCCCGTGTATTATCCGCCCTCACAGGGGCTACGGAGTAATGTGCTATGGATACAAGACATCTAGACAACCCCATATGGAACTTTCCCGGCATCGCCGCCGTCCTTGTGCAATTTGAGGATTTGCTCAGCCGCGTCCTCAGCGCCAACCCCGGGGCAAATGAGGCCCGGATTTGGCGCGCCTTCGCCATGGCCACAGAGGCCCACGGGGAACAGCTGCGCAAAGACGGTTCCCTCTTCATCTCCCACCCCATCGCCGCCGCCCAAATCATCGTAGACATGGGACTAGACGAGGACAGCATCTGCGCGGCCCTCTTGCACGACGTCTTAGAAGACACGGAAGTCACCGCCGAGGAGATCGAGCGGGAGTTTGGCCCCTCTGTCACTGTGATTGTGGAGGGTGTCACAAAACTGACCCGTGTCCAGTACACCAGCAAAGAAGAAGAGCAGATGGAGAATCTGCGCAAAATGCTCATCGCCATGGCCAGAGACATCCGCGTGATTCTAATCAAATTCGCCGACCGGCTCCACAATATGCGTACCATGGAATATCAGGTCTCGGAAAAACAGGTAGTCAAGGCCTCGGAGACCATGGAGATCTACGCTCCCATCGCCCATCGGTTAGGCATGCAAAAGATCAAATGGGAGTTTGAAGATCTCGCCTTTTACTATATCGACCGCCCCGCCCACGACGAAATCACCCGAGACTTAGACAGCCGCCGTGGCGTCTTAGACGTCTTCATGGCTGACATGCAAAAGAAAATGACCCGGCGCTTCCGGGAAAATCACATCGACGGCACCGTCTTTGCCCGGCTCAAGCACATTTATAGCATCTACCGCAAGATGTATACGCAAAAGCGCACCTTTGAGGAGGTGTTTGACCTCTGTGCTTTCCGGGTCATCGTGGAGGATATTGCCGATTGTTACAATGTGCTCGGCCATATCCATGATATGTACAAACCCGTACCCGGGCGCTTCAAAGACTATATCTCCACCCCCAAACCCAATATGTACCAGAGCCTCCACACTACCGTCATCGGGGAGGAGGGGATTCCCTTTGAGGTGCAGATCCGCACCTGGGATATGCACCACACGGCGGAATACGGCATCGCCGCCCACTGGAAATACAAGACCCCCGGTCCAGGGGGCAAAGGTCAAGCGGGAGACGAAGAGCGCTTCGCCTGGATCCGCAGACTCTTAGAAGATCAGCAGGACTCCGGTGACGCCCAAGACTTCTTCCACGATCTGAAAATTGACATGTTCGCCGACGAGGCCTTCGTATTCACCCCCCGGGGAGATGTGATCAACCTGCCGGCGGGGGCTACGCCCATTGACTTCGCCTACTATATCCACTCCGCCGTGGGTAACCGGATGACGGGGGCGAAATGCAACGGCAGATTGGTACCCTTCGACCACGTACTACAAAACGGGGATATTGTCGAAATCCTCACCACCGGTGCCTCCCATGGCCCCAGCCGAGACTGGTTGCAAATCGCCAAGAGCAGCGTGGCACGGAATAAAATTCGCCAGTGGTTTAAGAAGGAAAAGCGCGACGAGAACATTCTCCACGGCAAACAGGCCTTTGAGGCCGAGGTGCGGCGGCAGGGCCTGGCCATAGACGCCATCACCCGGGGTGAGGCCAGTGGCCAGATATTAAAAAAGCTGGCCTTCGGCTCCTTTGAAGACATGTATGCCGCCATCGGCTACGGCGGACTCACCGCCCAGAAGGCCGTGGGTAAGGTCAGAGAAGAACTCATCCACCTGGCAAAACCCGCCAAAAGTCTGGTAGACAAGATAAACCAGCCAGGGAGAATAGAACGGGCCAAACCTGTCCGTGGCATCATCGTAGAGGGCGTAGACAACGTCTTAGTCAAATTCTCCCGCTGCTGTTCCCCTGTGCCGGGAGATGAGGTGGTGGGCTTTATCACCAGGGGTCACGGCGTATCCGTCCACCGGACGGACTGTACAAACTACCTCAACGCCGTCACCAGACCGGAAGATAAGGGGCGCTGGATTCCCGTGAGCTGGGCAGATACCGATGGGCAAATGTACCAGACAGGCCTGGCCCTCACCGCCAAAGACAGAGACGGCCTAGTGTTAGATATCGCCACGGCCCTCACCGCCATCAAAGTACGCGTACGGAGCCTCTCCGCCAGAAACACAGGGGAAAACGCCGTAGCCTTCATCACCGTAGAGGTGGCGGATACCAAAGAACTACAGACGGCCATCAACAAACTATCGGGCATTTCCGGCGTAAAAAGCATTTCCCGGAGCTCGTCATAATTTATTTAACTAGCGAATTAAAGCGACGTCCCGTAGGGGCGCACAGTGCGCGTCCGCAAAGTTCGGACGCACCGTGATTTTAGCGGGCGAACACTGTTCGCCCCTACAAGGCAGAAGGAGCATAAACCATGCGCGCAGTCGTAACCCGCGTCACAGAGGCGTCTGTCACCATTGACGGTCACATAAACGGTTCCATCAACCTGGGATTTCTAATCCTCCTCGGCATCCATCAGGATGACGGCGTGGAACAGGCGGTAAAGTTAGCGGATAAGATCTGCGGTTTGCGGGTCTTCACCGACGAAAAGGGACAGATGAACCTCTCTCTCACGGATGTGAGTGGGGAACTGCTAGTCATCTCCCAATTTACCCTCTATGGCAACTGCAAAAAGGGCAGACGGCCGGAGTTCCTATCCGCCGCCCGACCCGAGACGGCTATCCCCCTGTATGAACGCTTTATCAGCGAATGCCGCGCCCGCGGCTTCGGGGTGGAGACCGGTGAATTCGGCGCGTATATGCAAGTGCAGTCCGTCAACGACGGGCCCGTCACTTTGATATTAGATACGGACACATTATAGCGTTGTAGGAGGAAACATATCATGCAAATCAAGACCTTAGTGCTAGGCAGACAGATCCCCACCAACTGTTACGTAGTCATCGACGCCAACTCGAAGGCCTGCGCCGTCATCGACCCCGGGGATGAGAGCAGCGTGATCCTCAGTTTCATCGAGGAGTTAGGGCTCACCCCCCACGCCGTATTTCTCACCCACGGCCACTACGACCACACCATGGCCGCCGACGACCTCGTCTTAGAGTGGGGGATTCCAGTCTATATCAGCGAAGAAGAGGCCACCACCGAGACCCGGCCGGACTTCTATCGCTATAGAGCCGGGCCCGGCACCCGCTATTATAAAGACGGCGATCAGATCCAAGTGGGCGGACTCACCTTTGAAGTCCTCACTACACCGGGACACAGCAGAGGCAGTGTGTGTTTGCGCTGTGAGAATGTCCTCTTCACCGGCGACACCCTCTTCCGGGACGACTGCGGCCGCATGGATCTCCCCGGCGGCAGTGAGGCCCAGATGATGGAGTCTCTCAAGCGCATCTATCACCTAGAGGGCATAGACGAAATATACCCCGGCCACGAAGAGCACTCGACGTTAGAGCGCGAGCGGCGGTTTAATGCCTACCTCCGGCGCGCCGGTGGCGTGGGATAACGATTCCTGCCAGTATTGTTGCAAACAAACCAATGGTATTGATTCTATGTAGGGGCGGCAATCTGCCGCCCGCGCCTTTACGTAATCTGCGGGCGGCAGGTTGCCGCCCCTACAAACTATGCCCTGCACAGAGATTATAGGAAACAATTGGACAGCGGAGGATTCATGCGCCTACACTTAGTCGGCCACGACTACAAATATGCCGTTGAACAGATCATGCTCACCCTCTTCCCGCAAGAGCGGCCCCTATACGCGGACCTCATCTGGCCTGAGACCCTATCGGCCCGGGTGACCCTCACCCACGGTGCCCGCTATAGCACCGCCGTCACCGACCTCTACTACGAGGGTGCCCACCACAGGGGCAGAGCGCGGATCACCACACCGGACCGGGCGGATACCCTGGCCCTGGATCGGGCGATGCAGCGGATTATCAAGCTCTCCTTCTACCGTGCGGCCACGGAGGCCACAGGTAAGATCCCCCCCTGGGGGGCCACCACAGGAATCCGACCGGGAAAACTGGCCACCACCATGCTAGAGGCCGGGCAAAATCCGGCCCAAGTCACCCGGCGGATGCAATCAGACTATCAGATCAGCCCGAGGCGGGCGGCCCTCTGTTTAGACACGGCCTCTGCGGGTCTCGCCATGAAGGCGGGCCTTGACCTCCGGGATATCTGCCTCTATGTAGGCATCCCCTTTTGCCCGACCCGTTGTGCTTACTGTAGCTTCGTCTCCCACGACGTGGCCCGCTCCGGGCCGCTGATGGAGCCCTTCCTCGCCGCATTAGAGCGGGAGATAGCGGCGACGGCGCAAGTCGTTTCCGACTTGGGGCTAAACATCAGAGCCTTCTACATCGGCGGCGGGACACCGACGGCGTTCTCGGCGGCGCAACTGCGCAGACTCACGGGGGCATTATCGAGTCAATTCGATCTTACCCACCTCCGTGAATACACCGTAGAGGCCGGACGGCCCGATACCTTAGACGCAGAGAAACTGCAAGTCCTCCGGGATGCAGAGGTGACGCGCATCTGTCTAAACCCCCAGACTATGGAGGATCACGTACTAGAGGCCATCGGCCGCAAGCATACGGCGGCTGATATCCAGACGGCTATGGAGCTTGTGCGTCAAATGGGTTTCCCCGTGGTGAACATGGATCTCATTGCGGGCCTCCCGGCGGACAGCCCGGCGGGGTTCGCCCGAACCCTGGATCAAGTGCTGGGCTTCGGCGTGGAGAACATCACAATCCACACCTTAGCGCGGAAAAAAGGGGCTAAGATCAAGGTGGATGGCCTATCCGCCCCCGGGGCCGAGGCCGTGGAGATCATGTTAGACACCGCCATTGAAACACTCAGCGGCGCGGGCTATGTCCCCTACTACCTCTACCGCCAAAAATTTACCGCCGGGGGCTTTGAAAACGTGGGCTGGTGCAAACCGGGTACGGAAAACCTCTACAACATCGCCATCATGGAGGAACTGTGCAGCATCCTATCTCTGGGCGGCGGGGCCTCTACAAAGTTGGTGGATATCCATACGGGGCGCATCCCACGGCTCTATAACCCCAAATTCCCCTATGAATATGTGGAGGGGATTGATCGAATACTAGGGTCAAAAGAGAAGATAAAAGAATTTTATGAGCAGGAGGTGTTCCCCCATGTCATTGACCTATGAGCTAGAGACCATCAATGAGCGGCTCTCCAAAGATCCAGAGGAATTTGTCGCCGAGTGCGACGCCCTCTACTGGAACAAAGTGGTGGAGGCGGCTGACCTCATCGAACAAAACATCGCCACCTCTCCCATCGTATTACTCTCAGGCCCATCGGGCTCCGGTAAGACGACAACGGCACTCAAATTAGAGCGGGAGCTCAAGAGCCGGGGCATCGGCACCTACGCGGTCAGTCTGGACCGTTACTACAAAACCGTAGACCCCAAAACAGCCCCCCGCACCCCCGAGGGCAGTCTTGACCTAGAATCCCCCCACTGCCTGGACATGGCCCTCATCGATGAACACTTCCACATGCTAAACGAGCGCAAGGAGATATTGGTCCCCTATTTCATCTTCTCCCGCCAGAGACGCAGCGCCACCAAGTTCACCCCTATCAAGCCCAAGAAAAACGAAGTGGTCATCTTTGAGGGGATTCACGCCCTAAACGACATGATCGCCGGGCACCACCCCGAGGCCTTTAAGCTCTACGTCAGCGCCCGCTCCAACATCGTATCCGGTGGTGAAACGGTGTTTAAGGGCACCTGGATGCGTCTGGTACGCCGCGTCGTCCGAGACGACAACTTCAGGGGTTCAGACGCGGCCTTCACTCTGGGCCTCTGGGCCAATGTACGCCGGGGGGAAAAGCTCTACATCTCCCCCTACAAAGAAACGGCCAACTACCGCTTCGACTCCTCCCTACCCTATGAGGTGAGCTTGATGAAGCAATTCGCCATCCCCCTCTTCTCCGGCCTGTCTGCCGATGTGGAGCGGGGTGAGGAACTCAGCGACATCGTCCCCGCCTTCGAGCGCTTCGTAGACCTCTCCGCCGATCTCGTCTCCCCGGATTCCTTGATGCGCGAGTTCATCGGCGGCGGTAGTTATCACTATTAGGAAATATAATCCCCTGCAACGGACCGCACCTGTAGGGGCGCGCATTGCGCGCCCGCGGGCGGCCAATGGACGCGGGGTATTTCGTAGGGGCTGTATATCGTAGGGGACGCACACCTGGGCGTCCCGTGTCCTAATCCTACACCGAAACCGAAAGAGCGGGACGCCCAGGTGTGCGTCCCCTACAACAGAGGATAGTACCTACACCATGTCCGCAACGTCCCCACCCACACCCCACTCAAACCACACCCAAAGGAGAAACCCATATGTCAGAATCAACTCATCAATGCGGCGGATGCGGGGGCTGCGGCTCCAAGCAGGCACCCCAAGAACCGCAAAAACTCCCGCCGAACGTCCTCAGTAAAATTGGAAAGGCCATCTGCATCATGGGCGGCACGGGCAAGAGCCGGGTCACAGCAAGTCTGGCGGCAGAACTCACGCGCCGGGGAAAACAAGTCGCCATCCTAGACGCGGATATCGCCACGCCCGGCATCCCGCCCCTCTTTGAGATCCCCCAGGGGATCACCCGGGGGGAGGCGGGTCTCTACCCGGCCCTCACCCATGACGGGATCAAGATTCTCAGCATGTCCCTACTCCTAGAGGACGAGACAGAGCTCATCACCACTCGGGCCGCCGCCATGGCGGGAATCCTATCCCAACTCTGGACAGAGATCATCTGGGATCAGGTGGATTATCTCCTCGTCGATATGCCCTTAGGCATCCAAGATGTGACCCAACTCGTGCTGGGAGACCTCCCCTTAGACGCGGCACTGATCCTCACCCCCCCCGGCGAATACGCGGAACTCACCACGGCCCGGCTGTTTCACTTGGCACAGCAGAACGGTGTCCGTGCCTTTGAGCGGGCCCAGAGCCTAGAACCAGCCGACATCACAGATATTGCGACCCTGATTGAGGAGGTATAGAGCATGTCAATTGCACTAGACTACTATTTCAAGCGCCTAGACACCTTTCCCTTCTCCAACTGGTTTTCCGGCATGGAGCATCCGGCGGAGATATTGGAGAAGGCAACTTCCTTCTTGCAGACGCTCCTGGTAGAGCCAGACGTAAAAGAAAATCACGCCACGTTAAAAGGGGCTGCCCCCCACCTCTATGGCAACTACTATATCGGGGAGGGCAGTGTCCTTTATAACAATGTGACCATCATCGGGCCTGTCTACATAGGCAAAAACGTCCAGATTATGCCGGGGGCCACCATCCGGCCGGGTACCATCATCAGCGACAACTGTAATGTGGGCCACGGCACAGAGATCAAGCACAGCGTCCTTTTCGGCGGCGCGAAAGTGGCCAGCCTCGCCTTCGTCGGCGATTCAGTCCTGGGCAAGAGCGCGCGGATCGGCTCCGGGGTCATCACCGCCAACCGGAAGTTTGACCAAACAGACGCCACCGTGAAGATCAATGGTGAGCACCACGGGTTGGGGACAGACTTTTTCGGTGCCATCATCGGCGACTCTACCCGTCTCGGCGCAAACAGCGTGACCCAGCCGGGCACCCACATCGGGCCCAACACCTGGATATTCCCCCTGACCTCGGTGCGGGGCTTCATCCCCGGCGAGAAGCGGGTATGCAACGAGACCACGCTGCAGATAAGCGATAACGCCGTAGTGGAACTAAAGCCTTGAGGGAATATCGCGTCCCCACGGGCCATGGCCAGGCGGAGCTCATGGAAAAACGCTCCCGCTTCATCGGCCAGGTCTGGTCTGTGACAACGGAAGAAGCGGCCCAAGCACAACTCAAGGCTGTCCGCGAACAATACGCTGACGCCAACCACAATGTCTACGCCTATCGCATCCGGGACGGGAACATCGACCGCTGCAGCGACGCCGGGGAACCCCAGGGCACGGCGGGCCAGCCTGCGCTAGGTGTGTTCGTCAAAGAGGATGTGACAGATGTCCTCTGCGTAGTCACCCGCTACTTCGGCGGAACCCTG
>Ga0123355_10021981_pt1 | contig 10221 bp, 7 predicted proteins | sample TergutEmb28metaG_3_FD_89872 | JGI IMG/M metagenome (GOLD analysis project Ga0123355, IMG submission 89872) | Embiratermes neotenicus P1 segment gut microbial communities from Petit-Saut dam, French Guiana - Emb289 P1 | ecosystem: Host-associated > Arthropoda: Insects > Digestive system > Gut ... | reverse complement strand
GTTAAACACTAAGAATTATTTTCCAATTTCTTCTACCCCCCCCTTTTTAAAAACACTTGGTTTTTAACACATTCTTCCCCCCCCCCCCCCCCCAAAATGTGGTGTACTTTACATATGGGGCACAGGGGTTTCAAATGCAACATTTACACATTTCTATCTCATTTCTGAACATCACATCCAGATCTCTGCACTTGTGCTCTATATTCAGGAGGTTTAAACAGCTACCTGAAGGATTTTCATGGCTTACAGAAGTCACTCCAGTTACATGCTTGAATCATACCTCCATTTAGGCCATGACTGCTTCCTTCCCTATCCTTTCCAATTCATTAAGTACTGATCATCCTATCATTAAGTGCTATTCTGAGACAGTGACAGCAATGTCAATTCACCACAAAGAGTAGAATAAAACTGTATTTATAGTATGAAGTTAATGATCATGTACACTTCAAAGGAAATAATAATGTGTATATATACATCTGTTCATTTGTACTTTATGTTATCATCTAATGCACATGGAGCTATACACACACACATATGAGCATGCACTGTGTGTATGTGTGTGTGTGTGTTCTTTTTTGACGCAGTAAGTAACTCCGGCTGCATACCATCGCATGGTAGGATACTCATGAATGGTGAACTGGAGAGGAGCTATACATGGTGTGTGTTACACAAATGCCATTATATTCTTTTTCACAGAAAATTATGTAACTGATTCTATCTTCTGCTGTCAAGTGTCTTCTGGTCCTTCCTGTAGAATTCTTTCCATGAGCTGCCTTGTTACCATGTTATCTTCCTCCCTTTCCTGTACATAATCACAGATGTATAAACCATTTATCATCTGTAGAGCTATGTCACTTGATAAAATCCCCATTACATATCCTGTGTTATGTCATAATATTCCAAGACTCTTGGGAAATTATGTCCTGTTCACTTGTAAAGTGTCACTGACAGATCCAAGGAGAAGCCACCTCCATCTTCAGAGTATAAAAGGCCAAGAAGAGTGCTAAACTCTGGTGGAGGCTGCATGCCCCTCTGAAATGTCAGTAATTATTTACCAGCTGACAGGGCAAAACATCACAGAACACCTGAATTGTCATCAATCTTCATCAATCTTGAATTTCCAGACAGGACAAAATTGTTCCCATGTCATATAAATGCTGTAACTTACGTTAAAGTTTAAATTAGATGCACACACCTCAGTTCTTGATGCATTAAGTTAACATATGGGTTCAAAGTTCCTTATCCTGTCAACAGCCAAGTACTGGGTCAAAGATCAAGCCTCCAGCTTAAAGACAGCAAGTGATAATATTCTGCCTAGTCAGGGCTGCTACACACCTCAGGGTTGAGACAGGTACGTGTAGAGCAACAGTGGAATGAATTGGAATATTCAATAGCTAAGTTCTCGTGATTCTTATAAAATATAATTATGTCAGGCAAATATCCACCCACTCATTTGCTGATATATCCAGTTTCCAAGATTCTACCATGAACTTCCAGCATTACAGCACTACCTTTGTGCACAACTTACTGATAATTTCTACACAGTTCATAAACAGGACACAGCACAGAAAATGTCTCTGTTCTCCACCAACAATAGATCAGCCTCTTTTTTATTGTGTAATGACATCGTTCCATAATTAATTCATTATTTAAACTAATCATCAGCATGCGTAGCTCACATTTCAAGTGCACACCAATGAAGACTCACAACATTCAAATGATTTAATGCATCTACACTAAAGTCATGCAAAGAAAGCCCATGGTGGGGATGACAGCACTCAAGAGTTCCTGTTTCTGCCTACTGCTGTTTCTCCTCCAGCCTCCTGTGGCCTTGTGTCAACCAGTCCAAAGCACTTGTCACTTCATATGGTTTTCGTATCGTTATCACTACCAACATTCATATGGACAGAATGGCTATAATGAAAGGAAATACAATGAAGTATGCCAGATGTAAAAGCATAACAGCTCCAGGGATATATGGAGGATGTTGATACACAGGACTTCTTCCTGTGTCCTCAGTACACGGTAAGAAGTTTAGATACAATAAATTCCCCCAAACAAATACCACGTAACACAAGAAGATACATACAGGTGTTTTAAACTCTTCCCCTATTTTCTGGACACAAACTATTAATGCTGAAGATTCATAATTATAGGCATAACTTAATAAATTATTAGCAACTGTTAGGAATACACAAAACACATAAATTGCTACTTAAATTCTACATATAGCTTGTAAGGCATATTCCTCACAAAAGAACATTCCAGAACAACAGCCTTATATAAATGTGATTCATCAGCCTATATATACCAACCACCACAGTACACACACTCATATATTGATAAGAACCACATATGAAAATCACATGTTGACAAACAGTAAAGTTCAAGAATTTGAGAATGTTAGTAATACATAAAAACTAAATTCAGGAATAAATTACGACCACACCAAACCTGAAAAATGATCAGTGTTAATTGTTTGAGAATCTTGTCTTCATATGTGGCATCCAGCCACTGATTTGCACCTGGGTAAAACCCGGTATCTCACATTAAGGGATAACTGTACAGTGAGGATACCTGCAGTAAAATGCTTGGTACTCCTAGCTCATACTCTGGAGTCCCAGCTCAAACCTTGGCCAAGAGAAGAACTAATCTACTAGTTTGTCGTGATTTTCTTCAGTCCCTCCATGCAACTGCTGGGACTGTACCCTACATTAGGCCACAACTGCTTCCTTCCACATTCACTCCCATTAATAATTCACTAATCATCCTGTCATTTGACACTACATAATCTAATCTAATAAACATAACTTGAAATACTTCAAGGGTACATAAACCACTAATGCTTCCACAATTTGAGGAGTCCAGCAAACATGAGCAGTGTCTGCCACGTTTGCAAGGTTCAGTACATTTCCATTACTCTGTATGCACAGATTATAGCTGAATAATAGCATCCTCCTGCATGGAATGACACATAAGGACAACTGGGTAGCAAGAACTGCCATGAAAAATGTATGCTGTTGTTTTGTATCATGTTGTAATAAAGTATCTCATAAATCATCTTCTTTAAGCTCTGCTCCAGTTATAAGAATAGTATATGTTACATGATGTTCCCACAAAAATCAAACTACAAAGTCAGACAACTGCAAACCACAACAACTCCCCCCCCCCCATTTTTCACACTATAATTTCAACATGAGATACAAGGTTCTCATTATGATGAACATTTAAACTGCGGTCTTCTTGGACGTGAGGCTGCACAGCAAGGTAGATTACACAGCACCACATTCCACAAGACCACAATCTTAATACTTTTAGCCAGTATGGAGAATAAGAATAATATACTTCTGCATGACTAAAAATGTGACTAGCCACATGCCACCACAGAAGGATACAAAATTTAGATTGATGATAATAACCTGCCAATGCATTTCTGTCTGCAGCATCAGTGTGAATTTGGTTCAATGATTTAATTTTTCCTTACTCATTTGTTCAATAATGCTTCATGTTTCAACCATTTTTTAAAAGGAATTGACAATGCTTCATGTATTAACTGTCAATATCTTGTCATGCTGCGCAATTAAATTTCGACTGATAAACAATAGATGTCTTTTCCAGTCAGAACAACAATCTTTATTATATCTTATAGAGTTTCACAAAAATTATAATGTCTTTCAACCAGTGTAGATCACCTTCAGATAATGTCCTGTTTTCAAAATGAATGAAGGTAGTAAAGGCGATGCTGAATTTTGTGTACAGTGTATTTTTTTAGGTGCATTCAAGGTTCTGTTTTAACTGATTTCCTTAAAGTATTAGTGGCAGGACACTGTCTTATTTTTGATACCTTTTTTGGTAGAATGTCCTCTTGTTGTTTTTTTGTATATGGGTCTGTTTTTTTTGGTACCACACCACAATAGCCAACAACATGAAAATGGATAAAAATGTAAGTGGAAATAACGCAGAATCAACAATACCGTGTACAAAAAAAAAACACACACACATTCTGAGAAGACATTCTGTCAGAGCAAGCATCGCCAACAAAACTACAAGATGTGGACCCCAACTGACACCATACGGAAATCAAGAAAATGTAACCTCAAATGCATTTCATAACAAGAACCAACAACTACAGCACACAAAATCTGGCACCATATGTACAACCTTCTTGCATTTTTAAGGCACATCATCTGAAAGCAACCTTCACAGGTTGAAAGATGTCATAATTTTTATGTAAATATTTAAGAAACAATTCAGACTGTTGGCCAAAGAGGAAAATCCGTACTATTTTTCCACTGAAATTCGCCACTACAAGTGTTCAGTTTTGATTTCCTAAGTTCTTAACTAGTTACTACAGGCCTATGTGTAGTTTACAGTTAAGATACCATTTAAAATGATGACCGGGTCCCAAAAAAAAAATCTCTGAAGAGACAATGTATTGATATTGCAACATACCTTACATGGGAATCACAGCACTTGTTTCCACAAACTTGTAAGTTTACATTAGCAGCTTATAGTTACTAGCTTGCTTATTTTATATTGAAAAACAGATTTTATGGCATCATAATGACCCACTTGTTCATCCCTTCTAATGACTTTGAAATCAATGTGCAGATGTTCATGAAATATATTAAAAGTATAATGATCATGCTTCTATGAGACCACCCAGTCTTTGTATTTTTCTTCTAGCATTAAAACTCAGCAACCCTGCGAACTTCTGAAACAGAAGTGACGTGGTGTTGTTACTAACAGAACTAATGCACAATCCTAAAATACTCTGTAGTAACACATTTTCAAAAATATGAAACATATGACAAAAGGCCAATATTTATGTCTGATAAGGTGTTTCTTTTTTAACCTGAACCAATATGGCAGATGAGTAAGTTCTGAATTTAGCTATCTGTATTTAACAACTTTTTCATATTTCAAAGTGCTCCACATTGTTATTATTACTGAAAGTCAAACCATTCTTTGTATATAGTTCAGAAATCAGTATACATTTTTCCAAATAATGTCATTAAACCTTACAAAAGTTACTTTTAACTATGAAATACAAGCAACTGCTACATTCCAAATCATGGCTTGGTTTCTGTAGCCATTGCCCCGGCTGGATTTAATAAATTCAGGAATCAAATAACCACAGTACCTACAAATTATGCTCTGGAACATAATGTATCCGTAACCTCCAATCCACAGGACTATGGTTTGAAGTACGCTAACTTCAGACCTTTCTGTGCATCACAGCGCCTATCTTTTTACATATGTGGTCGGACGATAAAGTTCGCGAACTCACTGCGGTAAAAGTGCTACATACCTCATTGCTGAATACCACCGTGGTCGCCTTCAAAGTACTCCCCTTGGAAAGCTATGCACCGATGCCAGCGCCTATTCTACTCTTCAAAACAATTTTGAAACTGGTTTTGTGGAATGGCATTCAGAGCTGCCGTTGTATTACTCCTGATGTCATCAATGTCATCAAAATGCCTTCCTTTCAATATTTCCTTTATCTTCGGGAACAGAAAAAAGTCATCAGGGGCTAGATCCGATGAATAGGCAGGGTGTTCCAACACAGTTATTTGTTTAGTAGCTAAAAACTCCCTCACAGACAGAGCCGTGTGAGCAGGTGCATTGTTGTGATGCAAGATCCATGAGTCAGTAGCAAAAAGTTTGGGTCGTTTCCGTCTAACTGTTTCACGCAGCCTTCCCGTACTTCCAAAGAGTAAACTTGGTTGACTGTCCAGTTGGTACAAATTCATTATGAACAATCCCTCTAATATTAGAAAAAAAAAAGTCAGCACCATTGTTTTGACGCTTTATTTGGACCGACAGAATTTTTTTGGTCGTGGAGAATTGGCAGGCTTCCATTGTGCAATTTGCCACTTTATTTCAGGGTCGTAATGGTAGACCCATGTTTCATCACCTGTGATGACAGGGCCCAAAATGTAATCTTGCCTCTCCAAAAGGCCTTGGCAAATTGTGACTCTTCTTTGCTTTTGTTTTTTGATGAGCTCCTTCGGGACCATTTCTGCACACACCTTCCTCATGTTGAGATCTTCACTTAAGATTTTCCTAACTGTTTCTCTGTCAATGTTCACTTGCTCTGCTATGCTCCTGACAGTCAGTAGACGATTTGCACGCACAATTTGGCGAATTTTTGCCATGTTTTCTTCAGTTCTGCTTGTTGCTGGCCATCCTGATCTCTCTTCGTCAGTGACACTTTCTCTTCCCTCAGAAAAATGTTTCACCCACTTGTAAACTGCTGTTTTCTTCATAGCTTTGCACTAACATCTCTCTGATTTCGTTTCCACTCTTTCCAAGTTTAGCAAGAAATTTAATGTTTGTTCACTGCTCTAATTCAAACTCTGACATTCTCGCAGTGGCACACCAAAACACACGCAGACAATAATACATGCCACTCAGAAACAGACTGCCATAGATCAACAACAACATAGTTGTGAAACATTGATATGTCAACGTCATCAAACCATACTAAGGCTTTTGTCCAGTGCTGCCACGGCAAGCACACGGTGGTGAGTTCGCGATCTTAAATGTCCGACCACGTATGGCTCAGAGCTTGTGGCCTACTTAGGTACTTTTCAGGCTCAGCTCAGTAATATTACACAAAATATTACATACAAAACTATTACACACTACAATTAACTCCTATCTGCAGAAGCCGAATCCTGAGTGGTGAACACAACACAAGGCCATTCGGTATTTCTCTTTCTTTTTCAGGTTTTTGATATATATATATATATATATATTTATTTATTAATCAACACACACACACATGTAGCTAGCATGGCTTTTGTTCTAAACACAAAAAAATTAATTACTGCAGCTGTATGGGACCTATCACTGTTTCTAAATCCATCAAGTCTTTAAAAGAAAAACTGGCATGGTATCTGCTATGTAAATTAATTGTGTTAAAACCAGGACACCAGAAGAAAATTTAATATGTCTCTGAATTATAATGTGGGTTCTACTACTTTCATCTCTCAAACATTACACTGCAAGTGAAAATTTTCAGATCAAATCTTTACGGGTGCATATTCATAATTCACACACAGCTGTATTTGCTCAAAATTAAAATAAAATTACTGCTCTGCAGATATTTATGTACTGTCATGCAAGCATATGCCATAAAAATACAATCCTCTAAACTAAAATTCAGTGCCTTCCACTACCTTCAATCCAATGCACTTCACTAATACAAACTAAATTCTACATTCCTCACAGTAAATACTTTGTTAGGACTTTTGTCAAAGATGCAATAAGTGCCCACACTTCCAATATGAGAACTGGGGTCAATTTAAAAATCCCATCAATATTAGCCACAATGCCATACACTGGGATACCCTGCAAGAGAAATTATTACAAACAAGTACCAAATGGGAGTGCTTAAGCAAAATGTTTATTATGGCCCCTTTAAAACTAAAATTACTTTAAATCCTGCCAAGAATGTGAATACCTGAATACATACGTTATGCAGTTCTGTGAGTTATACACCAATGCAAAAAAAATATCCAACAAGAATGCACTTAAGGGCACATGATTAATTTAAATCCAGCTGAGTTTATGGGAAGATAATACATTACTTCAATTCGCATTACTTATGTTTATACCATATAATGCATCATGACAAGCTTTTCTCCAGAAAGGAAAACATTAACACTTCCTTACCGTGTTGTTGTTTTGTGCACTGAAAACCCTTTTGATATACTGAAAAATTAAGGAATCATAATAATTCCTAACAATTCACATAACATGACTATACGTTCTGGAAGAACATGAACCCGACCTGTGAATTACAACTGTAAGAAGCAACTGTAATGTTCCGCTAGAAACAAATGACATAATGGGTGTGCCCAACTGCAAGCAATGGCATGTGATATATAATACACATACTCATTGTATTTCCTTTAATTTCAAATATTTTTGTGAAATTTACATCTTACGGTATTACTCGCAAATGCACAAGAATGTTCTACTTCCGTGTTATGGTCCAACTTTCTACGACGGCCTGCTGGTTCATCTGTCTGTCATTCCACATGAACAATATTACGTAGATTTAGGAAAGCACGTAAGTTATTTTAACGCATGCAATATACTGCTAGTGGCATTAGTTTCTTTTATTCAGCAGTATTAGTAATTACTTACCACCTTAATCCGTCAACAAGAAAATCAAGCCATTACAATGAGCCTTTCAACGACACAGTTCAACAACAGCCATATTAGATTAATTCACCAATGTTGCCAACGTCACATGAAACCACTTTCAGTACTCTTTCACTCAACACTGCGGAGAGATCTATTTAGTGATGACACGATCGACTGATTCACGGCGATAGTAATTGCCAAGGGACATCACATATATTTAGTATGAGGCTTAAGAATGAAGAAATTAAACATGAACGTATAATAATTTTTGCGGAAATTTGACGAAAACGTTGGTATGAGACAAATATGTTTGGGTGGGGAAGGTCACTTGCTGAGTACAGCTGCACTTAAACGAGCTCAATTTTACGGACGCGCTGTGTGGAGGCTATGCGTCGAGCGCAGAGTCCGTGATCATATGCACTTTAACACACTTCCTTTAAGTTTCTCCCGCTTCCAGCTGCCCCTAATTACGTCATTCCCCTAACAGATCTGCAGTGCACTGTGAGAAAATAAGCTGCATTGAGTTGCCATATAATAAAACAGTTTCCAAGTAGTTTCAGAAGAGTGTGTCCAAATGTCTCATTCCTGGGACGAACAGTTGGCAGAAAACAAGTAGTATGAAATGGAGCGGAAAAGTCTGAGATACATGGAACAAACATTCATCATCGAGCCTCTGAGCGTTTCCTATCTTTTTAACTAGCCAATTAACCGTAAAAATTCTAGAGATTGCCTACATGTAGGAATGAGATCTCCAGCTCAAAAACGCCCACGTGCGGTTTTCGCAATTCCAATAGTGAATTTGTATCGTGAATGCAACAGCACGCTATAGACGACTGGTTACCGGACGAAATGCACATTCCTCTTCTTTGAAAGCACTTCTGATGTTGATGGTAGGCACAGAAACACCACGATATTCCGATATCACGTTTCACCAGAGCTAAGCTATATTGTTACCCACTCGTCATGGATTTAGCATTGTGCCTGGCACGAAGCACAAAACATTACTACTCATTCGATTGTCCTTGGCATAGCATGAAATATTTTATAGCAGTAGCGTTTCTACATCCGCACACGATATTCATCAAGATATGTCACACATCTTATCTTGGATTCAAGCGTTATCTACAAAAAAACTGTAACAGTTACTGAAGATATGTAGAACAAAGTTTAAAATATAATAGTCTGTTAACAAATGCATGACGGTATCTTATTCTCTGATGTAGCTCTGTGTAATTTATATAAGTATGCTAGCAAAAAAGGGTACAAATGCGTTTCCTATTCCTGCGTCCGCGAAAGAAATCGTGAAGCTGAACCTTTTCACATCACCCTTGAATTTTAGCTCAGTCGTCTAACCATTCTGTTCACAGAAATGTTGGAGATTACACTCTACGTTATCGATAAGCTCTTTTGGCTGGTACGTGTAGGTTCATGAAGTGGGAGTAAAAGAATGAGAATAAAGAGCGGCATCTTCCATCTATGGGACTTCGTTCCGTGGTGTCAGTATTTAATTAACAGAAAGTTGGCTGAAAGGCATACAGTCAATAGAGACCAGTTTATGGTGGGTATTCTGTGCCGATTATGTGGGTTTAGAGGCCAAGGGAATCAAGAACGAAAGGGTTCTGAAAAAAATACATCCGCAGCTGAGGCGCATTGTAGTCGTGCGAGAAATTGTCCATGCATGGTAGTTCACAGACACGGGCCGTCAGTGCCATGAAAAGTGAAACATCTCTGTATCAGTCACAGAGAGGGGTGCAGGGGGAGATATACAGTGTCCACTTTTAGTTCGTTAGTCAAAATTATAAGAACTTCTAATTTATGTATGTATGTATGTATGTATGGACATGAATTTGGACAAAACAAAATACTTATGTATTGGGGAAACGCAAAACAATTTGAAATTAGATAACGACAGCGAGATTGAATTTTGTCAAGAATATAAATATTTAGGAGTTATTTTTGACACTAGCGGAACAGACGACAAAGAAATAAGATCAAGAGTAATACAAGCAAGGAAATGTATAGCATGTTTAAACGGGATACTGTGGAGTAAAGACATAAGAAATG
>Ga0123355_10021980_pt1 | contig 10222 bp, 9 predicted proteins | sample TergutEmb28metaG_3_FD_89872 | JGI IMG/M metagenome (GOLD analysis project Ga0123355, IMG submission 89872) | Embiratermes neotenicus P1 segment gut microbial communities from Petit-Saut dam, French Guiana - Emb289 P1 | ecosystem: Host-associated > Arthropoda: Insects > Digestive system > Gut ... | reverse complement strand
TTTGTCGCAAGACAAGGAAGTGCCGACGCGGCTTGCCCATAAGGCAAGCAAGGAGGTGCTGACGCAGGATTGCGGCAAAAAGACCGCAGGGTTGTACCAGTTTTAGGCTTTACAGACCACTAGCCCTGCCAACTGTTTACTGCTTCAACATATGCCTGCACGTTCTCCCAGGGCACTTCCGGCTCAACAAGATGTGTGGGACATACAAACAAACCGCCCTTTTTTCCTGCAATAGCCAAATTGGTTGTAACTGTTTTGCGGACATCGGCCGGCGTGCCAAATGGTAGCGTTGTTTGCGTGCCTAATGTGCCGTTAAAGCTTAGCTTATGCCCAAACTTTGTATGAACCTCCGCAAAGTCCATACATTCTGGTTGCACTGGGTTAAGAATATCTATGCCAGCCTCACACAAAGAATCTATAAATGGCATTATCTGCCCGCAGGAATGGTACTGCACCAGGATATCAGGCTTAATGGCCTTTGCGGTATCAATAACTTTTTTAAGTCGTGGCATTAACCATTTACGGTACATATCTACGCTCATAAGAATTGAGCGCTGGGTGCCGATATCGTCACCTAAGTGCAAAAAATCCACACCAGCATGGGCAAAATGGGCGGCGTTTTTGCATGCACTTTCTGTTACTTTGTCCAGTAAGTAAACAGCCTTTTCATCCTCGTCCATCATGTCCGCAAATAGCCCCTCCATCCCACGGATATACCAAGAGCGTTCCCAGATTGTTACCTCCAGGCCACCATAAGATGCTAGGCCTTTGTCGTGTATGCTTTTTATCAGCCCTTCGTAGTCTACAGTTGGGTCTGGCTTATAGTCTGGCCATGGATAATTTACAAGCTCATCCACGGATTCGAGGTTTTGCAGCGGATGGCGCATACGCGTCATATGATATGCCGCTGCAGAACCTTTTTCATTGGCAACGCCCCAGTCATCGAAAAAGGTGTCGGACTTTATAGATTGATAATACATATGAAAATTTGCAGTTCCTTGCTCTACACTTAGTTTGGGGAATGCACGTGAAGGAAAGTCGAAATACTCGAAATAATCGGTTTGCCCCGTTTCTGCAATAAAGCGCTGATGTTGCAAGTCACACAAATCAAAGCGTAGTGGGGCATACTCATAGCCTTGCCTGCGATATAGGGACAATAGGTTTTCACGTGGGGACAAAGTTCTTTTCATGGTCTTACCTCTCTATTTTACGCACAGAATCACGCGTTATTAAACTGGGCGAAATTAATGTATTTGCATCAAAACTTGGATCATTTATGAGTTTAATCATCTGATTTGCCGCCAATTGGCCTAGACGCTCTTTTGGGTGCTCTAGGGTGGTTAGCGGCACTTTGCATAAGGCCGCCATGTCGGAATTATCTATGCTGGTTATGGAAATATCGTCGGGGACATGAAACCCCGCCGCGATAAAGCTGTCAACAAGGCGAAAAGCCAGCAAGTCGTTAAAACATACCAGGCCGGTGCATCCTTTTAGCCTATCAAACATATATTTTGGTGCGCTTGCGATTACATCCAAATCTTCCCTTGTGTACCAGATTGTGTGCTTGGCCGAATAGTTTATTTCCATGGCCAAATGGGCATTAATAAAGCCCTTGTATCGCAGGTGCCCCTGCATCATGTCAGACTGGAAAATGCCTCCGATTTGTGTGTGACCGGCTTCGATTAAGTGCTCTGTTGCCATTTGGCCGGCAAGCACGTCATCCATACCAACCAGGGGAAAGCCGTATCCCTCCCTGTAAGAATCCAAGAAAATTAGTGGTATACCGCGCTCTTCTATTTCTTTGTATATTTCTGTAAATGGGTTGTACAGGCGTGTCCTGATTGGGCTAAGGATTATCCCCTGGACATCACTGTCCAGCACAGAGCGTAGCGCCCTGTACTCACCGTCTAGGCTGTGGTCAGAAAAAGCTAAGCTAAGAGTGTAGCCGTTTTGCTGTAAAACGGACTCTATGCCAACAAGTACCTTTGGGTAGATATAACTCTCCATATAGGCCATGATAACCAGGCCAATGGCCTTACGTTTTGTGCCATTGGCGCTTAGGCCTTTTGCAACAAAAGTCCCTTGGCCCTGCCGCCGCTCCAGTAGGCCTTCGTTTTCCAGCAGGCCTACTGCGTGCCGTACTGTTTGACGGCTTACGCTAAACATTTCTACAAGTTCGCCCTCGCTGTAGAACTTGTCACCTTTTTTTAGGTTTGCTTCTTTGATGTGTGACTTTGCCCAATCTACCAGCTTAGTATATTTTGCTCCCACGCTTATCAACTCCTGTCAGGGGGGCTGTATGCTCTATATTTATACATTACAAATCACAAACACGCAAAAGAAATTGATACATGCGACTTTGCAATTGTACGTACATATTATCATGCATTACAGTAAAAAACAATACATGTAAAACGTATGCAATTATTTTCGCTTCAAAAATTTTCATGGTTATATTGACAAACGAATATCAGGAATGTATCATGCGAATACACTATATTTTACAATTTCGCACACTGATTTGTGTAGGCGCACATAGTTTATTACACGAAGCGAAGTTGCATGTGTTGTGCGCGGCAGAATCATTAGCTAGCATCCACCCCGAAATATACCAATGTATCAATTCATATGTACGTACATATCGCGAATGTGAAACGGCGATTAGTATTGCAACACCTGCCCCTTAATATGAGTGTCATTTTTGGAAAAAGGCGATCATTTGTCTTGTGCAAAGCACACATTTGGTATCAAACCAAATTCATATAACATACCAGTGGCATAAATCCTATGCGCTGGCCAAATGTCAAAGGAGGCATTATTGATGAAAAGTATCCTAAAAGGCCTGCTGGTTTTCGCGATTGCAGTATTTATGCTGGCATTCGTGGCGGCATGTAACCGTGGCGGCAACGATGGCGCACCGGTTGCAATTGTTGATGGTCGCTATAAGTCTCCCGTTCAACTTACCTTGGGCAAAGTCACAGGCACAAGCTTTTTGCCGGGTGATTCTATTGGCGACAACCCCTTGACCCGTCACATCAGGGAGGTTCTTAATATCGAAATCGTAATCGACTGGGAGGTGCCAGACACAGAGGCATACATTAACAAAGTCATAGCTCTAGGCCCACACCGCTTATATCCCGCCACAGGCCCTATTATAAACAACCCCAAAAAGGATTGTATGGCCTTACTTTCAAGGACTGAGTGGGTTTTCGCACCACCTACTTACAGGTCAGACGCGGCATATGCCCTTACCAACTACACCCCCATTAGGGAGTTTGGCCGCTACAAAGAGGTTGTTCCTGGCATTTTTCAAAATAATAATCACGGCAACATGGTGCTGTATGTAAACAAGCAGGGCCATGGGCTTCTTATAGACCCATACCCATGCAACCTGCCGTGGTACAGCCTGCCATTTGCAAGCCTGTCCATAGACCGGATAATAGAATACGAAGTGCCCTTCAAATGGCAAGGTATATCCGTACTGCCTATTCATACACCCGGCCATTGTTATGCCCATGCAGGGTTTGTTTTGGACTGGAATGGTATAAAAACAGTAACCACGGGTGATACCCTGCAATACGGTAATGGCCCTATTAAAGTAGGCTTACCTATCATGTTCAACAACACCTCGTGGCCCCGCAAGGGCTTTATTGCTACATTTAAGCGGCTTTTGAGTATAAAGCCCGAATTGGTATTGGGTGGGCATAGCTTTTCATTTTTTGACGATGGCATACTGGCAGACTGGTACAATGCCGCAAATGACTCCCAAGCCTTGGCAGAGGCTATGTTAGTAAATGGCGATACCATGAAAGCAATGACTCCCCCGGTTTATGATGCTACATTGTTTGCGGGGTTGTAATATGACGGAGATAAGAAGTGTTTTGGCAAGAGGCGTACGTAATATGCAATTGTATCAAAAACTATTCCTTGCCAGCCTTGTTATGACAATAGTGCCAATGTTCGCATTAGGTTATATATACTACACCAACTTTGTTGGCTTAATAGAAAATGAAATGCGCAAGAGCTACGAGCAAATGGTCAACCAGTATGTAGAAAGCATCAACTTCAGAGTTGGCATATACAAAAATCTCCTTAATGGCGTAGTGCAAAACACTACAATACAAGAGCTTTTTGCGGGGCATACCACAGAAGATGATGTATTGGCCACCAGCAGAAATGTAGGAAGGGAGATACGTGCTCTTTTAAGCGGCAACCCCGTAAGGCGCGATATAGACATTATGCTGTATCCTGCACTGGGCAATATTACCCCAGATGGGCGATATATATTTGATGTACAGCAGTTAAAGGGGTACAGTTGGTTTGAGCCTGCTAAAGCAGGAGTTGTAATAATTGAGTATATAAGAGGCAGGCAAAACAGAGCTGTTTTGACAATTGTCATGCCTATCTATGACTTGGTTGGGGGCAATTTTCAGGTAATTATCGGCTACGCCAGGATAGACATACACACAGATGTCCTGTTTAACCTAGGGGGCACTATCTTTAGTGAATACGGGAATGGCATAATAGTACATAACAGTGGCGGCAGGCAAGTTTTTGCCAATATCGGCACAACAGAGTCATTGATTCAGTTTGCGACAGACAGCTTTCGGCCGCCCCATACACAAATACTAAATTTTAACGGCGGGAGGAGTATAGTTGTCAACCACCCGTTGGAGATGATTAACAGCGGCGGTACATTTGTTTTTTCCTACAACGATGTATACAAGGAGATTGCGGAAAACGGGATTTTCATTCTTGTTGTGTTCATTATTACTGTGTTGGCGTCTCTGTGTTTTTCGATACTGTTTTCCCTTAGTTTTTCGAGAAGAATCACAAGGCTTGTAGACAAAATGAGCAAGGTTGGCGACGGGGATTTTAGCCTAAATGACACAACAGACGACGGGGACGAAATACATGTGCTTGATCATAACTTCAACCAGATGACACAAAAGCTAAAAAAGTCGATAAATGATTTGTACGTTAGCCAACTAGAAAGACGTACAGCAGAGCTGGTAGCACTCCAGTCTCAAATCAATCCTCATTTCTTGTACAATACATTAGAGTCTATCGGCTCTATTGCATCTGTTAATAATATTGGCATCATCAGCGATATGTGTGAGCAATTGGGTGCAATTTTTAGGTACAATATTTGCACAGACAATAATGAACTTGTGGCCCTAGAAGAGGAAATTAACCTAATAGACAATTACATTTCCCTGCAAAAAATAAGATTTGGTGATAGCATAAATGTGTTTTTCAACATACAAGAAGATGTAAAAGAGTACAAAGTGCCAAGGTTTATCCTGCAACCCATTGTGGAGAATGTGTTCCATCATGGATATAACATAAGACGCGGTAAATGCTGTATAGAAGTCTCGACTGCGGTGACGAGCAATATTTTAACAATACGTGTGCAAGATGATGGGATTGGGATTCCGGCCAAGCGGCTTAGGGAGCTTCTTGAGTATATGAATAATAACAGTAAGCAAAACCTGAATGACTGGCACCACAAAAGCATAGGACTAAAAAACGTTAATGTAAGGATAAAGCTAGCATATGGCAACGAATATGGCGTTTCTATCACAAGCAAGGTTGACATGGGCACACTTGTAACTGTGTCATTACCACTGAAAGGGGGACATGACGATGTATAAATTAGTGGTTGTAGATGACGAAAAATGGGTGCGCAGGGGCATACTGTCAAAAGTCAAAACTTTGCCATTTTCTTGGGTAAGGGAGGCCTCTAGTGGGGAAGAGGCATATAGACTAATCCATGATGAAGAGCCACACATTGTTATTACAGATATCAAGATGCCCCTAATGGACGGCATTGCACTAATACAAAAAGTCAAGGATACTATGCCCAATGTGTGTTTTATCATTGTCAGCGGGTATGCAGAGTTTGACTACGCAGAAAAAGCCCTGAACATGGGCGTCCAGGGTTACTTGCTAAAACCTATTTCAGAAGAGCGGCTAGTGCAAAAACTTAAAGATGTCATTGCCGGCCTAAACTTGGAAGACAAGCATGAAAAATGGCATAGTATAATAGAAAAAGATGAACATATCACAACCAATTGCAAAGATGTGATACCTGAGATGTGCACGTTTATATCCCGCAACTATACAAGTGACCTTCAGGTAAAAGATTTGGCAATCAAATTCTCTATTGCCCCAAACTACCTTTCTACCATTTTCAAGAGTGAGACGGGCAACACCATTTCTAAATATATAGAAGACATACGCCTGGAGGCGGCTTGCCAGCTACTAAGGGATACCACATGCAATATTTACACCATAGCACAAAGTGTCGGCTACAAAGATGCCCAATATTTTTACAGGGTTTTCAAGAAGGTAAAGGGTATTACCCCCATGGAATGGCGCAATGACAACCAACCTATCCTTTGACTGCCCCAATTAGCATGCCTTTAATAATGTAGCGCTGCAAGAGCGGATAAATCATGACAATAGGTGCTATTGTAATAATAACTATGGCTAGCCTAATTGCCCCCGGGGTAACGCTTACCGCCGTATCAAATGCCAGGCCAACAGCACGGAGTTGGTTTATCATATCAGCTTCCATCATTATGCGCTGCAGTAATGTCTGTAGGGGTATTAGCCGCGGGTTTCTTATATAAAATATCCCAGTAAACCACTCGTTCCAAATAGCAACAGCAGAAAGAAAGCCGATGGTTGCATAAACTGGTTTTGACAAGGGAACAATGATTTTCACCAAAATCCCTGTGTAGCTTGCGCCGTCTATAAGGGCTGCTTCCTCCAGGCTAGCAGGCAGTGTGCCAAAGTATGAGCGGAATATTATCATGTACCAGTAGCTGTAAATACCGGGCAGTATGAGTACCCACACGGTGTTAAAAAGCCCCAGTGTTTGCATTGTCAAGAAATGAGCTATAAGCCCACCGTTAAACATAAAGGTTATAAAGAAAAATATCGAGAAAAATGCATACCCGGGCAGGTCGCGTTTTGTCATTACATATGCCAAGGATGATGTACATATAAGGGTCAGCAAAGTCCCTGCCAATGTCCTTAGAACCGAAACGAAAAATGCGTTTAGTATCCCATCTGTTGTAAGGGCGGCCATGTAGTTTTGCACTGTAAATACCCTAGGCCACAAAAAGAGTGCACCCCGCAAGGCGTCTATTCCGTCGTTAAAGGAGTAAACAAGCACATTCCAAAATGGGTAAAAGCAAGCCACTGCAATAAAAACCAGAATTAACATGTTAATAATGTCAAATGCTTGTATCTTATTGCGTTTTTTGGACTTTGACATCATCTTCAACTCCCTAAAAAAGACTTAGTTCCGATGCTGACAATTTTTTCGCTACGATGTTTGTAATAATAATAAGCACTACACCAATAACCCCTTGGAATAAAGAGACTGCCATGGCATACCCAAACTGCCCACCCCTAAGCCCCATTTGGATGATATAGGTGTCAAGTATGTCTGAGACATGCAAGTTGGTGGGGTTACGCAGGAGGAAAATTTGGTCCCATCCAGCATGGAGTATAGACCCCAGGCCCAATATAAATAGCATAGCAATTGTAGGAAGAATACTTGGGACGGTGATATGCCACATCCGCTTAAAACGGCCTGCGCCATCTACAATGGCCGCCTCATAAAGGCTTTCATCAACACCGGCTATGGCAGAAATATATATTAAGGCCGAAAAGCCTAGGTTTTTCCATATAAATGACAAAAACATGATGGGATAAAAATAATTGGGGTCCAGCATAAAGCGTATCCTATCCATCCCCATTGCGATGCGTAGCTGGTTTATAAACCCTTCCGAACCCAGAAACTGGTTTAGGATGGCAAATGCAATAACCCAGGAAATAAAATGAGGGAAATATGAAATTGTTTGAATAACGGACTTGACCCTCTTTGTCCTTACCTCGTTAAGCATAAGCGCAAAAATTATAGGAAGGGGGAAAAACAGAACAATCTTGTAAAAGCTGATAACGAGGGTGTTTCTGATTAGATTCCAGAAATTGAAGTGGTTGAAGAAGCGTTCGAAATATCTAAATCCAACCCAGGGGCTAAAGAACATCCCCCTGTCGAATCTAAACTCGCGAAAAGCCAATGTGAGACCAAACATAGGAAGATAGTGAAACAGAATGAAAAAGATTACGGCGGGGATCAATATAAGGTATAACTGATAATATTTTCTGAATAAACGTGACTTGCCTCTTAATGGGGTTTTGTCGCTTTTGCTAGACATAGTCATTAATAGCACACCCTTATATGATATTGCTTTATTCAATTCTATTGCGAGGAACGTAGTGACGAAGCAACCCAAGCTGTAGTATTACCTCGGCAATCTTGGATTGCTTCGTCGATAGAATTGCTTACAACTACTACACCTCTGACCTATATAGCACAAATGCATCGGGATTTGCGTCAAACTCGCGTTGCATCAACTCTTTGAGCTCACCATAGCCAGACCTGTACAGAACATCTATAAACCCTTCGTATCGTCTTCTAGCTTCTTCTTCTGAGCCGGCGAGAATAAAGCTTATCATGTGCTCGGCAAGGCCACCAACCCCAAACCATGAAAGCATCGTTTGTAAGTCGGGATTTTGCCCTACAAAATACCAGATATCAACACCGTCAACCGTTCGGATATTTGGGGTGGTTCCGGCCACGTTGTTGGCCATTTCGATTACGGTTTCTGGGGTCAGTTCGGCCCATGGGTTCCTGTGGAAACGGAAGGGGTTAGCATCAGGGTGGTCTGCACCGCGCACACTTGCAAGTAGGTCGATTTGGCCACCTATAACCCTTTCTACATAGTAATCCCAATCATCGCTTACATTGTCTATAAGGCTTTGGGTCATGGTGCCATAGCCATCTTCGTCAAGTTCCCAATTTACACCTCTGGTGCCCCATGCTGTCACGGCTCTGCCATCATAGGTAGAAAGGCGGTTAATAAGCCTTAGTGCGTCATACACTTTTTCTTCCCGGGTGACAGCAATCATCAAAAAGCTTTCTGTGGCTGTATTAATGGTCATATAATCTTCGCCCCTGGCATTTACCATATTACCAAGAGGCCTGTAAATCATTTCTGGATTGGACTCTATAAGAGCACGCGTATAAAACTGGGTATTAATATGGCTAAAAAACGGTGTAATGGCATATCTGCCCACGCTTATTTTCTCGGCACCAATTTCAAACCTGTGGGTAAAGCTTTCTGGGTCAAACAGTCCATCGTCTATTAACCTGCGGAACCACTGCACCATTTCCCACCCATAGTCGGACTCTACAAAACCAGTTATTTGCCCGTCTACAAGGTCAAATCTATTTTCGCCGCCAAGGGCAAAAGGGCGCCCCAAAGCCGCAACAATATGCCCCACATGGCTATACTGCCCAGTGGATAAACTTCCCGGCCCAATGTGTCTTCAAAGCCGCCTTCTTGTATGCGGGTCAGCAATGCATGCAGGTCGTCGGGAGTCCTTATGCTAAAGTCTGGCATGCTTATGTCCAGGGCATTGGCTATATCTTCTCTAATGTAGAGCCCCCAGCCAAGCTGCTGTGGTGCAATAATGCTTTGGTTGGTAGGAAGAATGAAAATGTCCCCACCAAATTCTGGGTTGTGTATGATTTGGTTTCCTAACAGATTCAGGTTTTCTGGTTGCACTGCGGAGTTAAGATTTGGGAATTGTTGCAATGTATCTGTTAAGTTGGCAATTTGATTTTCCAGTATAGCCCTGGTTAAGATATCTGCATGGTCGGGTGATGTCCAGGTGACAATAATGTCTGCGGCCAGACCAGATGCAAAGTCCATTATCATATCTTGTACGGCGTCATCCAGCCTTGTGGGTACAACCTCAAGGGCAATGTTAAGCTCATCCAAGATGAACTGCCCAGCCATAGTATCCACAAAAGGTACAGGGACACCAATGGGGGCATGGTATGACTGGAAGGTCAGCGTTACAGGGGGATCTCCTTGTGCTTCTGGGATAGTGTCGCGCCCGCAGGCGGCCAAAATGCCCAAAAGCATCACAGTAAATAGTAGGACAATACCTTTTTTCATTGTGTTCTCCTCCTTGAAATGGCTTGCCGATGACCGATAGATATGTTTGTTTTCAATCGGCATATATGTAATACTAGGGCGTGTTTGAAAACCTAAAAAAGTAGTGCTATTTCACCAAAAGTAGAACGGCAGCAAGATAAACAAAACCAAGAAAAGACTTTGCGAGTTTGTCATATCTC
>Ga0123355_10021979_pt1 | contig 10222 bp, 5 predicted proteins | sample TergutEmb28metaG_3_FD_89872 | JGI IMG/M metagenome (GOLD analysis project Ga0123355, IMG submission 89872) | Embiratermes neotenicus P1 segment gut microbial communities from Petit-Saut dam, French Guiana - Emb289 P1 | ecosystem: Host-associated > Arthropoda: Insects > Digestive system > Gut ... | reverse complement strand
TGTTTGTTCTCAGATCCACACAAAACACATAAATACACTGTGTGGGCAGAACGTAGAATTGTTGAATTTTAAACTGGCGGTACATATAGTGACCACTGGGCTGCAAAGTTTTAAATCTCTGTTATAAAAACCATTCAGTTGATGGTGTATAGGGAAATAATCGCTGTTTGTTCTCAGATCCACACAAAACACATAAGTACACTGTGTGGGCATAACGGAGAATTTGTGATTGTTACACCTGTCGGTACATATAGTGACCACAGTGCGGTACATATAGTGACCACAGTGCGGTAGATATAGTGATCACTGGGCTGTGAAGAGTTAAGCTCAGGATAACTTTGCCTTTCTATATTGTACAATGTTTTGTAATGCATTTTACTGCTGTTTGAGAAGCTACAGTAAAGATGGCTACTGACCGTCAAGTGTGTTTTCAGAGCAGCAAGCAACATCATGTCAGTGGCTGGAGCACCGCCCGTCAGACTGCTTGTGGCCGGTGAGTGAGAAAAACCGATAGTTACAGAGTTACTCAGTTTGTACAGAAATACTTTGCCCTTATCCACTGCATAATTGTCACAGCAGGGCCACAGGCTTTGGATGTTCGAGACAGTTCAACACTTGATGTGTTACAAACGAGATATAACGAACGATCCTTTTTCGCAGTGTCACCAACATTTGAAAATATCGGTGGCAGGCAATCTGTTCTACCATTTCTTATAATTCAAGTTGTTTGCTACTTGCTGTACAAATACTGCAAGAAATTATGGCATTTCATTTTAAAGAAAAGCCACTTATTATCCTGTTTGTTTATATTTCTGTACACTAATTTTGTGCAGTAGAGTACTTCGTGAAAAGACACTAGTCACACAGCTAGTCAAAAAACTCCCTGCCTTTTAAGCAACCTCCAAGCTGCCAACCTATCACCATAGCCGTAACGTGGCTGGCAACAATGGTGGAGAGGAGAGGGGTGCAAAATCGACTACGGGCATTAGGATGCCTCTGTTCTGCGTCCCGTAAAAGGAAGGTTTTCATTTTTTTTCTGTCTTTATACCACCAAAATAATAGATTAAAAATATTTCGATTTTTCTATTTGCCCCTCTTTTAAATCAGTAAAATATTCTTTGGTAGAAAAAATACTGGAGGGTCGTTTATGCCCCCCCCCCCCTTACCCCCTCCCCCAAGTTATGTCTACGACGTTCACAAAAGCCCGCCTTTGTTTAAAACTGTATTTATTTTTTGCTCTGCAATCAAAACATCTTCCTAGCTCTGAAATAAACTGCAAAGCACGCCGGCCGGTCGGCACCTTGCCGCGTCTCTCGTCTCCCTTGACTTCATGCACTAACATTAGGCCTACCGGTCAACGTGTCCCAACTTTTCGCCAGTGCTTCCTTAAACTGGGCAGCAACAGCACTTCCTGATTTTCGTGTCCGTCTTTTTGAGCATTTGCAAGCATCAAACGAGATATAAAATGTCTATGTGACGTAACAGTGCACCTCGAACTGTTCTCAGACGGTAACGCAGTTCTGCGCACTGTGGCCATGTTGATGCCACTGTGCACACATCGCACAGTGCCAGTGCCAGTATTACTGCTGCATAACTTACCATTTGTGATCCAACCTCCGTTATAACATAGCTTGAAAATTTCAGCCTGTCGGTAGTATTTTGCACTTGCTGACTTGCAAATGATATTTCGTTCATAATTTGCAGTACGCTCACATTCCATATGCATATATACACATGATGTCACATTCCCAGATATAGGCAACAAGCGTTAAATGTTATACTGATTGTGTTTGTACATGTGCACCCATCACCCAGCATACAAATCACACCTGTGTGACGTCACATTATATATATATATATATATATATATATCCTACGGTATTTATTGTACCTTACCTCTGAAACGACGCGACACAAATCACAGATGCAAGCAGGAACATGCTGTTACTGTTGTCACATGCTAACCTAAACCTGTGTGCTGTCGATGTCATATTGCAAATCTCCTAAACACCAAATTTCACATAAGTTCTGTCGGCGTCAGTCGAGTTGTTCCATTCGGACGGACGGACAGACATGACGAAACTAACGGTCACTTTGCGCAAATGTTTTGCAAATGCGCTTAACGTTTCGAAAGTCCTGATCTTCCAAGTCCCAAATGACGCTTGCAAACGTAAGTTGGGTCGAGACGTAGGTTTTTGTGTCACGATGCTAAACCACTGTCTTAGATCGAGTGTTAGATAAAATTACGCCACAAAATGCAACGAACTGACCTAACTAACATTTTGTCTGCAATTCCGTAATACCGCCGAGGCACTGGAACTATGGAAAGGTTATGAGAAACGAGACTGTATAACTGAACACTAATATGCAAGGCCGTAGCTTGAAAAGTAATTTTGTCAGTCACTATAATATGTTAATTAAAACTCGCAACTTTAAATTGAAAAGCTCCTACGCGACCTTCGTGTCTGCAGTGTTTGTGTGTGAGTGTGGGTAATGTAATACTGCTTCCGCGACCACATTTCTCGCGCCAGTACGAAACACATCCAATACCCGGCGGCAGTGTGCAGTCATTTTTATTCCGATAGAATCACTCCGCAATGCATGGCCCACATTGATCTGCTTGTCACGCGAGTTCCAATCAAACTTCTTCAAAGATAGCGCGTGAGATCAAAAGAAACAACTGACTGCTGATGCAGTAACACTGTCCATAAAGACAGAGTTATCAAACACATTTTTAAGTTCAGCCAATGCTTCTATTTTCTAAGGATGAGTGGGTAGAATTTAGGTTAGGGCAGGCCAGCTTCATGGCACAACACATCGTATAAAATGATAAGGTGGGGTGTGGAAATAAAATTATGACAGGAGAGAAGCTGCAAAACGGTCTTCGTTATTTGGCCTTAAGTATTCCAAAAATATCCGTACAGTATTTGGTGTTAAGCAGCACAGAAAGTATACGAACAAGTTTTCACTACATTCAAACTACAGCAGTCGAGAAATTAATTTCGGTTCCCGTCTTGCCAGAGCAACTCCTAACTTATACGAAACTGTGTTAACTTTTGGCTGGCGAAGAACCTATCGTACTTGGCGAATGGGCATACTTTGTACGTGAGGTGTCAAAGAACAGTGTATTTCTGTTTAGTCAACCAAGCAGGCAGAGCTGTCGCTGTACAACAGACTTGCTCCTAGCCTTCTGCTTGATAATGTATTCGGCCACAAACTAACAAGTAACTCTGGATGGGTGCGGTCGCCCTAGGCAGCAAAATGAAAAAGTTGAAAATTGTGAATTTTGCGTTCGGAAAATTTAAATCATTGAGATAAAACAAAAGTAAATTCAAAAAATTCTTGTAACTTTTTTAGTTCATAATTTCTGTTAGGGGTGGCCACTGTTTTCATTCGCCCCAGGGGCCACAAATCCCAGCTACGCCACTGTCTAAACACGTCTGTCGAGTTTCTCAAAAACGGCTCTCTGTAAGAAAATATCCGATATGACACGCATTACAGCCCCCTTCCAGATCCACAACGTTGGTTCATCTGCAACTCCGTTTCTACTGGGATATGCGACGAAAAACACGGTGAACTAATTTCGGACTCTATGCAGCAGGTATTGCGCAGAGTGCATCTGCAATATGCGTGGCTAGACCAATCAGACACGGAAAATCAAAAGAAACACACGTGAAATCTCTCACAATGCGAGGCACACGGGTCCAACGACGAACTTCATTCGTTTGCCCATCGAAGGGCAACGTGAAGTGTCGTGTTTACCGTGGAGTTACTGCGCACTGTCAGCTGACAGCACGAACTGAATTGCGTTAAAACACCGACACTGGTCCCAGCTTTGAAGACACGCACAAATGTAACTAATACGTGTACAAACTTGGGGTGCTCAGAGCGGAGGTGCTGAGAGTAATGGCGTACAAGTCCAAATCGATGTGGCGATCAGGACACGACCAAGAAATGAGCCGACAAAAGGAGCATGTGCACAGTGCACTGTAACATAGGCTGCAATGACTGGTGTCTGTCATAGCTGGCTTTCAACCTCTCAGTACCTTCCGTTGTTACATCTGTGTTCCGCTACAAACATTCCAGCAACGCTGTCTATTGTTTTTTTTTTTGACCAGGTGTGGTGCTGTGGTGTGTGTGCACGTGGTCGGTGGCTCTGAGCTGCGACTGGTGTGGCCAGGAGTGTCAGTCGGTCTGCGGCACTCGTAACTTCCGGACTTGCTGCTTCAACTACCTGCGCAAACGTAGTGACGTTGGGAAGGAAGAGGGCGAAGGGCCAGGTCTGCGCCTCGAAGTGCAGATGGTGCCTGAACTGGTGGCCCGCTACTGGGATCCGGCCGAAGAACCAGACAGCAAGCCCGATGCCTCAGAAACGGAGAACCCTTCCGGTCGGCGCATGCAATTCGTCTACAACGCCTAGTCCACGCAACGCTCCCACCAAACAGGGTTGCCACCATTCCTTCAGCCCTTCTTTCTCACGACAGGGGAAACCAGAAAATAACATGCCTTCCATTTGTGCGTTCTAAAATTATAAATTTTACCGAGTTCACCAACACAAAATAGGACACCCGCTCTAATGACCCAGTTTTGTCCTGCATGCAATCCCACGGTCTACGTCATCGTAATTGGCACACTTCTTGATAATTCTGGCCATAATACCAGACATTCAGATTTTCCTCAGTAAAGAAGACTCAGTCGCCTGAGATTATGTTCTGAAAGCGAATATGTCATAATTCCATAAATCGCATCAAACATTAGTGAACAAGACTTACTTTAGGCCATAAATGGCAGCAATGTGTCAACAACACAATTTCTAACGATCGTGCCGAAGTGTATGCGAAGTCTCCGGCCTTTCAGGGCACGACGCTGTCGTTGGGCAAGTGCCGCTCGACGTTTCCAAACAAACAAACAAACTGCCTTCATTCCTACGGTTCATGTGGAACGAAGGCAGAACAAGCATTCGAAAGGTCACGAACCATCTCCCAACGACAGTGTCCCATCCCACATGACCAGCCTTCAATGCTAATGCATGTTCGTTAGACACATTACCAGTTATGGGCCTGATAATCCATTTATTATCACATGTGAACAAAATTTGTTCAATTTATTCTTTAAGAATAGATTATAAGTTGTAACAAACATTCTGAAGCTGTGGCGGCGGCACGGCATGCAGACTGTGTGTCTACAGGGAACATGGCGATACAAACTTTCAGATTCACGTCAAGGGAAACACAGACCAGCACATGTGCCAGACACACAATGAGGTTTTCAAGATGGTAACCATGCACACTGGCCTTCTGTGATGTGGGGCTGCACAGTGACATATGTTCAGACATTTCACAGGAACCTGCTGCCACCATCACTAACCCTAAAGATGGAGGCAGCAAATCCTTCTACAGCAGTGACACTATTCACAGAAATTCAAACATCACACACACTCACTAGTTGCACTAGTCTGTAATTCTGTAATTCTGTAATAAGTATTACAAGGCTTAGCACTCATCATCAATAAAACCAAGTCCTTCTAATTGTGACAGGGCAATTCTGGCCGTCATGGTGGTAACCCTAGCTATGGTGGAATGAAGATATTCAATAGTCATAAACGTGTGATGCTACATATATATAATACCAGAAAATGTAGCACACACATACATTTCCATATTAAATACATAATGCTATATTTTCTAAAGAAAAAAGAAGAACCAACATTTGTATGTCACATCTACATATGATTAACTTATTTAGTAATAAAAAGTGAATTGTGAAGAATTTGCCAAGTCCTTGTCATATGTCTACCTAGTTTATTTTGTGAATAATGTGACCAGAGCTGATGACCACCCAGACATCACTCTGGTATCTGTAACATGTCATGAATGTGCATTATCTAAATACAGTTTATGTCAACTGAAGGCATATTAGGTAGCAAATGATAATTCTGTGTGCAGTTTTTTTTCCATTGCACTTTGCACAATATCATACTGTCATCAGGCTGGTGTATTGCTAACAGTAATTGAAAAGGCACATCAGTTATTACAGTTTATATAAAATGTGTGCTGATGGTGGGTCCATACTCTTCCCAGCTCTTTCATCAACACGCAGCACAAAATTATCTTGGGGATTCGAATCTTCTGAGATGTGAGGATGGGTTATCACGTGAGTCATTCCTGACATGTCAACTTCAAGACAGCGAACAACTTTCAGAGCATCACCTAACAACACAGTGTCACATGCTCCACAACACTTCTGTGATAATCTGAACTGCAAGAAAGTGCCATCTTGCAACAGCATCTCTTGCGTTAGCTATTTTTTCTTCTCATGCCTTCAGTTGCTTCCCTGATGATACAGTTACATAGTGGGTGGTGTCTGCGGGTTGGATGTGATGCATCCTGTTGCGGTTGTGCTCCTCAACTGTTACTCGTCTGGTTGTTTGAGGCTGTGTCGGTACCGAACATTTGCCCTAGGCTTGAGAGCCTGGTGCACACAACACAGAACATCATAATAATATGACCCTCTTAAGGCTCACCAACTCCACCCTTCAAGACTCTTCTCATTGGGCTACACATCTCCTTCCTTCCCCAGATTTGGTTTACCCAGCCTCCCTTCCCATATCCTGTGGTCCAACCTGTCCCCTGTCTTGGAGCATTACCCCAGATTTCTCTCTCTTCCTGTCATCTCCTGTAAAAACTACAGCCGTCTTCAGGAACAGCTAGTTGTCTCCTACCCATCCCACCCTCAGTCTTATTCCTACCCACCTTAGTTCTCTCCACTTCATCTGATCTCTCTTCAAATCCTCTTCACCTCCCTGACACTCCAAAAATCTGTGTCCATTCCACCTATGCCACAGTTCACGTCTTCAATTGCCTACCCTGTCTTTCTGTTACATAACACCCAATATTTCCACAGAGCTTACTGAAGACTACACAGATGTGAAGGGATATGGACGCAGCAAGCACCTCCAGACAGCGGTATCCTTATACTAATCGGCATGGCACCACAGTCATACATTTTCCTCTTCCATACAGCACCCAAGGCCAGCTCTATGGTGTAACCGGACTCCTTTCCACTCTTCACCCAGGGGTATGGCAGGCCGGGTGTGAAGCCCAACACACCTCTTGTACAGAGGTTAAGAGTGAGTGGAGCTATACCCCTCTCCCCCATACATTATCACAGTATAATTCTAAATTAAGCAAAGGGACAATGTTACCTTTGAACTCATTCCAAACAGTTGACTGAACATTGTGATCAAAAGACAACTGGCAAAATCATTGAAGTTTCTTCCCTATAAAAATATATTTCTATGTTACATACACAAATACATTTCACATTTCCCTCACATCCAGTCTATAAGCCCCAGTATGGGGTCTGCAAACATTTACAGTATAGGAATCACAAATATACACATCTACAAGTACACATCCACAATGACTAAAATGCCAATCTGGTACCCGATACTTCATTAACACCAGCAAAGTTTCAAAGAAAGGTCCACTCTGACAACAAACAGAACAGTGCTACGATACTCAACTCATAAGAAACAAATCCAAACAGCTCAAGTCACTCCGGACACCAAACACAACATCTCCTTCACCAACCCTCACACTCCATTTCAGATCATCTCTGACATTGCCATGGTATTCTAATAACTGTCAAAATTTATAAATTTATGCTAATACATTCTGTTGCTGTAGTTTTCCTCTTCAATGTCGTAATCTATGTATCTCGGTATTCCATTTATGCAACTAACTTAAAACACAACTTTCAGTGCATGCTACTTACTATTTACATCTAAAATGTACATATATATATATATATTTATTTCTGTGACAGTATGAAGTCCAGTGCACATACCTCTTAAACGTACGTTACAAATCAGTGCAGATTCAGTATACCTATACACTGCAAAGAACTACAACATGAGACGAGTCCCCCAGCTTTATGTCACATTTCTGTAACACCTTATGGTACTGCAAACGCATTCATTGCTGAATTTCATTCAGAATAAATGCTACCACTTCTTTGTATTGTTGAAGGATGCATGTACCTTTATGTAAAGAAATGAGGAAATACAAGGAATGTTCATGAAGTGACATTCCCTAGTCACAATAGTTAAATTAAAAGTCACCAGAATGTTAAATTTAGCTCATTTATTGCACTGAATATCGTTACTTTCCAACGTAATTCACCAATAACATCGATGTATTAGTCCCTGTCTCAGCACAACTTTACAAATTCTGTCACGAAGGGCTCTTGCATTCTGAACCATTCACAAACAGCCATTTCCACTCTCTCATTACTGTGTTGTTTCAGTGGCCCAAAAGAAACGATCTCTTGCAAGGAGTGATCCTTCAGCACAACAATACAACCCCAAACACCACATGTCAGAACCATGAGATGTAGCAGTTGTTTCACTGGGAAGTTGCACACCATCCACCATGCTGTATGGGTCACTGAAGCAACAACACTTGGAACGTTACCAATTCCACAATATGAGGGAGTGGAAATGGCTGTTCATGAACTGTAAGAACATACAAGCCCAACTTTTACTGCAACAGAATTTTTAAAATTGTGGCAAGATGGAACATATGCATCTCAGTATTTGGAGATGAGGTGCAGGAAAGAAATCTGTATTTAATACAGTACAAAGTTCTTGTTTAATTTTTGTAACCTACAGAAGCTTCGTTACTGAGTGTCCTTCATATGTTTTCATTGCTACTATCAAGCACCAAATGTACTAAAGGGCAACAGCAACTAGTGACTGAGCATGCAACTTTGTTCATCATTTGGAGAGTTAATGAAATTCACAGATTACAAAATGAACAAACAAATGCAATCAACCTGACACACTCCACACCCTTCTGTAAGTGGTGTATCAAGGTTAGGTCCGTAAGTTTTCACCAAAGTTCTTTACTTATGGACATTAATTTCACCGTACGAGTAATGCCTGGGTAAATTATTGTGACTAAATAACCAACACTAACAGTGACTGACTTTGGAGACACAAACAGTGAATGGGGATGATGACAAATGCATCATGAGTGAAGATCATCCTCCCTAACACTACACATTCCTATCGCTAACACAAGTGTTTCAGCCAATCACAATAAGATTACTTAAAACTATTCACACTAATTTCGCTTTGCTGTCTCATATCCACTGGGTCACAAAAGATCTTGAAAATCAGATATGAAGAGGTATCCATCATACCACTGAACGAACTTGGTGTCTGTACAATCAATTCCACAAGCCATTCACTAACCTATTCAGTATCACAAGGTGCTTCAGAAGTGTATGATTAAATATCCCAAGTGTTCTGATGCAACAGGCCAAGTAAGTACAGCATAACCACTGCCAGCATCAGCTGACAGCCAATACCAACTGAAGTCAAATTGCACTAAATTCTACAAAAGCAATTTCTAAAGGACTGTAAATCATCACTGCTACCTCTCTCATGGAACACATTAAGTTAATCTGTAAAATTAGGTGAATAAAATATATGCTACTGCATCTACCATTGCAAATAGAGCAAGAGGTACTTCTATTTTCTGTAAGTTTATCTTTCCCCGCATGCACTTCTCTTTGCCATAACTTCTCATTAGAATAACTTCAACAAGACTTACTAAAGATTTGTGATATACACGAATATCAGTGAACACTGCTGAATGTAATCCCTGTCTACATAAGCAGTTATAAAAGGGGCAGTTCTATAGCAAATGACTGTCCCATATCAACAGACATCTCAAATAAAGAACTGGGTGTTTTAAGTGGTTGTCCACGTCTAAAGAAGCAGTTCTTTAATAAAACTGGATATGAGAAATGTTGTCTGCAATATGGCTGCATGATGCAACCTCCAAGGAGCACCAAGAAAAGCAGAGATACTGTGAGAAGTGCACATGATATGAAAAGACACAATGTGATGTCAGCAATGCACAAGCACCTGTCTTCAGTTCAGACATCAAGTGCCAGGTCAGCATAGCAGCCCATATACATATTTCAAATACAAAGCTACCAGTACCCAAAAAGAAATTTTAAGAATGCAACAGTAAAGAACGGCCAAATACATCAAGTTCGTTTTGTGAGATGACCCTGTGCAATGTGATGTCATGCAGTATGGCAGATGTGTACAGATGTTTTGTGAGATGACCCTGTGTGATGTGATATCACACAGTACGGCAGATGTGTACAGATGTTTTGGGAGATGACCCTGTGTGATGTGATGTAATGC
>Ga0123355_10021978_pt1 | contig 10222 bp, 9 predicted proteins | sample TergutEmb28metaG_3_FD_89872 | JGI IMG/M metagenome (GOLD analysis project Ga0123355, IMG submission 89872) | Embiratermes neotenicus P1 segment gut microbial communities from Petit-Saut dam, French Guiana - Emb289 P1 | ecosystem: Host-associated > Arthropoda: Insects > Digestive system > Gut ... | reverse complement strand
CAGTAATTCGAATGATAGTAATATATTCAAGATTTCCAAATGCATCTGTTTCGCTTTCCATTCCGGCAGCTGTCATAGAAAATTCAAATCCCGGCTCTTCTGATATTTCACGTTCCCAAACAAAGTGAAAAACATCGATTATGATATTTCTTTGTGCACACCTATAAATTAATATGCTTGATATGGCAACGCTTAATCCAAATACTATAATCGCTACGACTAATAACGTGACTTTTTTCATATTCCGCCGGGTGTAGTTCCGCCGCTGCTTGTTGGCGGTCTAAGCGGAATAATGAATGGTTCGTAAAGCGGTTGCATGGTTCCGCGTTCCCAAACAAACACTTTTATATATCGCAAACCAAATTGGCGAGCATTAACAGAAGAACGCGGATTTAAAGTTTGATTTGCTTCAAGCAGTCGCATATCATGACCATACATTGAAACGAAAACGTTGGCATTAATCCACTTGCGTCTGTCGGTGCACCAAAATCCGTCAATATAGCGTTGCGCCACATCTACAAAAACAATATGGTCGCTAACCCAAAAACTATTTATTATTCGTCCGTTTTGAGCCCTGAAAACAACCGGAGACGATGACGGCTCATTATTTGTCGTTACGGTAAGCGGTTGGAATTCGGTTTGTGGATGCATCATTTGAGGAAAATCCCAATAATGTTCTGCGGGGCGAACATACATTACCCCCATAGGCGCCACAGGATCGTAATAAGTATCGTGGAAAGTCGCGAACCGAATATCTGCGTCACCCTCGCCAACTGCAATAAAATGAACCGTTATTAGCGTTTCGTTTATGATTTCTTTTGGCGAATCCCAATGTAGCCAGTTACCGACAAATAGTAACCGAATAAGTCCGTTTTCGTTGTCAATTTCGGGAAAGTGCAATCCGTAAAAAATGTTGCCACCCCAAAAAATGAGGTTATTATTTTCATCTCGTTCATCACTTAGAGCTTGTTCGGGTGTTAATCCGGCGTTTCCGTATTCTTCAAAAAAGTCTTTAACACCTGACGGCACAAGAGCTTTCCCATCACTTCTAATCACTTGAACCACATCAGTATTAAAGTGAATTGGAGTTGTGATATTCATTGGCGTGATGTTTTGCACGCGAATAGTTGCGTTTATTCTGTCGCCGACTTGCGCGGTGGTTCGGTCAAGTTCTATAGAAATAATTCCGTCTGATGTTATCGCATTTACGCTTAAAAACGCGGTGAATATTAGAGCTATAGCTAAGATGATAATGAATAAAATTAATTTTTTCATATTATGCCTCCCTACATACCATCATTCTATCACAAAATCACGAACTTGACAAGGGATATTTAATTTGATATAATGTTTCGGTGAAATGAGGGAAATACAAATGGGAAAGTTTATCGTTATCGAAGGTTTGGACGGAAGCGGCAAGGGAACGCAGATTGAACGATTGGCGCAATCGCTTGCCGAACGTGGAGTTAAAGTTCAGACTACCGCAGAACCGACTGATGGATATATCGGAAAATATCTGCGTGAAATGCTTGCAAATTCGGATAACAAGGATATGTGTTTGCAGGCGTCGCTGTTTTTGGCGGACAGACTAGACCATATAACAAATCCCGAAACCGGAATTAAACAATTGCTTGATGAAGATTTTACCGTGATTTCGGATAGATATTATTACTCCTCATTTGCGTATCAAGGGACGGCAGCAGATATGGATTGGGTCATGAATATGAATTTGAATGCAAGTTCAATGCTTACGCCTGATTTGTGTATATTTTTCGATCTTGACCCTAAACTGTGTAAGGACAGAATTATAACTGGGCGAGGAAATTTGGAACTTTACGAAAAAGATGTTGACATTATGGGACAAATAAGAGATAATTTTCACAACGTGTTTGCGAAATTGCCGGATAATGTGAAAATTATTAACGCAAACCGTGATGTGGACGAAATTGCGAACGAAGTATTGGATATTGTGATGAAGGAGTTAAACAAATGAAAAAAGAGTTAGATAAACATTATAATCCTGCGGAGGTTGAGGAACGATTATATAAATTTTGGCAGGACAGCGGATATTTCCGCGCGGAAGTTGATAAGTCAAAAAAACCCTATACCATCGTTATTCCTCCGCCAAATGTTACGGGTCAGCTGCATATGGGACACGCGCTTGACCAAACGATTCAGGATATTTTAATCCGCGCGAAGCGTATGCAAGGTTACGCCACCCTTTGGCAACCGGGAACAGATCATGCGGGAATCGCTACGCAAGTTAAGGTTGAAGAAGTTTTGCGTAAAGAAGAAGGTTTGTCCAAACACGATTTGGGGCGGGAAAAATTTCTGGAACGCGTTTGGGAGTGGAAGGAAAAGTATGGTGATATAATCACCAACCAGCTTAAAAAGCTTGGTTCTTCTTGTGATTGGTCGCGTGAACGGTTTACAATGGACGAAGGTTGTTCCCGCGCGGTTCGCGAGGTTTTTGTAAACTTGTATGAAAAAGGTTTAATATATCAAGGAAACCGAATTATAAATTGGTGTCCGTCTTGTGTTACCGCGCTTTCTGACGCGGAAGTTGAACACGCAGAGGCTGAAGGTAACTTCTGGCATATCAAATATCCGGTAAAAGACAGTGATGAATATGTAATTATAGCAACAACCAGACCCGAAACGTTGCTTGGCGATACTGCGGTTGCAGTAAATCCCGAAGACGAACGTTATACACATTTGGTTGGGAAAACTCTTGTTCTTCCCCTTTTGGAGCGGGAAATTCCGGTGATTGCAGACGAATATGTTGACAAGGAATTCGGAACAGGCTGCGTAAAAATTACGCCTGCGCACGACCCGAATGACTTTGAAGTAGGTTTACGCCATGATTTGGAGCAAATTCGTGTTATGGATGATAATGCTGTTATAAATAAGTTTGGCGGAAAGTATGAAGGACTTGACAGATACGAAGCAAGAAAGCGGATTGTTGAAGATTTGGAGCAACTTGGCTTGCTTGACAAAGTAGAAAGTCATACTCGTAACGTTGGCGGATGCTATCGTTGCGGAACAACTGTGGAACCCATTACTTCAAAGCAATGGTTTGTAAAAATGGAGCCGCTTGCAAAACCTGCGGTTGATGTGGTTGCGACAAAAGATGTAAGTTTTGTTCCTGAACGGTTCGCAAAAATATATATGAACTGGATGGAAAACGTTCACGATTGGTGTATTTCACGGCAACTTTGGTGGGGTCACCGAATTCCCGCGTTTTACTGCGATGATTGTGATGAAACAGTTGTATCAAAGGTTGATATTGACAAATGTCCTAAGTGCGGCGGAAATGTTAGACAGGACGAAGATGTGCTTGACACTTGGTTCTCTTCTGCTTTGTGGCCGTTTTCAACCTTGGGCTATCCCGACAAAACCGAAGAATTGGAGTTCTTTTATCCGACATCGGTGCTTGTTACAGGTTATGATATTATTTTCTTTTGGGTTGCGAGGATGATTTTTTCAGGATTAGAACATATGGGCGAGAAACCGTTTGACGATGTGTTTATCCACGGCATAGTCCGCGACTCGCAAGGTCGTAAAATGAGCAAGTCCCTTGGAAACGGTATTGATCCGCTTGGAATTATCAAAGATTTCGGCGCGGATGCGCTTAGATTTACCCTTGCAACCGGAAATTCGCCGGGGAACGATATGCGTTTCCATATCGAGCGTGTTGAAGCGAGCAGAAATTTTGCCAATAAAATTTGGAACGCGTCACGTTTCGTTCTAATGAATTTGACTGCGGATGATGATGTGCTTTTAAGCCCCTTTCAAAAGGGGGCGTTAGAAACGGAAGACAAATGGATACTTCACAAATATAATACAATTGTTGGCGAAATCACTCAAAATATCGACAAATACGAAATCGGTATCGCTCTTCAAAAGTTGAATGATTTTATTTGGGATGATTTTTGTAGTTGGTATATTGAGCTTGTAAAACCGCGCTTACGTGCGGACGGCGAGACAAATTTGGTTGCACAGCAAGTGTTAACTTTTGTGTGGTCAAACACAATGAAAATGTTGCACCCGTTTATGCCCTTTATCACTGAGGAAATCTGGCAAACACTTCCGCATGAAGGCGAAAGTATAATGATTTCAGAATTTCCGAAATTTGATGAAAGATTTGTGCTCAAAAAAGAGGCGGATGAAATGGAAATCCGGATGGATGAAATTCGGGACGAGAGAAATCGCCGTGATATTGAGCAAAATCGTGAAAAAGAACTTGAACGTTTGACTAAGGAAAAAGCACGGTTAGAGGGCGAAGTTAAACGCGGCGAGGGGAAACTTGCGAATAAAGGATTTACTGATAAGGCTCCGGCACATGTTATTGAAGAAGAAAAGGGTAAGTTGGAAAAATACCGCGAAACCCTCGCAAAAACTATTGACAGCTTAGCAAAGTTGGGGTAAGATATAAAATACTAAAAACAGGAGTTGAACATATGAAAAGAATTTTAAGTTTAAGTTTAGCCATTATTTTGACAGTGTTATTGTTCGCAGTTCCGGTCTTAGCGAACTCGACTATTCGTGTAATGTTAAATGGCGCGGAAATTGATTTTGCGGACGTTTCGCCGCAAATTATCGATGATCGAACAATGGTTCCGATGAGAGCTATTTTTGAGGCGTTAGGGTTTGAGGTTGAGTGGAATGACTCGTTACAAATGATTATTGCGACCACAAACGAATTGACAATAACTATGATTGTTGGGATGTATAGTTTTATGAAATATACCGGCGAAACACAAAACGTATTTGCAATAAGAACAGACGACGAAAATGTAGAATGGATAACCCTCGACGTCTCACCGCAAATCATCAACGACCGAACACTCGTTCCGGTTCGCGCAATCGCCGAAGCGACAGGTGCAAACGTTGAATGGGATCACGAAGCACAAACGGTTGTGATTACAACGGCAGAAGAGACGGAACGGCCGAATATACACGGAATGCTTACGCGCATAGAATACGGTGATAATGTTGCGTATATTTTCGGCACAATGCATGCGGGAAAATCTGAATGGTTTCCGCTTCATCCGATGGCAGAAGACGCTATGAGACGCGCTGATATTTTTGCGTTTGAATTTGATTTGACGGAAGATCCTTTTGATGTTGGTGTAGATTGGGATATGGAACTGGATGAACTATTAGAAATGTTTGACCTGGATGAATTGTTAGAATTATTAGACGAATTTTTAGAAATGACGGCTTTATTCTTCCTTCCTGACGAACTTACGTTAGAGGATATTTTGCCCGAAGATGTTTTTGAAAATTTTATAACAAACTTTGCGACTTTTGATGTTATTGATTTTGAGTATGAAAATATTGCTAATTTAACACCGGTTACACTTATAAGTGATATTTCGCGAGCTATGATTGAACTTCTGGGCGTTAGTTTTGACCTTTCGGTTGATATGTATATCGCTGATTTTGCAGTCGAAAACGATAGACCGGTCGTTGGGTTGAACACAGCAATTAGTGAGTTAGAACTTAACTTTGATATTCCACTGGATTTGCAAGTATACGCACTTGTTGACTTTCCCGATTTTGATACTCTATTGGAATATTTTGAAGAAACGGGATTAGTTGAAGCTTACGAAAGACAAGACCGTGACGCGTTACTTGCCATTCTCGAAGCGGAGTATACCGATAATCCGTATTCACAACATATGCATCATATTTTCCATAAGCGTTGCCGCATTTTTGCGGAGGAAATCGCGAGATTGCTTCGTGAAACGCAAGAACCGACAACTTTCTTCGTTGCAATCGGTGCGGCTCATATAGTGGGAGGGAATCAAGGTCAGGTTCTTTACATACTTGAAGATATGGGATTTGACGTAGTTTCTATGTGGGAATAAAATTAAGTCACAACAAAAACAGAGCCGGTATTACGCGTTAAGTGCCAAGAGATGGGAGTAGAAATCTTGGACGAAAAGCTTGGACTTCAAGCTTGCGGTGTAATACTTCATCCGCTGTAAATGAGGCTACAAATACCAGAACGATGAGAGGATTTCTCTTTTCTTTTTCTGTTCAGCGGAATTTTAATTTTCAGACGAACAAAATTAGAGAGGAGAATTTTTTTATGCAAAACGGAATTCAATCAAAAAATCAGTCAGTAAGGATACTGACGCAGGTATCAATTCTTATCGCGTTGGCGGTGATTATACGAGCATTGCCAATTCCGACAATTCCGCCGTTTGGGAGGCTAAGTTTTACTTTCGCATCATTTTTTTCGCAACTGATTCCCATTATGTTTGGACCGGGAGTTGGGGGAGTTGCTGCTGCTGTGATTGATTTACTTGCGGTTATAATTAGAGGCGAAGGATTTATGTGGCATTTTCCGGTGATGTATATTTTTTGTTTAATCTTGCTTGGATTCCTTTGGCGATATGTTAAAATCAAAAATCGTTATGCAAAACTATTGACGGTAGTTTTAATAACGGATATAATATATGCGACACTTAACTTGTGGGGACTTATGTTGTTTATGCCATTTGTTCTTCAAGGCGACACATTTTGGATTGCATTTTTCCCGCGAATTGGGATGGCGATATTCTTATCATTCGTTAAAGTTCATTTTATGATTGTATTACTTAGCATATACGAAAGATATATAAAGAAGTAGCCCGAATGGGCATGAGGGTCCGGGAAACATCCCGGCCGCCGGCTCGGCGAACCCTCTTAACGGACTTCGTATTAAACGGAGGAGAAATTATGACACACGAACAGGCGATAGAGTATATTCATTCAACATTAAAGTTCGGCTCTGTTTTAGGGCTTGACAATATTCGCGAACTTATGGGACGGCTTGGAAATCCGCAGAAAAAGTTGCGTTTTATTCATGTTGCGGGAACAAACGGCAAAGGCTCGACCTGTGCATTTGTGACAGGCATACTTATGAATGCAGGATTTTCGGTTGGGATGTTTATCTCGCCTTATGTAAATGAGTTTAATGAGCGAATTCAAATCAATCGTGAGAATATATCGGATGAAGACTTGGCAAATTGCACCGCGAAAGTAAAAGTGGCAATTGATGAGATGATGGCAGAGGGCGGCGAAGATGTTCAACACCCGACAGAATTTGAGATTGTCACCGCAATCGGATTTTTATATTTCTTGGAGCAAAATGTGGATTATGTAGTTCTGGAAGTTGGAATGGGCGGACGTTTGGATGCAACGAATGTGATTGATGTTCCGCATGTTTGTGCTATTACAAGTATTTCGTTCGATCATATGGAATATTTGGGTGATACCATTGAAAAAATTGCCGCTGAAAAGTGCGGAATTATCAAACACGGAGGAATTGCGGTTTGTTATCCAATGCAAAATCCGTCTGCCGCGCGAGTGATTGAGCAAGAGTGTTTGGAAAAGGACGCGATTTTCATTTTTCCGGAAGAGCCGGAAATTCGTGATATGGATATTTATGGCACGATTTTTGATTATGGACGATATAAAAACTTGAAAATCAGTTTGCTTGGCGAACATCAAGTTCACAATGCCGTAACCGCTATTGCTGTTGTTGAAGCTTTAATTGAACATTGGGACGCAGAAATTACAACCGACGATATTTATGACGGACTTGAACAAACGATCTTTCCGGGACGGTTTGAAGTGATTAATGATGAACCGCTTACAATTATTGACGGCGCGCACAATACTGAAAGCATTTCGGCATTTGTGAAATCAGTTGAGGAATATCTCGCCGATTATTCGAGAGTTGTTGTCATGGGAATGTTGAAAGATAAGGAATATAATGATTGTATAAAGTTAGTTGCAGAACTTGCGGATGTTTTTATTGCGACAATGGTTGATAACCCGCGGTCACTGCCTGCGGAAGAAGTCGCTAAAATAGCAGGTAAGTATTGCAATAATGTAGTTGTGTGCGGTGATAAATGGGAAGCATTGGAACTTGCGGAAGATTACGCGCTTGACATTGACGGTGGAATCGCGGTTTGTGGGTCATTGTATTTGATAGGGGGGTTGGGTGAGTAATTTGTAGAATTTTTGCATACGATTTGCGTTGACAGTTTATTTCCAATTTGATACAATTAGCAGGAATGACATTAATTGGAGGCAAGCTTATGGAAATTAATTTGGAAAAAATTCAAAATACGCTGATTGTTAAATTAGCCGGCGAAATTGATCATCACAGTGCGGCAGATATTCGCATGAAGGTGGATAAAGAGTTGCATTTTTCGCCCATTAAAAATATTGTGTTTGATTTTGATGGTGTTACTTTTATGGATAGTTCCGGAATTGGAATGGTTATTGGGCGTTATAAGCAAGCAAGAGAGAGAGGTGGAAGAACTCTTGTAATTCGCGCGAAACCGCATGTTGATAGGATTTTAGAACTTTCGGGGATTAAAAAAATTATTGAGATAAACGGGGAGGTTGGCAACCTTGGATAACTATATGAAACTTGAATTTCCCGCAAAGTCAGCAAATGAAAGTTTTGCGCGCGCGGCAGTTGCGGCGTTTGCGGCACAACTTGATATGAATGTTGAGGAAATGGCAGATATTAAAACCGCGGTATCCGAAGCGGTTACTAACGCGATTGTTCACGGTTACAGAGACGTTCGAGGAACCATTAACATATATTGCAAAATTGTGGGGAACGATTTACATATCATTGTGGAAGACAAAGGAAGCGGTATTGAAAACGTTGATTTGGCGTTACAACCGCTGTTTACGACAGGAAGCGATGAGGAACGCAGTGGTATGGGCTTTACCGTTATGGAAACCTTTATGGATGAGTTGCGAGTTGAATCCGCGCTTGACATTGGAACAAAGGTTCATATGGTAAAAAAAATCGGAGGTGTTCCCAACAATCAAGATGATGACTGAAAATGCGGCAAACTTGCCAACAACAGATGAACTTTTAGCCCGCGTTCGAGCAGGCGATAAAACCGCAGAAAGCACAATTGTCGAACAAAATATCGGACTTGTTTGGAGCGTTGTTAAACGCTTTTATAATCGCGGGCATGAGCCGGAAGATTTGTTTCAAATCGGTTGTATCGGAATGCTTAAAGCTGTACAAAAATTTGACCCATCATTTGAAGTGCGGTTCTCAACATATGCTGTTCCTGTAATTATGGGAGAAATCAAACGGTTTATACGCGATGATGGAATAATTAAGGTGTCAAGGCATTTGAAGGAAACAGCTTATCGCGCAAGCGTTGCTAAGGAAGCATTGCAAAAACAATTGCTCCGCGAACCCACAGTTTCAGAAATTGCGGAAAAACTCGAAATTTCAACGGAAGAACTTGCGACCGCAATGGATGCGGCGATTTCGCCTGAATCCATTTATGGTTCAAGTGATGACGAAAACCGACAAAGTTTGGTTGACAAACTTGAAGCGCCGGAAGATTATGAGGGCGAAGTGATTGATAAGTTGATTTTGCGTGACGCGTTGCAATCATTTCCTCCGCGGGAACGGCAGATTATAATTTTACGGTATTTTAAGCAAAAAACTCAGACGCAAATTGCGAAAATGCTTGGAATTTCGCAGGTGCAAGTGTCGCGGATCGAGAAAGCCACATTGCTGCAAATGAGGAAAATAATTAGTAATGAATAATTAGGGATTAAAATTTATAGAAAAAATAGCCGGATTTTTAAAAATTCGGCTATTTTTTATTTTGCTAAGTAAATTATCCGTTGCAAGTGCAATCATCGCAACATTTACATTCCGGCGTACATTCGCAGTTTTCGCAACCGCATCCACAGCCGCATTCGCATTTCCAAACTTTTAACGTCATAATTTTCACCTCTCTTTCAATTTTATTTTCATTTTTTCCATACGGCAACTGCCATTGGCATTTTGCCAACAATTTGAATGATTTCGCAATTATCAAATCCGATAGCCGGCAAAAATGATTTATATTCGGTGGCTGTAAATTCCACCTTAGGTGCAAATCCGAACAAACGCCAAATTTTCACGCCGAATTTCATTGTTCCCCGAAGGTGTTTAGTAAAACTCATCGGCATAACTACCATTGTTTTCGCTATGCGTCTTAATTCGGCTGCTGCCTTTTCGGGTTTGTCAATTAGGTGCAAAACTTGCCCTGCGATAACAACGTCAAACGAGTTGTCCGTTTCTTCAAGCTCAAAAATATTTCGATTTTCAATAGTGATATTTTGAAATTTGCGTTTTTTCACTTTACGCCGAGCGATATTCAGCATTTTCTCGCTAATGTCCGTACATAAAATT
>Ga0123355_10021977_pt1 | contig 10223 bp, 9 predicted proteins | sample TergutEmb28metaG_3_FD_89872 | JGI IMG/M metagenome (GOLD analysis project Ga0123355, IMG submission 89872) | Embiratermes neotenicus P1 segment gut microbial communities from Petit-Saut dam, French Guiana - Emb289 P1 | ecosystem: Host-associated > Arthropoda: Insects > Digestive system > Gut ... | reverse complement strand
GCATAGTCTACGTATAAAATTTTCTTGTATAACTGGAATATATATATATATATATATATATATAATCTCTGTATATAGTATGAAATTCGCATAAATATTACCTCAAATTAAGTTCCCATCTCACAAACATGGCACGTAACGTAAAATAATTACTTTGTGGGACAGAATGGAAGAAAATGTGCTGTTGTGACGTGCAATGGACTTGGGTCACACATCAGTTACTTTCTAATCTGGAAAGCAAGGCATTTTGCTGTACTACAAGACTTCTGTGGTTACTGGAGGCAGTTTAACCCTTTGACGCCTAACGACCCCTATAGTGGTCTACCGCACCGCTAACCTCTAAACTTTGCATTTTATATATTTATTCAACAAATACAGGTACTGAATATTTTAAACATGGTACATACTCTCCGTTTTTTTCTTCAAAATGCAGTTTGTTTCATAATTCTAACTTATTTGGTTCCTGTTTTATTCATATTTTATATACAGAGTGTGCTAAAATTTAAAAAATAATTCCGGCGCCAAAAGGTTAATCCTGTCGTGAGTTTGAAGGTGGTTCCTGATTCTTGGATGATTCGACGCTGGGTTTGCTCACAGGAAATATCCTTGCGCTGTTTGTATGGATCAAGAAGCTCGTGTGCTCACTCAACCCTCTATCGATTTCTGTCAGCTGTCTATGTAATGGGGATGAAACGTTCGTTGATGACACTGCTGAGCAGGATTGGTATGTGTTCTGTAATGAAGTCATCTGGTTCTGAGTGACTGTGACAGTGTGAATACCAATTTTAAAAGTAACTTAAAAATTAACTTATAATAAGCGTTTACGTCACAAACCACATTCTCCCTTTACATGTCATAAATATCAGACTATATACGTTTATTTGCTATTTGTTCAGAACGAGTTAGTGTGAATATCGGAACGTGTAATAGAGAAACAGGTCGTTAAGATGTACAGTGGATTTAACTGACATAAAGTAGGATTGGGTCGAAAGTATTTGGGACTGCCATGAACTCCTGGATTCATTAAAGGGGGGAATATTTTTGAACAGCTGAATACATTTTTCAGATACAGTTTTATTAGTTGACTCACCAGTGGTAGTTGGTAAACGCCGAATCTTGTAAATTTAATGTAACCTTGTGAAACATGAAGAAGAAAGGAGAAAAGAATGGAAAAGCAGAAGAAAGAAAATGGTGGTAAAGAGATACACTGCAATTGTTGCAGGGGAACATGTCACTTGTTTTCGGCTCTGATGGTTCTTGGGCGGTGCCCACTTGTCTTTCTTGCAGAAAATAGGGCGTAGTGAAGCGAAGAAGGAACGGGGAGGGGACGTAGACCGTATTAATATACAATGGAGGAGAGAAATTGAGCAGGCAGGTACTGTATTTGGGCCGAATTTGATAGATATTCGCATTTGGAGGGTTGCATTATGGCAGAATGTTATTTATCTAAATATACCTAATATTAAAGACTGAGTTCTTACTTCATACGAAAGACACTGCATCTCCATTACAAAAATTCGCCATCCGTTTTGATTGGGAAAATAGTCACTAGTTACGGATCGTATGGAACGTATAAATACACTGCGTGAAAACACTGAAGGGCTTTATGAAGTCAAAGTTAGGCCTAAATATAGTAACTAACTGAGTTGTAAAGACTTAAAGCTGTTTAGACTTGGTGTGCTTTATAAGGAAAACGGGCTTGTAGGTTCATCGTATCCGTGTGCCAGTGCGTATGTGTCACCGTAACAACGTTGAACGTGTTGACTGATTTCATAACACTTCAGCAAGGGTGCGCAAATCCCCGGGGCCAGGTCGCTTGTCGCGACCAAATTTTGTTAGCTGACTTCTAATATTTGTGGGTCTTCAGTAGGGCTCATGATTCTTGCCACCCTTCTGGAGCCTAGAATTTTGAGGTGGTTCCTAGATTTTCGGAAAATTTGTAGACCCCTGATATTTGGTATAAACGTCATACCACTAGGACAGTATTTTCCGGTTTAACTTAAGCACATAACATAGTCGCACACGAAAAATGTTTACGGAAACCCCACTAACATTCTTTTGTATGTAGCTAAGATCCAGACCTACATAGGAAAGGATAATAAATAAATGTAAAACACGGATATGAGATTAATGCATTATTCAAGTGTACATATTTAGAAATAAAAAATCACATTTCATGTACACGATCAGTGAATCGTGAAAATTAGTTCCCTAACATAAAAATACTTATTTTCAGAATGTGGTTATTGTATTTATTTTGGAGTTGCAGCAGTATTGGAAGGAGTCAGTCATTGTCAGGTAAAAATTCATATCACTTTAAATGAAGTTTATAATGATGATAATATTATTTAAATTACATTTTTTTTATTGTAATGAAATTTTCTCGTGGAACCCATATTTTCACATATTGCAACACCGGGGTTCTGCGGTACACCATTTGGGAAACACGGCAGTGCGGTTTGTTTACCCGAGCTTTATGCCCATTAATTTCCTTCCAGCAGAAATAGCAAAAATAAATCTCGAGCGACCAACAACCTCAGTTCGAAGAAGCTCAGAGTACTTCAGAGTTTTGGAGACATTCAGGGAAATATGATCAAGTCGTTCCTCATGACCCAAGCAGTGAAGGTCTCGGAAACGGTGTGCTAATGCTCGGATTTGGCCCATAGGTTCGCGTATGATTTTAAAAAGTTTATTTGCCTTTAAAGCCTCAGACCTTCAATAGTATGATTATGTAGTTGCAGACTTAAAGACTGTCTTAAGTGGTTTCCTTTGCCTTCTGCATTTCTGGCGCTCAGAATTTTTTTTTGGCGGAGAAGAGCGAGTAGCGGAACCGCAATTGTCTGGCGCCACCACCTTGAGATTCTGTACAGTAATTCATATTAAGCACGTTTGACGGCGGTAACGAAGTCTGCTGGCTCCCCAGAATGTTTGTGGCGCGTCTGGTCTGAGCGTCCGCCCTGGTCTGTCCGGCGAGACGGTGAACTTTTTCTGAGGTTGAGTACTTATTTACATGTTGTTACTGCATGTTTGTAATGTGGTTAGACGCCCGATATCTTCCATCACTTCGTCTGATAAAATACGTACCTTGGTATACACTCGATTAATTTACATGAAGCACAGGAGGCGGGGTAGCTCAGTCAGTATATATACCTTCGGTTCCATTCCTCACGGGAGCAGAAGTTACTTTCCTCATGACTACGGGCAGACCGGTTTTGAGACTGCGTCTTCGCATGCATTCAATGTCGGTGACCCTGTTTGCGTGGGGCCAAAGCGTGAAACTAACCACTCTCCCTATCCATTGGAGGTATACCTCCTCTCTCTCATACGTCGTAACATCGTGATGCTTCATTAAGCGTATTGGAGTGACTGTTTTTTGACATGAAGACATTTTAACCTAAACTTGTAAGCAGAACCTCTACAAATATCTGCCGGATGAAGTAAAGTGAAATGCCAACTTAATGCAACTAGGTAATTTGATTGATGTATTCTTAGCTCGACATGTTTCGGGTACACACGCCCATCATCAGGAACATTAGATGTTGAGTTGCAGTATATGGTTTTCAGCACCGAGTTTTTGGATGGGTGGTGGTCTTGAGAGCCGCTGCGTGGGTCGTGTGTACGGTGCGGATGGTGCCGTGCACCATCCGCACCGTACACACCGTACACACCAAACTCGATGCAGAAAACCATATGCTGCAACTCAACATCTAATGCTCCTGATGATGGGCGCATGTACCCGAAACATGTAGAGCTGAGAATACATCAATAAAATTGCCTGGTTGCATCAAGTTGGCATTTCACTTTATTTCATGAGGAAGATACACGGTCAAACAACCCTCAAATCTGCTGGATCTACCATATTTTCAGGCAAATTGTGGAGACATAGGACGTGTGACGCTTGACACAGGGACTGTTACCGCTAGGCTTTGGTGAGTATGGTCACCTTAAGGGTATTCGCGTTCTGACATCACACACGCATTCAATTGGCTATGCCATCCCGAATATATTGCTGACAGTTATTTTCCGAAAGTCCGTTCATCGGCATGTGTGTGTACGTGCGCGCGAGAGTTCGTGCTCTTGTATGTAAGTTCGTGTCGAAGTATGTGCACGAATATACGAGTGTGTATTATATGATATATTTATTAATTGCAGTTGGGTTGCCACCCGGTTGCAGTTGTCGGTAATATTGTACACAAATAGAAAATAAACAACTATATACGTGGGGAGACACAATACGCGAAACAATACAAAAACAAAGTACACGCGAAATAGAAAGAAAAACATACAAACCAAGAAAGCAAACATAAAACGAATAATTAAAAAAACATAAAGCAGTTAATTAGAACATAAAGAGCAAAAGACATAAATCGAATGGCAATGAGACAACGAGACAAACTGTACAATGACCACATAAAACTACATAACTATAAATCTATGATAGTACACACATTCCTCCAAAGGTAATTACTTCACTTCAGTTCACGTCACTTCCCTTATAATTACGTTCCTAACCCTCTTTTTAACAATATGTGATCTTTGGGGGAAAGTCGCTAGCGCCTCTGCAGGTCGTTGGTTCCAGACTTTAATGGTACTGTTTACAAACTAATATTTTCCGATATCTATTCTGTGTTTTCTGGCCCTAATATTCCGATCATGATCATCCCTGCTGAGGTAGCGTGGTCCTTGTAACCTGTCCCCCCTAGCTTTCAATGCCCATTCTCCGGAGGAGGCTTTGAAGGGGGCGCAAATGCACGCTATCCTACGCTGCGCCAAGGTTTCCCAGACCAAATCGTTCGTGTGGTTTGCAAATTTATCCGCTTTCTTTTGCACATGGTCTGATACGTTGAACTGACCTTACCGTACGGATCCTAGCACGCAACCCCATATTCAAGAATCGGACGCACTAGTGGCGTGTAGGCTAAACTTTTCGCATTTCTGTTTCCCTTTTAGAGAATATGCATTATGAAATGAAGTGCCTTCCAGGCCTTTTGTACTGTGTAATTTAATTGATCAGCCCGGCTTAAATCACGGCGTATGATTATTCCTAAATATTTGCAACTGCTCGCTTCCGGAATTCTTTGGTCCCCCCAAAAATAATTTAGCGAATCCTTCACCAGAGCCTTCGTGGATCTTACTGCTATACTTCAACGTGGATTTCTTGTCATCGCGTTTTCTACCGCCCACTCCCCCAATCTGTCCGTGTGTATCTGCAGTTTATCTGTGTCGTCGTCATTCGTGATTTTCCTGTATATTTTACAGTCGACCCTATATATTATACTGTGGATGTGTACACAGTTTTGTTTTGTAGTTAAACTTGTAGGCGTTTTTCGGCTTATGTTTCCTTCTGTTGTGATTTGTAGCAAGAGATTACTACCAGACATATTTAAATCTCTAAAGTTAAGCCACACTTGAATTTTATTTAAACATTTATTTCATACTGCCCAGTCAACGCAATCTCGCTAATATAACCCAACCAGTTAATGCTGTGTATGGAAATAATCTCTGTTTTCTGAGATCCAAACAAAACATACGTGCACTGTGTGGACGGAATGTAGAATTTTTGAATGCTGAGCCTTGTGGTAGATCGTGACTGTTAGGATTCAGGTGTTGTATTTGTGCATTTTTATTCCAAATTTGGTTTTCATTTTCTGTATTCACACATTGACGGATCTCGACATTAACCAAGTATCGTTTTGCACCCCTTCCCAGTGATTTAAACTCCTTCAGTACACACCTACCCAATTTTGTGTCACGGCATTGTGAATTCGCCTTAAAGTTAGGACACTTCACAATGAAGCCGTCTATGGGAAACTTTTACGAACTACTCTGGAACACTTGCTAATTTCACGCCGAATTTGGAGTAATGTCCCCCGCAGTAAGATGGGTCATGAAATTTGGTAGATTTACCCAACTTTATGAAATATCCATACCGAAATATCCCTCTCAATTATGCATATACGCTGCTGTATGGAAGTACTACTTAAACCGGCGATCACAGCGTAACTATTATCAGTTGTTTAATGCCAGGTTACATGTTTCGGCCTAAATAAGGCCATCATCAGGTATCACAATATAAAGTACTACGAGAAAGTTAAGTACAGGTAAGTTCATGATACAATAAGATTCATTTTTACATAGAAAATGAAATTTTTGTATAATTTCCTGTTGATCCCCGACGTAATGCTTGACTAAACCATACATATCTCTGTCTATGGGATGTGATTTATTGCTAAATTTGTGATCAGTTCTACTGTATAAAACAGTAATAACTTATAAAAATTTGGGCCTAACCCTCCGTTTATCAAAAGTGGAGATATAATAGAGCCTCCTGAAGAGGCCGTATCAAAATTCTGGCTTGTTGTAAAGTGTTGCGCTAACGCCCATAGGGTTCAGATGCACCTTAACCATCCATGCGTATCATCCTGCAAGGTACACATTCTGATACGTGATAAAAACAGAAGGCATCAATAAAACTCCAATTAAAAACTTACAGATAAACACTTTACACCAGATGTGTAATCTTGACACGACCTCTTCAGGAGAATCTGTTATATCTCTCCGTCTGAAAAGGAAGGAGTAGATCTAAATTTTAATAACTTTAAAATCTTACGTTTAACTTAAAGAACGAGATTCGTTTTATAATGAACTTTCCTCTACTTAAAATTTTCTCAGAATATTTTGATGAGGGCATTATTTAGGCCGAAACATTGTCATTAAACAAGTGACAATATTTATGTTGTGATCGACAGTTTATGGATAATTACCTTATATACGTGTCGCACCGGGGTGTATGAACTAAAGCGTAGACGCTTTTAGGCGCGTTTGCAAAATTGCGAAAAGCTTCGTCATGTCTGTCTGTCCGTCCGTCGGCATGGAACAACTGGGCTTCCACTCAACGGATTTTCATGACATTTTATATTTGAATATTCTTCTAAAGTCTCTCGAGAAGATTGAAGTTTCATTAAAATCCGACAAGAATAGCGGATATTTTTTACATGAAGGACCTGTAGACATTTATTTATGATGTCTTGCCGAATTTTTGTTAGAATAAGGAATGTTTCAGACAGAATTTGTAGAGAAAATAACACATATTTTATGTTCAGTAACTTGTACCAAAAAATCGTGCCTTTATGAGATAATGTAGAAAAACATCGTAGAGCCAGAGAGGCCACAGATGACAGTATAAGACGGCGACTGCGCATTGTGTGCTGGGTAACTAAGGCTACAGACACAGACTAACAGTCAAGAATATGTAATGCTGCTTTTCTACTGCAACAGTGCTTATACGAACGCGCTTCAATGTTAGGTTTGTACGTAAAATGCGTGCTCCCCTCCCACCCCTTTAAATCTCTCTGTTCCTTGATTGTGGCCATACGGATGTTTGCTTGGGGGCCAGTATAGTAAGGTGACTCTTGATACTCTGGCTTTTTTTTAGCAGTCGGTTGTAGTTACTAGTAGGAGTAGAATATGTCGGTTATAAGTACATCGGACAGTGTGTTTGGGTTAGAATTCCAGTGTCCACTTTTGCCAAAGAAACTTTATAGCGTACCTCAAGATAGCAGTACTGCTCGGTGCAAATTCTTATTCTATGTGAAGGTTAGTAACCAGTAAGATGTACTTCTTGAACATCTTAAGTTATTGTGTCTCGGTAGTTTTTACAAAATTTGTATTTGTGTGCAAGACCAGAGTTTCATATGTCCATGAAGTTTTTCTTTTGAATAAACGTTATGCTCCAAATTTAATCATGATGTTAATCGCAACAGTTGTCAAAGTCTCCGACCATCTTTATCCAATTTCTCGTTAAGAATCGTCCCTACTATAGGATGGATATTGGAAAGCAGCTTCCAGCATTTTCAGTCGAGGGGTTATAGTCTTTTCAGAAAACTCCACCCTCACACCACTTTTTTTTCCACCCCGTCAATTTTACTTTATCTGTTTTAATGCTTGTTGTATAAAGTACCACATTTCAATTTTAATCTTAAGTTTTTTTATATAACATACCACAATTATTTTAACCAATTATTGTAATACGAGATCTCATAAATTGAAAGCATTATCAATTGTACACTCGACCTGTTCAAACGTCAGGCTGAAAATGGCCCTACAATTGGGCCGAAACATGTAGCTGGAATTATAATCTAATAAAGTATAAAGTTGTGTATTACAGCATTATATATTTTATATTACATTTTAGCTCCACACCACTGTGTACAGAATATGCAGTCTGACGAATTTGCCAGTAGTAAACGTTGTTCACTTCCAGCACACTGTCATGGCAATTCATGACACGGAACGCATTTTCAGCTACAGTAGCCGAAGTTTATATTTAAAACAACACGTTTACGTGCCGTTGCATCCGGAAGAGTGGAATGCTAATTTCAGTGGCGGTTTTCCCCGTTCGAAACGCCGTACAATAACTTAGTATCCAGGAAATATCAAAAAGTAAATTTACACTTTTTAAATCGTTCATTCATGCCGTGCACTAGTGTTCAGTCTTTTTACATCACCATAGAATACTGAACTTTTCTTGTATATTGTATTTATTTGCGTCGTGTTTTTCAATCTTTAATGATTGATAATTGTCGGTGTAAAATGTAGAGAAATACAGAATCGTACAAAAATTCGGTGTAGTATGATGGTACAAAAGGATTCTGTTAAATTGAACATGAGGATGGTAGTTATCGATCGATACATGTTGGTAGAATATAGAATGTAAGTACAGCATACAGTAAAAGATTTAGTGTCCGTACTATTCTGATACTGGGAGTCCATTTGAAAGCGGAACCCATGCTCTCGGCTATGTTATCTGTCTCTAATGACTCATTCATGGTAGTGTGATTGTTGCGCGTTCGGTTACAAGGCTTGTCTATAGAAATCAAGTCGTATTGAGTCTGTGAGAACAGTGCAGGTTCAAAAGTTGCGTGTAAAAGGCTTTAGCTGTTGTTGTTTTCTTCTTATGATTATTGTTCTTGGTGGTGGTGGAGATGGTGTTTATGTTTTTGAAGAACACTGTAATACAGAAGACTTTTTTTATTGTGGAAAAATATATAAGGGAGAAATCCTGTTGAAACTGTGGCAGATTTTGAAGTAGGTTTCCCTTTGTTTCGGTTCTATTTAGAATAAATGTCAACGACAATCTTTGTTGCTAGAGTGCGGATTTATAACTTCTGTGAAACAGTATGTAGTGATGTATTTTATCCATTGTCGTGTTTTACTTTAACTTGCAAAGTTACGTAAATACTCACAGCAACAGATACTGGCCGGCAGATGGCCCCAGACTAATACGCGCTACACTGGGTGCCGTTGTATGACAAAAGTGGAATGTGGTTGTTGTCAGTGCGTAAAAAAATAATCGGACTCAGTACGTACGTACATTCCACTCTGTATGACGCTGAGTATCGCATAAAGAAGTAACATTTAAGGGGTGTCGATACACCCATTCCTTGTTTTACGCCCTATTTGTGTTTCTGAAAAAGTGGGCGTAAATAAATAATGGTATTCCCATAAGAAATAATGAAATAGATTGTGGTTAGGGGCAGTCACAACACTGACAGCCTATTCATATGCGGTATATGGAGATGCATTTATTATATTATTATTCTGTTATTGATATTAATATAGAAACAGTAATAGTTTTAGCCTATGTAAGAGGAAAAGGAATTGTAAATAACTTGCCTACATTTGTCACGGATGGTAAATGTTCCATATCGTCGCTGTCACGTATGACTAAATTCACTGTCACAGCCTGTACAACTCAGTCCCATTATTACCATCCTGAAGATTCTTGTTGCGGTTAGGTTAGGGTTTCGACTGTGCCAATTTAATGTAGTTAGGTATGATGATGGTTGCGTTGGAGAGGGGGGGGGATGTTATTCGTCCTCGTCTCAGATTTCTGTTCCATGCTACTTCGTAGATATTAGGCTTGCCAAATCGTCGTTGTCACAAATGTTCTGTAACGGACTGTCAGATTCAATCTCACGGGTTTTAGTGCATAATCACTCTCTTACCCACAGATCGTACTATTATTACCGTTAAAATTATTGCTGGAATTATTCATCTTCGTGTCAGCTTTTTTTTTCTTTCTTTCTTTCTTTCCTTCCTTTACCCCCCTCCCCCCCCCCTTCTTCCCCCCCCCCTTTTTTTTTTTTTTTCTTTTCTTTTTTTTCTTTTCTTGGGGTTGGTTACTGAAAACAGGGGGGGGAAATATAAATAAGTTTTATATG
>Ga0123355_10021976_pt1 | contig 10223 bp, 5 predicted proteins | sample TergutEmb28metaG_3_FD_89872 | JGI IMG/M metagenome (GOLD analysis project Ga0123355, IMG submission 89872) | Embiratermes neotenicus P1 segment gut microbial communities from Petit-Saut dam, French Guiana - Emb289 P1 | ecosystem: Host-associated > Arthropoda: Insects > Digestive system > Gut ... | reverse complement strand
TGTGTGTGTGTGTGTGTGTAATCGAAGAATTTTTGACAGGCCTATTTCGATTCCAGGCTTGTGAACTGAGTAGAAGAGGAAGATAAAGCCATATTGGTGGAAAATGTGGTTCAATTTCTAAGTTCATCAGTAAGCTGGCTTGGTTTCGACTAATGCCACCACAGGTCCGTGATTTGTCCTAACGATATTAAATTTACGATATAACTGGCGCAGAACACGATGCATTCTTGCTGAAGAGTCTACTGGAAGGCAATCAGGGCGTGACACGGATCAGAAATAATGCATATGTGATCATGTAACAATCACGAGCATGGTTTTTAACAAAGCAAGTTCATGCTGTACCTCTCAGTCAAATGTTACACCATCTCAGAAAAACGCATCACTCTTCAGTCATTCACGACTGCGTGATTCTTAAAACCCAAGACTTCCCACCAAGGCATCAGGGTTGCTGCTTCCTTAAGGATATAGGAGACGTAACTCCGACCCCGGAATTGTGTCCTCACGTAGTTTTCTGTGTCGTTCTTCCTCGTATTTTGTGAAATTCATAATCTTCCAAGTGAACATCTTCGTAATCCCTGAAACTATAAAACGGCTGCTGCAAATCTCATTTACGAGTACAAGTAACTTATCAATCACATATACCTGCACGAATCTCAGAACAAATGCGTAGAGCGAAAATAAGTACAAATATGTGCGCCATCCCATAATATATATATATAAAAAAAAAAAACAGGAGCATTGTCCTGCCAACTTCATTTTCAAGATTGGTAGCAACAAAGTTCACTTAACTCCCGCTGACGTCATCTGTAGCCATCTCTGTCTTCGTTCTGTTTACAGAGCTGCAATGTTTAAGGAAGGTCGAGGGGTGAAAGGGAGGGGAAAGGGATGCGGTTTTGTTAGAAAGGGTGTTGTCCGTATACGTCATAGTTATGCATTGCTTCTCTGCCTCCGGCGTAACATGACGGCTTAATGATTTATTGGTCCGCAGTTTATTTAAAGATGTTATTTATACTTCTAGCACGCATGGAGAATATAACAGTCCATGCTAAATTTTGTTGGTAAAGTTGAAAGAAAGGGAATCATTTGGGGAGTTTGGCGCAGACTGGAATGTCGTACTGAAATTTAAACTTTAAACAGTATTTTTGGTTGCGTGCGGGATTGAATAAGGCTCAAGCTTTTGCTAATAAGGCGATGAACCTTCTGGTTTCACAGCAGAGGGATTTACTAAAAGGACAAACGAACGATGAAATAAGACTCAGCTCCCTGAAGTTATTTACGGATAATGTATATAGTTTTATTTACGTGAAAATAAATCGAAATTTATAAAATATTTAATTACTTAATATCCAAAAATTTGTGATTTACCCTGTCTTCCGGATCATAAGCTGCAATAAGATTTTAGAAGGCAAATTTATAAAGAAATATTTCATATCCTTTCAAAGCTCATAAAAATATAATAAAACTTCAGTGTCGTCTGCAATTATGCTTGTCATGGCCTCCCCTAGAATCTTCGCTGCTATCAAACTGACCATTAATAATGTTACTGTTCGAAGTTTCAGTTTTTATAACACGTCTTCTTCAGTGTCTTCAAGGTCAGTACTGACCTCGCGTTCTTTGTAACACTTCACAGTTGTCCTACGTTTCACTGCCCGTGCTTCGTTATAAGTGTCTAGCAAAAAAATGTTTTCCGGCAAAATCAGTGATGTGGCGGAAGGCCCATTTCTGTCACCAAAAATTTTTATTTCTGCAGTCACAGAAATTCAATTTTAACTGCAGTTTTCCCTCCAGTTTTTCATATCTAATTGTTCAGAACGTCATTTTGCAGTGTTCTTAAGAAAAGAGTGTTTCTGGTGTTTATTGGACCGTGCATCATTGTGATAACTGAAGAATAAAAAACCAACTAGGTGCCACTTGTTATTTTCTTGTACTTCTTATAAGCTCAGCATGTTTCGAACATTACTATGCCCATCATCAGGAGCTCACGACTATGCTGTTGATTACCACATTGGTCATATCGTTCTTGGTTTGCTGTGTGTTGGAGTTTAGGTGCGGGTAGTCTGGAGTAGTGCCCGGGTTGCAGGCTCAAACACAGTTGTGCTTGAGCCTGCACCTAACCTCCAACACACAGCAAACCAAGAACGATACGATCCATGTGGTAATCAACAGCATAGTCGTGAGCTCCTGATGATGGGCATAGTAATGTTCGAAACATGTTGAGCCTATAAGAAGTACAATAAAATAATAAGTGGCACCTAGTTGGGTTTTTATTCTTCATTTATAACAAGAGAGTGTTTCTTCTTCTTCAACTGCTGCAAGCTTTCCTGTGACTTTCCCATTTACATATGATGCCTTGGTTTAAGTTGGGCCAAAAATTCCTCTCGACCATCATATTAATGTGCCATTTCGCCTACTGTAGCACACTTAATTTGAAACCTACATTACACAAAATATATTTTTCTCAATAAAATATATTCTGAGAACATTTTTATTCTCAAGAACCTAATTATTATCGTGTGCTACTGCACAACAAGATTACCACCGCTGTCTCTCCTGTGAAAACGTGTATCTCATTTGCTTTCAAATTATAATGTAGCAGGTACAGGAAAATGCTATACGTCAAATACATTTTAGTTTATTTCTTGTGACAAGAGTGCATCTTTAACTGCGGGAAATTTTATGGCACAATATTCAGCAGTATTTTTAAATTTTTGATATTTAACAAGATAAAAGGACATAAATATTATGGCTATTAATTAGATATCTACAGGGGCAAGAGGTGACGCAATTGGTCAAGTTACAGCGCTACAAGCGTTAAGATCGCGGGTTCGATTTCCCATTGTGTCACTGGAATTTTTCATTGATATAATCCTTCCGATGGCACTTTGGCCCTGGCGTCGACTCAGCCTTAACAGAAATGAGTACCTGGATTATCTTCTGGGGGGTAAAGGCGGCTGATGTTTAGGGCTGACAAACTTACTACTTTAATGTACCGACTGTCTTGAAATCTAGGAGCCTCAACCTCTCGGAGCCCTCAGGGCCTGTACAGGAATACCTTTATCTTTCAGTTGACATACCTAACGTGGTATATTTTCTTTGCACGACGTGCCTAACCTGAACGAATATTTCAGTTTCAGCTCAAGTATTACTTGATGAATTTTGATGAAATGTTATGTTATAGGCCAAAATAAAGCAATACAGTTGTTGGTATTGACATGAAGATTTGCATCATAAAGAGTCTGTTACAAAAGGGTGTTGTGTAGACAAGGTGTGTGGATCTCTGTAGGTCTGTAATCCAGTATGGACCGCACTTTATCAGTCGCATTACCTCATAGTAGTAACGACATTCCGTGTAAATCGTCAAAGCGTCCAAACTAATCAGGGATCTAAAAACACAAGGAAAGTACTTTTAGAGTGTGCGAGGGTTTATTTTTTTTTTTCGTGACGCAACAGCTGCTAGTGGGTCAGAACCACTTCAGTTTCTAGACTTTACGATCACACTCACACACATCACAGTCTGTAGATTCCTCTGGACTAGTGATCAGCCTGACGCAGATTCCTGTACCTGACAACACACAACAATCACAAGAGACAACACTCCATGACCCTAGCGGTTTCGAACTAAGAATCCCAAAAAGCGAGCGGTCGCAGATTCACATCTTAAAACACGCGGCTACCGTGATCCGCTAAATTGTGTATACTTGCTGGGATACGCATATCCCATGTTGTTGATCTCCTTCGTATTTGTCGTTATCTACTTTAAACTGCAGCAATGGCGGAAGGGCATTTGCTTATCTCTCAAGCATCGTAATTTGAGTACTGGCTTTTACCAGAAGCTCCGCGACGCTCCAGAATCCGCGAGGGGCAAAATTTACTCTGATTTATGGTGCAACTTCCGTTTGTGCTTTAAATGGACAGAACTAACAACATTTTCTATGTTCTTGATGATGTGATGAGAGATGGTCTTTTTTGACTTTTACTTGGCCGAGAGAAGAATAAAACAGCAGAATGGACCGATTAACAAGCGTTTTACTCAGTCTCGGTGTACTGATTTGAGTAACTACAACTTAAAATAGCAGCTCACAAAGGAACTCACGAAACCTAGAGCTTCTTGCATAAATCTCACATATCTCCTAGACATGGTACAATTATTAATATTTTATTTGTTTAATTTCTGTGAAAAACATCAATTGTACAATGGTTCCCTCTAGGTTAAATTTGTGGAATTTAATCACACAACTTAGCCTATCTGTGTCATCAAACTTCTAAGTGTTAACTTTAAATATGGCTTGCATGTAATATATAGACGCACTTACAGTGGACGTCTGTAAAACATTGTGCCGTGTGAGGCACAAAGTCAACGAGATAATTCTACGTACAGCGTTCTCTTCCGTGCTTTCTGTTAAATGCCCTCCACTCGTAATTCACCCTCTTTCTCTACCCTTTCCTTGTAATTTAGTGTCACTCTGTGCCCAAAAGCTGACCTGTGAACTTGCTCTTCTAAGTTTGGTTTCGGAATCTTTTTCCTCCATGGCGCGGCAGTCCCTAGCTGGCCAGAGTTTACTCATTACCGAGGCTTCACGATCACACTCAATTAGACACACCACACTTGATAGTAACATGCGGACGAAAGACCAGCCCTTCGCAGAAACCACTACCTGACAACACACAACCCTCATGAGAGCCAGACATCACCCCGGCGGGATTCGAAGTCGCCTTGCCAGCAAGCAAGCGGCCGCAGACACACGCCTTAAGTCGCACAGCCAATGGGATCGGCGTGGTTTCGGTTTGGGTTTCTAAATTGTAGTTGGATCTCTTCGTAAAGGCTGTAATGGCTGAATTATCTTAGATTGTTTGAAAATGAAGAATAATATACCATTTACGTACAGTCTGGAAACAAAAACTGTTAGGTCAATATAGCTTAAGTCATTTTTAAGAACTTAAATGTTTTGAAGGAAACTGTTTACCTCAGACGTTTGGTAGGCCTACGTGAGGGATGTACATTGAATTACGTATCTTATTATTAATAGCTTCTTCCTTGAGTCTGTGATGACGTTCATCCTTCTGTAGCACGTAACTGTATACTTGTATTTGAACCTTGCTCGGGTTCCATAAGCAGTCTGAAAGTACAGCACCACTTTAAAATATGATTTTAGTTCGCTGAGTTAAACTGGTAGTACTAAATGAGATAATTTGAAATGTCAACTTTATGCAACAAGGTAATTTTATTAATGTATTCTTATCTCGACATGTTTCGGGTACATACGCCCATCATCAGGAGCATTGGACGTTGAATTACACGTACAGCATATGGTTTTCTGCACCTAGTTTTTGGATTCGTGGCGGTCTTTAGAGCAGCTGCGTAGGTCGTGTGTACGGTGCGGATGGTGCCGTGCGAGTCGCAAGGCACCATCCGCACCGTACACACGACCTACGCAGCGGCTCTCAAGACCGCCACGAATCCAAAAACTAGGTGCAGAAAACCATATACTGCAACTCAACATCTAATGCTCCTGATGATGGGCGTATGTACCCGAAACATGTCGAGCTAAGAATACATTAATAAAATTACCTTGTTGCATCAAGTTGACATTTCAAGTTATTTCATGAGGAAGATGCACCGTCAAACAACCCTCAAGTGTTAATACTAAACTTTCCTTCGTCGCCATTTGTGATAAGTACTGGTTAAAAGTAACACATGGTAGGACTCTTCGACTTTGCTACTTTAACTGAATTCTGTTAAGAATACTGAATTACGTCAGATGTTCTCTACTACGTCACATTCAGGAAACAATCCGTCAGTACACAACTCTTTATTATAACAAACTAAAATAGCTGTATGTTTCGGCTGTATAACGTAGCCACCAACAGGTCGTAAATTTCAGAAATGTAAATAATAAAAATTATATAGCTGTAACTATATATTTAAAAGTAAAATCTTACAGCCGTTATCTCGCCCTTACATGAGATGTTCGTAAACGTCACGTCTGTAAAACATTTTTACGATATATAAAAACATTGTAAAAGCCATTAATGATTGGATTGTGTAAATTTAAATCCTTTTTAGACGACATTTGACGGGTAATTTTAATTGTAATTGTAACTTTTTCCTAAATAATTTTCAAATTTAAACAATCCAAACATTAATGGATTTTACAATATTTTTGTATGTTGTAAAAATGCTTTCCATAAGTGACGTTTACGAGTACTTCATGTAGGGCCGAGATCTCGGCCGTAGGGTCTTACTTTCAGATGTGTAGCTATAGCTACATAACTTTAAGATAATCTTTATTAAATTTATGTTTTTGAAATTGTTCAAACCTCTAAGTAAATGTCAAGTAATAGACATATTATTATATACATATCTGTACAGAAGTATAATTCTTCTGAGCTAAATTTGGCTAAATGATTTCATATCAAACAAGTCTAGAATTTTATTAGGATCTTATCCTCTTCGAAGACCCGAACCTCCACCGCGGGTTCTGTTTGATGTTTGTCGCACTACGTTTGTTCTGTGCAGATGAAGTCTCAAATAATGCGTTAAAACAAGTCACAACTACTTTTAAAGTCCTCAGGTACTCAGGTAATCACCGATTCAGGTTTTAAACGGCTCAAAATAGCGTTTCCAGCTGCAACAACGTAATTCATTGATTTACTTACAAATGAACACATATTTGATGACAGTCTAACAAATGAGTGTTCATATAGTTTCAGTTTCTATGACATGATGTTCCTGAAAAGACTTTTAAGGAAGAATTTATTAACTTTTAAATTAGTTATTCATAGGCGTATGTGGTAGGGTGAAGTAGTTGAGAAAGATGTTGGAAAACTTTAGTGACCATGGTTTGTTCCAGAATAATTATCGTCCAGAATAACTCTACATTAAATTCTTCTTTCGAACGATTCCATATAAAAAGAGAGCTGATACAGGATATGTTGATAACTTGGATAAAAAATAGGAGTTTCTTGGCAGAATTCAAATATCACCCTTCATATCCTAAGCACAGCCAAATTAAACGGCAATGTATACACGAATGAGTCTCTTTCTTGGTGGAAACATATTTTCCGATATAATATGTATGTGTATATATATATAATACAATATTGTTACTCGTTAAAATCTGACAAAACTTGATATTAGTAACAGTATCAGTTAATGACAAATCAATCCTCTGAGTATTCAACAAGAATAAGATTTGAAAACAAATAAAAAATGTGAAGGAAATTTGACAGTACCAGACACAATAAACTGAATTTCAATATTCTCTATGGTATGGTGCCTCGTGAACTCAAAGCCGTTTTTAAGAATTGAAAGGGATCAATGATCAAAATAAAAACTGATGTGAATCTTGGTACAGGACATCCTGTTGTATTTAAAGTATATTAATAATATAAATTATATGTTTACTCCGCCTGACACAAATATAAAATGTTTTATTTTTATTCTAATATTGCCTACTATTTTCGGGCGCAATGGTCATCATCAGGCCACTATTTACAAAAAAACTAAAATGCCGGTTTATATAGTTCTAAACGTCAATTTTTATGGGATCGCATTTACATTCATTAATATTTACTCCATGGTGCGAAGTCCTTCTTGAGAAGCTAACTAGTTTGCAGCTAGTCAAGAAATTCCCCGCATTTCACGGAACCCGAAGGTTCATTGCCGCACTCACAAGCGTCCGCCACCTGTCCGGATTGTTTTGTCTTCAGAGCAAACATTCCGCATGTGAGTGTTTCTTAACAAAGTTTTTCACAGGGAGGAGTTGTTAGTACCTCGCCCAATCCCCAAGCTGGAGGACAACCCCTCGTCGGCTGTCCGCGACTGCTTATTCAATTTATTCGCAGCTACCCTCCTTATCGAAAGCCGTTCCTCTATCCGCAACCTGAGGACGCACCATGTCGTGATTACAGGGACCCACTACCTGGACAGTATTAATAGTCTTTATAATTACTGCCAGCTTTTGGATGTGCTGTGTGTAATAAGTTGTGTTGAAATTTTACGATATGAGTATTATGAATGTATTAGCAAACTCTTCCGTTGAATGGCAACGTTAAAATCTTAAAACTTATTAATATTATTAATAGTGTCGAAATATTCAGTACAATATGTTTGAATTATGTTATGAAGGTTGGAAGTATAATTAAAATTGATATACCTTTTATTGTCACAATAATAAATTAATAAAATAGTTTTAATTGTTGACTTCAGCCGCTATGCACTTATTTGGAATTCTCCCATAAAAATTACGTTTTTGTATTCTATAAAGCAGCATTTTAAGTTTCTTTTTGTAAATATTGGCCTGATGTTGGCCATTGAGGCCGAAACTAGTAGCCAATAGTAGAATAACAACAAAATATTATGTAGCTTTGTCAGACGGAGTACACATACAATTTATTTTATTAACTGGCGTGAAGATTACTGAAATCTGCTAAAAATAAACAACCAGAAGCATGACGTTTGATCGGTGATATATTTTAGTACATTCTGATCCAGATTTTATTTAGACACATATGGAATTCGTTTTTGCATTTTTATTTATTTCCTATTATTTTATGCCTTCATTTTAATTTTATTTATTCTTCTCAATTTCTACTCCCTTTTTGTGTTATGCTATCTTCTCATTCATTTTCCATCGCTGTTTATTTTATCTACTTATTCTCGTCTTTTCGAATACAAATAATAGCTGACAAGACTTTACGTTTATAAGTCACCATCCATAAATTCCCAGTCAAAGTTATTACAGAAATTATATCGTGTATAGAAATTAGCCCTCTGTAAACTAACGTGGATCCACTGCGCCATACTGCGTGGATTATCACTGATGTTCATATTAGTAAATCATAATTCCTGTGTAAAAAGAAAAAGACACTCCCTCAGCGTCAAAAATTACCTTCATGCTGGTAGTTTGTTTGGCCGCAAGCAATGGAATCTGTGTGGGAACACAAAAACAAATATCTGTTTATCTCCAACTGCATGTTTGTCGATCTGTGTTTCCTGTTACTCTTTTTGCAACTGGTAAAAACACGACTATGTGATACAGCAATCAATATGTCGAAACCAGACGTTTGTTTTCCTGAGCTAATTTTTACACTTGTTCAGTGGCAAACGTATGCGCAGTGGATTTCTTCGAAAACACTAACAAGGAGGAGGAATTACAAAACCGAGTTGTTTAGAGAAACAAAAATCTACAATTTATTGAGATCGAGGTTTACATATATATTAAATTTGTCCCAAGTTCGCGCACCCTGCACAAAACACATAAGAGAAAACACTTTGAAATTTCGATCCTTGCGGTTAAACTAACATTTCCGCGCGTCTGCTCAGCCTAAAGTACATAAAGAATCGTGATAAAGTCCTCAACATTGCAGCTGGTTTATCACTTTGACGTGCATGCCCTGCACGAATTATGTAAGGGAGCACAAAATAAAATTCCAAAGCCTTACCGTGACACTAGCGTTACTTTGTGTGTGTTCAACACAAGATGTGTAAATGAAAGATAGAAAAAAGTTTGGAGGATTACTGTTACAGAAATATATCGTCGGGCATGCCCACGACTAATAATATAAACCATACCTATGTACAAGTCTAGAGAGTTACTGCTACACTTGCATTTCTTTGCGCTTGCTAAGAAAAAGTTGCGTGCAACACGAAGGAGGTACAGACGGCCAGTCATTAATAAATTCATATCAGTTTGTTGCTTGCTACATGTTTCGGTTTTGTGACAGGGCATCCTCATACAATTAATTACAATGAAGATATATGATTTTAAACTAATGCCTTAGAAGGAAATTTTATTTATACAGCAGCCGGAAAATGTAACAACTGATATAAATGTAGTTTTGATTGACGGTCTGTATTGCCTGTTCGCTGTACATATATCACAGCAGGGTGTCATTCGAAAAGAAAAAATACGAAAATGAAATCTGAGCATTAATGCAGAGCGTTAGTGTTACACTAATATTTCGTTGCACTTGCTTAACAATACGCAAACAAGTCAAACCGGCCTAAAATTTACAGCGTTACCGCCACACTAAACTTTCTTTTTTATGCATATTTGGTACAATGTGATCCTCACTAATATATATTATTAACTCTTTACATAATATACGTGGGTGTTTCAGAAAGTAAGGTTCCCTATTTTTTTGCCACCAAAATACTTCACATAATAAGATGCCTCTTTCTACAATTATTACTTACTTCATTCACGATTTTTTCACGTAGT
>Ga0123355_10021975_pt1 | contig 10223 bp, 6 predicted proteins | sample TergutEmb28metaG_3_FD_89872 | JGI IMG/M metagenome (GOLD analysis project Ga0123355, IMG submission 89872) | Embiratermes neotenicus P1 segment gut microbial communities from Petit-Saut dam, French Guiana - Emb289 P1 | ecosystem: Host-associated > Arthropoda: Insects > Digestive system > Gut ... | reverse complement strand
GCCGCAAATCTACGACATGGGACCGACGGCTTTACTTCCCCTCCGAAGGAAGGCGTGCTGAGGATTTTTTCGCCCTAAAAATCCGACGGCTTCGGCCGGGTTTGAACCCGCAATCTTGGGTACTAAAGGCCAGCACGCTACCCCTAGACCACCGAAGAGTCATAACTGGCATTTATTAAGTATGATGATGACAACTTGCAGGTTGCAGATACAGCATACAGTAATAACCTTTAACCTTTAAACAACCTGTGTTTGCATATAACACACCCTTAGAAATTCATTTTATGTATTCAGGCAGCTTGGATATCTGCTGCATTTGAAGACATGCTACATAATTGCTGTTTGTATGTCATCATTTGATCTTTTTTCTGTTTAAATAATATCCACATTTTTCTTAAACCTGGTTGTTTAAAGGTTGTCTGTAATGAATATGGTGCAGTTCACTATTGAATTCTTACAATAAAACCAACCAGATGCACTAATTTCTTAAATTTGTTTTTGGAATAAAACTCTACATGTTTCGGACAGTTCCTCTGTCAATCATCAGGAGTTTTGCACTGTACACACAGCAATGGTATATGTCATACAGGTTTGCTGACAGCTTGCTGCTCACAAGCTATCAGCAAACCTGTTTGACATACACCATTGCTGTGTGTACAGTGAAAAACTCCGATGGTGGACAGAGGAACTGACCGAAACGCGTAGAATTTTATTCCAAAAATAAATTTGAGAAATTAATGCATCTACTTGGTTTTATTGTAAGAACTTACCATGATGTACAGTCATCTGAACGTCAGATGCACTTTGGAAGTTGTTATTTTTACCTGTTTTTTGTGCGTAACCACAGTTTTCTTGACAGCCGGTTAATGGAGAGTCGTCTATACCTTGAAGGCAATAAAAAGAGTCCTACTTGTTCGTTTGTAAGCCTGTATGTTGCACATCTTATGCCAGGGTTGGTGCTTTTTAAGGTTTCTAGCACCAGCATTCCCTCCAGTCCAAGTGTAAGGTTTATCCTGCTGTGGCTGTCGCGGTAGGAAGGTTTGACATTTGAGTGGGGAAGATGTTTCACTTATCCTTGCTTTGTTTTGTAATACCCATAAATAAGCTAACCAGTGATATTGTTTAGGAGGAAGGTAGTAGTTATTTAGTTCTTCAGTACGCAGGTCAGAGGGGACAGAATGCACTGTCACATCTCATGACCTGATGATATCATCAGTCCTTATCTGGGTGCGTGTGTCTCAGCCACGTGATAATGGTAAAATGCCACGTGTCTTACATATTTGAGTTTTTGTATCTTCAGAGTACTAACGCCTGGAAAAACTGATTTTACGACACTCAGAATTTGTTGTAACTAAATTTACATTCTGATGTGTATAATTTTTGGCTTCATAAAAGGTGCTGTGTCACAGTTAACTAACAGCTTTAACTTATTTCATATTTTACTGCCAAGTGGTACATCATAACTTTAGCTTTTTTGTATTTATGGCCTTGGAACATGTTTTCTGAATATCATTCAGGCTAAGACACGGATCATGAGATCTTGAACCTGCAACTTTATGCCACATGCAGATAGATGTAACATTTTTATACAGGTAGCACAATACTGTATAGCATGGTGTGTGTAGAAGAGTGACTGTGAATTGTCTCATTTGGTTTTGTACAGACTGATCATCTCCCATGGCCCCAGACTTCACAGTGGGCCTCTTGAAAGGTGTAAGTTATATGACATGCAGCAATGTGCTTGTCACTGATGCACTGCCTTTTTGTAGATGTGACTTATGACCATGTCATAGTGGTATTTTCCATATAATATGTAGGAAACGCTGTTGTCTTCTGGAGAAGACTGTTAAGGTGGTGTGGAGGGAGTACTGTTACCAGAATTTAGAGTAACTTCTGCTTTATGTTTAATGATTTTGTTGCTGTGTTTAGTGTATTAGGAATTGTTAATGTCCATAGTGGCTGATGGTTAAAAAGGTAGGGTAAATTAACCCCAGAACAGACCATGAAGGTCCAGAGGGGAAGTAGACATATAGCTCTACCCTTTTTTTAACCGTAACACTAGATGCATGGGGGTGGTCAACCCCACGCTCTGGCCGCTTTACTCTGGGAAAAGAGACCCAGTACCTGGTGTACAGGAGGCTGGGTGGGCCCAGGGCCGGTCTGGATGGGTGCAGAAAATCTTGTCCCGACTGGGATCCGATCCGCGGACTGTCCAGCCTGTAGCAAGTCGCTATACCGACTGCTTTATCCTGGCCCTCAGCTGATGGTTATCTGAACCAAAAAGTAACCAACCAATCTTTCTGTCAGAAGAAATTACTGTGACTGTGTATGGTATACAATTTTGCAGTAACAATATGTTGATTTTTCCATATTGTTGGTTTTTATTTCATTACTGATGTTTTTCTGTTTAATGTAAGCAGTGCAGGAAGCGACACACAGACCTTTGTCCAGAGTTTGAGAAAGCAGGTTCCTGCCCAAAAGGTAAGTACTGTGAATATCCTCACAAGACAGTAGTCAAAAAGAGGGCACAAACTCAGAAACATACCACTGCACCAGACAGAGCACATGTTACAGCCGTTGATGAACGGAAGAGGTATTATGAGACAGGAGAAATGGTTTTGGTGGAGCTTGGCGCAGAACCTACAGATCCGCAAGTGGCACATCAAGTGGACAGTGGTGATCTGAATGTAAAGAGGTTGAAGCTACTGAAGAAAGTTGATGATATGAAGAGGGCATGGCAGAATGCACAGTGCCACACAGATGGACAGGTGGTAGCTGGTCCAGAACAGATGCATGAGGCTGGGGAGCCAGAGGTAAAACGCCCTAAGCTAGGAATTTTACCTGCATATATTCCTCTTGGTTCAAGCCCATAGTGCTCTCTACTGTTGTAATTAGATTCACTTGTAGTTGTGTTCATGTAAATTCTTGTAATATGATATTTAATCTTGGAAATAAATTACTCTTGCAAAATGTAGTAGTCTATTCATTCTGAGAACACAGATTAACCATTTCATTCCTTGTGAGAGGTATTAATGCTGTTTGGTTCACGTTCTACAACACGAATTTCCAGTACTGGCTATATCATTGCCTTCATTTTAATCGACTGGGTTTTTAAAAGTTTTTGTCAGTATTTCATGTTACATTCAGACCACTCTGTATGACATGGAACTCCAGCTAACACACATATAGGAGGTCAAAACATTGTAGTTTTTAAGCTGAAATTATGTGATGCAGACATGCAGCCACAGTGGATTATGCCGAAGCTGGCTACACTGTAATTTTATTTTGTGTGTTATTAATACTTTGAAGGAGCTGGCTCTATGTGAAGTTGGAGCCTTCTGCCTTTTAACGTATTTGTTCTTCCAGACTGTCTAAGACATGTTTAGTGAAGTGGGGATTACCAAGCTGACAGAATGTACAGCAATTATTCTTTCACTTTGCTGTTGTGAAAACCTCAGATATTGGAGGCATGAATCTTGTTGCATGACACCTATGTGACTAGTAAGTTTGGGAAAATTTCATGATAAACTTTATACTTTTTCTACAGTACTATTTTGATTAATAAATGAAGCAGGTTGAGAATGGTAGCACATGTAGCACTCATGGGCAACTAATCCTTTGTTATTTCACATATACCCTATTGCATATGGGGGACCGTGGTAGCACAGTGGTTAAGGTGCTGTGCTACAAATTGGGAAGGTCGCTGGTTCGATCCCAGCTGGTGTCATTGGAATATTTCATTGACATAAAATCCTTCCGATCGCACTATGGCCCTGGGGTTGACTCAGCCTGTAACAGAAATGAGTACCAGGAGCATTTCCTGGGGTTAAGGCGGCCAGTGTGTAAGGATAACAACCTTACCACCATCCTGTGCTGTTTTCATGAAATTTGGGAACTTTAACTTCCTGGAACCCTCTGGGCCACTCCAGGCCTGTAACGGGACTGCTTTACCTTTACCTATTGCATATGTAATATGGGGTAAGGTGACTGAATCTGGAAGGAGAATATTATTATGGCCTATTTAAAAGCATTTTTGTGAGTGGACTATGGAGAAACACAAAAAATCAGTCAGGATGGTCTGTCTTTAGGCCAGTATTGAAACCCAGAACCTTCAGAATGGAGAGGAGTTGTGCTAAGCATTTGATCACGATGTGCACAAACATTTGTGGGATAAACAAGAAATGATTACAGCATATTTCTTTAAAAACTTAAAGTGAAGAAATTACATGGGAAACCAAGAAGTAATGAAATGATGATATTAAATTGATCCTTGAGTAATACAATGTAAAGGTGTGAACATCTTAAGCAGTGTGGAACACTTTATTCACAGTGAGAAAATCACTTCCAAAATTCTTTATTCAATAGTGTGACAAAGTTTGTATTTAGTGTAATGACATGAGTAAAAAATGTGATGCTTCTGGCTGAGAGGAATAAAACAGTACCACAATTAGCACCATTTGTATTTAAATGTTCAGTTTCATAACACTGCCACACAATTATGTACATGTGTTTTGTTGCAGAAGATAAATTAGCAGCTTTCCAATCATTTACTTGCAGACCTGTTTTCCTTCATGGATTTCTAGGTATCTGAAAGCATATTTGTAGAGGATGACTTAGTTTAATGAATCAGCATCCAATTGGAGGGTTGATTGTATCCAAGCAGAATTGGGCAGTGAAGTAGCAGTGAAAGTGAGCTTCTGTCCACGACCTGAGACACGACGATCCACTGCGTCAGCCAGTGTATCATGTCTTCTGTTTTCATCGTAATGGGATTCAAGCCACGAAGGAAACATGCCTGGGAAGTAACAGTGTGAGAATGTGTAAATCTATACAAGAGACACTGTCTGAGAAAGTATCTTATAGTTTTAAGGGCCTGCTCAGGTCTGAACCAAGGATAATGTGAATATGAAACAAGACTGCCAACCATAAAGTATGTGAAGTTGATATAATAATAATAATATATTTAACTGCAAATGGGCTGTCACCCGGTGGCAGTGGTTATTATGCATGTGCATAAATATGAAATAAGGATCTAAGAGATTTAAGTTGGGAGGGCTACATGAGAAGCATGCAGTAGCAACTTGGAGTCTTGGGAACCATATCAGCATTCGCTTTTAGACACGGGGAAACCATATCATCATCATCATTACCAGTCGTAGCTCTTCTTGGGACAGCTGTGAGGCGCCGCCCTCTCTGACAATAGCCATATCCATCTCGTGAATAATAGCTGCTTGTTCAGCCAATCTGTAGCGCCGGCGCAATCCTGTGTGGATGCTATGCATCCGTAGAAGTACTTTCTGTAAAACAAACCAATAAAATACATGGGCAGATTCGAAAGTATCTGGAAGGACACTTTTTGTTTTTGTGTGGGCTATACTGCTCATTGTGCATTAAGAAACTTGTGGCCCAGTGAACTAAATGCTTTGAAAATAAGGGACAAATGATGCTACCCTACAGACTCGGTATCGTACTGTTTTGAAACAATACACTCCAGGTACTGACTCACATATATGTACAATATTTGTAGTTCTGTTAAAATGTGAGCTCACACACATAATCTGTTATGACTTGACAAGCAATAACATGACTGGTTGTTGTATGACATATAACAATTTTCTGTATTCATTTTTCTTCATAGAAAAAGTCTTGTAACACATAATGAGGAAATTAATGATACAGAACTTGCCCAACAACGCTCAGGAGGCTGAGAAGCACAGTCAGTATACCGAGTAGGCTATGGGCTGCATGGTCTGGGGTTTTAATCCTGGTATAAGCAAGAGATTTTTATCTTCTCTAAAACTTCTGGGGACCACGGTAGGACAATGGTTAAGGTGCTGTGTTACAAATCGGAAGGTCACTGTTTCTATCCCAGCTGGTGTCAGTGGATTCTGCATTGACATAAAATCCTCCTACTCACACTCTGGCCCTGGGGTTGATGCAGCCTCTAACAGAAATGAGTACCCGGGGTATTTCCTGGGGGTAAAGGCGTTTGGTGCATAAGGCTGACAACCTACCACCATCCTGTGCCGCTGTCATGAAATCTGGGAACCTTAACTTCCTGGAACCCTCCGGGCCTGTAACAGGACTGCTTTAGCTTTACCAAAACTTGCAGACCAGCCCTGGAGCCTAACCAACCTCCTACTTAAATGAGTATTGGGGTTCTCTCCGGACAGTACAGCAGCTGGGGCACGAAGTTAATCACTTGCTTCCATTTAGTGCTAAGATTAAAAATGAGTGAAGCTACACCTCTCCTACCCCATATGTGCCTTCATAGTGTACATAGGGGAAACCCCACTTAACTAGTAGTGTTCAGACAGTTGAAACAAACATGGAGAATCTTCAGAGGTGGAAGACTCCTAAAAGAGTGCTTTTTAATCTGCAATAAGAATTGAAGGACAGCATGACTGTAAATTGAAATGAACACCAAAGTGGCATGGCCTATTTCAATATACATTGTCTAAGCATCCACTTGGGAGGAAGAGAATAGTAAACGCAATCTGACATGATCCTGTTGTGGATATGCTATGAACTGGCAGAACATTATAGGCATAGAGCAACATTTCTAACCATGTGACTACAATATTGTGAGGGAATATTTTTAGAATGCAGCCATTTTGAAGATCAAGAATGTGGGAAAATATTGCTAGGTGAGAATGTATGGAAATTGGGTATAAAGCTGTGAAATGGAAGTAAATGGCCTGGGTGTTCACTATGGGATATAGTGCTGTTGAGCAGTTCAGATTGTATTCCCATCAATGGTTAAGCACCCTAAAAAATAATATCTCATAATCTGAAATGAAAACTTCTGCAGCACTTTGCCATAAATAGAGCAATTTAAAACAAACACATTTTATGCCGAAATATTTTTCTAATTTTCTCCTCATTTTATTATGCAATTTTTATATGTAATCTGTACATATAAGCAATGTGTAATGTGTTTACCACATGTCCAGGGTACAGATACGAGAGGTGATATGGATCGCCACGAAATAGATCTATAGACTTCACAATATCTTCTGGTTTTGGATGCATGCCACTGCCCAGCAATCCAAGAACATATGCCCAATGCTCGTGTTCTTCTCTGCCTTTCAGTGTATCAAGCTGTGCCTGAACACATCGAAATACTGGTCTATAGTTATATAATCTAATGCGGAGTCTTTCCATGGCAAACTCTGTTCGCTGCTGCAGAGTCCAGAAATGTTGACACAGTAGCTGTCTTGGGAACAGGTACCTGCCAGTTCATGAACAAACATTTTTACTAAGGTTCAAATGAAATGTTCACAGAAAGGAACATCAGTAAGCATGTTTGACCTTTGGCATGATTACTCACACTAATGGAAGCACAATGTAATTTGCAAATGGTAAAGTGGATAGAATTAACATTGGGGCCACTCTCATCATATCCTTTGGCATCTGGTGATACAACTCTATCTCTTTTCTAGTAAGGCACTTGAATCCTGCTGGCATTGATAATCTTCTGTAAATTTTGAAGTAGTACTTCATATCTCTGTAAAAGTCTTTAATTCCCACCATAAATATTCTGTACACATGCAGTGCAGTTGGGAATTTTTTTTCCAATACTTTTTCATAGCTTTTGACAAGCTGCATATAGCGTGATAAAGCATAATGCTTAATGGTTGTGGTGCTCTTTGGTTTCTCCGAACCTTCTGGCGACACATTTTTATGAATTAATCTGCAAGGAGAAAAGAACAGCATTAAACAGAGCATGTCATACTGCATACTCCTCCCCACAATAAGCCGCGGTATAATGCACGTCATTTTGAACCTCATGTGGCTCATTTTCTAGGCGATTTGAAGGGCACACAGCGTCAGCACTTTTCTCTTATACATTATGAAATAAAATATCTTACTACAAATTAAGGAATAAAATACACTGCACTGTGGATGAGAGTATTATTTTTACTCGTGGCTAATTAATTTCACTCCAGACATATTACTGACACAGCTTATACACAGCCCCTTAATGGAAGGAACACAAAAAAAGTTTGAATTCCATAAAATTGCGTATTAGCGAATATTTATAAACACCACAGTTCTACATGGTGCAGGGCCAACACCTGCTTTAAGTGCCTAATTTAAGTGATGATGTCAACAGCAATACCGTAACGCAAGGGTGATATTAGGGTTAAGTTTCTTCCAGCTTATGAATTACAGACCTGTTGTTACACATAACAGCTCTCTGACAACACCAAACTCGAGAACACCTTGACCTAATCAATGCCGATGACATATTTACTACTAAATACGAAAAACAATAGCGTTCCTATAGTCCGTGCTGTCCTTCGTACATGACCATTTCGTTTACAGCAGACGACGCACGTTAATTAACACCGTTTTCCAACACGGATGAGAGCAGATGAGGGTTCCAGCCTGATCTATGGTTCCAGCCACCAAGTCTGATTTGTACGGGTTACGGTATTGCTCACAGAGGTCCTGCTGTGTTAAAATTCAACGTCTAGCTTCACTCATTGCTCTTTATCACACACACACAAACACGTGCGCTGTGACTTTTCCCTGAATTATAGCAACGTAATTATAATTAAGCATGGTCAGTCGTGTTGTTGCGATGACGAGAAATCTGTAACAGCATTTTATGCTTTGTCAATAGTACAATTGAAGAGCACCGTTTTAAATAAACCAAATATCAGCAGTGGCGAGGTGTCTGGTAAATGGTATTGCACTTTGGTATGGGAATGCTGTACACTACACTGTTTTGTATGACGCTATGGAGCATGCTGTTGAATCGGGATTGCAGAGGACTTCTTAGTATGGTTTCTGGAAAAGGGAGACATGATTAATTCTTTCAATGTTATGAACTGTTGCATCCTGGAGTGGCCTAGAGATGCAATTAACCTAATTCCCTTTTTCGTTTGGAAAGTTGGGTGCGTAAGGGATTTTAACAGGAAATATTACAATTAAATGAAAAAATAAAATTTGGGTCCGTCCAGCGACAAGGGCAAACTGTGTTTACAGGTGTGGCAACTTGAACGATTGAAATTCCCATCTATTGGGGAACTCTGTAACACGAACTATTCCCAATACACAGTAGACATCCGTGTGTAATTTAAAAATGGCTGCTGTGAAGTTGATTTGGCAATGTATGTTTAGTCCTCGGTTGCATAAAATATACGATGATAGGCGGCCCGATGTGAGTCTGTCAAGTGAATGAAATCTGTTAATACTTTCTAACATCAGTATTTGCGTCAATATGAATTTGTGTTCCTATTAATATTTGACTAACCTTACTTTTCTAGGTTTTCTATGAAGCTGGGCATTTGGAAAATTTTGGAGATCAGGTTATTCATTCGGTGAGTGATAACTGCGGGTCGGTTAATAACATTACCATCTGCAATAGGTGTGGTTTTCTGTTTTATTGACGTTACGCATCCTTACATTTGACGTGGTATTTTATGCTGGACATTATATAATGTATGTAATTATACTTTTTTTGTCTTCTGTAGTTACATAAGTATATATTTATATTGCTGTAGCTCAGTAGCTTTTTGGTGACAGTCCGACGTGGTGCCATCATGTTGTTGCCTAAGACTAATCCAAACCAGAATGTTTAACCTCACATAACCTAACGTGATGTCACATCGTCCAGTTAAGAATAGTCGTTACCGTTTTGTGCCTTAATTTTTCAGTTATTCATCATGTGGAATTTTGGCTTATATACTTCTCCCTTTCTGGCAACATTCTTATATCGACGAGGCTATTTCGTTTTCGATGGAATTATGACGATTGCGAAATTCCTCACTGGAATAGGCTTAATTCTTGCAGCCTCTTACTGTCTTAGAGGCATAGGTCGAGCTAGCAATCACACCTACGTGTCTTTCCTGAATTCGCTGACGGCTGCAAAGAAGGAACTTAATACGGATACCAAGGTTTGTACCAGAATATTCATCATAGATTGATATATGAATAGGGGTAGTAATAACCTTTACTGCCACTTAAAAAAAACAGGTTAATAAGTAATTGGTAGTAGTAAAAGTAGAAATGAAAACTTTTTATTCTTCGCTGATCATACAGGAATAATTATTTGTGTTTATGCAACCATTCAACCAAGAAATTTATGAGGTAAAAATAATGCATAAGGAAACAAATGATGTAGGCCTACTGAATTAAAGGAGAAGAGGTTGTGAGGGTATATGTCACATTAGACGTATAAGTAGTTGTGGATGTTGAATTTTGGTTGGAGTCAG
>Ga0123355_10021974_pt1 | contig 10223 bp, 5 predicted proteins | sample TergutEmb28metaG_3_FD_89872 | JGI IMG/M metagenome (GOLD analysis project Ga0123355, IMG submission 89872) | Embiratermes neotenicus P1 segment gut microbial communities from Petit-Saut dam, French Guiana - Emb289 P1 | ecosystem: Host-associated > Arthropoda: Insects > Digestive system > Gut ... | reverse complement strand
CCAGATTTCGGCTAAATCAATAGCTGAACAACTGGGCATCTCACGTGAGCGGGTTGGATCCATCAGTCATGAAGATTTGGACATGCGGAAGCTCTCCGAGAAGTGGGTCCCGAAATGCCTGAACGCGGATCAAAAACGTCAACGGTGCCAGTCGTCTGAGAAACACTTGGCATTTTTTAGCGCGATCCAAATGATTTCCTTTCGCGATTGGTGACCATGGACGAAACCTGGTTATATCACTATGACCCAGAGACAAAGCAACAATCAATGGAGTGGCGGCATAGCGGCTTACCCCGTCCCAAAATATTCCGAGTGCAAAAATCCGCTGGAAGAATCCTCGCCTCAGTTTTTTTTTTTTTGGGTATTACTCATCTCTGTTGGTGTAACTGAAGAACATTTTGAAGGAAAACCCCCTCGGGAAGGTCACGAAGGGTGTCTTGTTCTTGCACGACAATGCCCCGGCTCACCGGGCACTTGCAACCCAGAAGAAACTGGCCTACCTTGGCTTCCAATGCCTTGATCACCCACCCTATTTTCTGGATCTGGCTCCGTCGGACTACCACCTGTTCCCTGGACAGAAAAACAATTCATAAGGTCGCCATTTTTTGTCCGACGCGGAGGTCTTTGCTGTCGCAGAGACCTGGTTAGGCGGACGGACAATCTTCTGAATTTTTTTGAGTGGCTTGCAAAAGTTAGAGCAACGGGCTAAGAAGTCTACTGAGCTTCGTGGAAAGTATGTTGAATAAATCCCGAGTTTGTTCACTGTAGCTTTTTTCCTTCCTGGTCGGGCTAAGGACTGATCAGTACCCCCTCGTAAAATTCCTGCAAATTTATTAAATAACATAAACAATTGAGAGTAATTCGGCTTATTTTCGTATTGTTATTACAGCTGACGACGTAGGCTGTGAGGATTCAGAACAAATTCTTAGAAAACCTTCTGACTTCAAACGCCCATCGGAATCAGCTGTCGCTTTATACACGCTCAATTTGAATATTTCACACCACAAAATGCACTTTAAAAGAACGAGTATTTTCTTGGCTGAAATAGACAGACGAAAAGCGAATATCGGAATGTTAGGGATTTGTATGTGGATGAGACGTCATGTACCATTATAAATTTGTTGTACCATATGCTGAATTTGTTTAATACTGATATAAATTTTGCAGTAAATGGATGAGTATAATATCTAGTAACATATTTAAAGAAAGTTCATGATTCAGTTGGGCAAGATGTATTATATGACATTCTTGTCTCAAGTCTTGCCCTCTGTCAGCAATCTAGCTACAATTACAGGTTTTTGTGAAGAGAGTCAATATTGTGACTTTCAAATTGGACATACAGTTGTGTTGTATACATTACAAGTTACTTACGAATCCCTACTAATACAACTATTTATTGCGATATATAGATGCGTTACACGTATGTACGTTTCAACCACAATACGGTCATCTTTAGGCCAATGAAATACGTCAAATTAAAGTTACAATTATGAACGTTAACGAAGTTAGAACATTATCCAATATCAGAATACAAACAAATAAGAAAATTTCAATGCAAATTCGCGTTTATTTTGATCAACAATGGAAAAAATTAAGTTCAAATTTTAATTTTAATATTAAGTATTTTAATGACCTGAAACGGAGAAACTAGTGATCGAAACATATAGCGGTGTAACGCGAGTGGTAGAATGTTATAAATAGTTGTGTTGTTGGTGACTGGTAAATACCTTGTAATAGATATGTTGTTTTACATATTCATGGGTAGAAATAAATTTCTTGTACGTACGTGCCAGTCTTTAAGTGTAATATCATTGCCAGGCCTTGAAAATTAGGCCACACGTTACGTTTATAACGTGCTTCAGTAAGTCTGTATTCAAAGTTCCTTCTGGTCATTGTGGAATAATTTGAGTTGCCTATTTTCTTTACATGCTCAGGGAACACTCTGATACGTGCTATAGACTATGCACCCCGTTTGATTCCCAACAATAAAAACGCACGTTCAAACCCTGTAGTGTAGTCTACGGGATGTTCCGTAAGCAGTAAATATTTATTCAAATGCTCAAGAAAGCCACAACAACCCACGACAAATTTAACATCTCGTGTTGACGCTTATTATTTCCGCGTCTTCTGCGGCTCAGCAGCTCAGTGTCGGGTCTTGGCCACCTTGTTTTATGTTTCGAGACGTATCATGTATTTGGCACTTCACGCCGATCCAGGGAATAATTCAATTAATGTTTATAGGGGAAGAAAACATAGGTTGATCACGAGACACCCAAACCCTCCCCTTCTTCCTCCCCCAAGAGAGACCCATGACATGGGAACACCCATAATTTACCTCAGCAAATAAATTCAGAGCGACTGTATTAGTAAGGAAGATAGCGACAACTGTTTATTGGGACTAAAAATATACGCTTCTTCTGAATTTCCTTGACTTATTGTCATTCTAAATACTGGGTGTAACTGTTGTACACTTGAGAGGTCACGGCAGGCCATTCTTTGGAAAGGGCCTGTGGTGCTGCAACAAGGTGTCGTCATTTTGCCCGCAATTCAAGTCCCCCCCCCGGTACAGCTGACCGCACTTTTGGCTGGCTACGCAACTACGGATGGAGGGTTACGGACCAGCCTCCCTACAGTCCCTATTTCGTACTCAGTGATTTCTATAATTTTAGCACTTGGCTAGCAAGAGTTATACCACAGATATAGGCCTGAAGCAACCTGTCACTTTCGAATTACAGACATTTGACAATGATTTCTTCGACGCTGAGGTAGAAGCCTTTGCCCCACGGTGGGACAGACGATCAAATGTCAAAGTTGAATAAGCAGAAGTCTGATGTGCACAATAGGCTATCCATGTGCCACATACGGATCAAAATGACGTTCTCTATAACATAAAGTCTATTGCCTTATTTTTTGTAAGGTGTTTGTTCAAAGTCGCCTTTTAAATTCGTGGTGTCACTAATCTTGGTGTGTGAGTTATCGGGTTCAGTGTGTATACGTGTTAAATTGCCCACGAATTATAAAATACCCCACTGTGCTGTCAGCACAAAAACAGAATTTCCAAAGCAACAAGTAACCGCAGCATCCATTGCCTTTGTTCTTTCAACAACCCTGACAGGAGAAAAGGTAAAATCAAATATTCCTCCTTCGCATTCGACGTTCTCTCTCTATACGCGCACAATAATGTCTGAAACCCGGTTTTAGAAATTTAATTTCTGGGTTATTGTGTAAAAGCATATGGCGCCTCAGTTTAATTTGCAAATAAATCTGAGGTTACGTTTACTTTGTATGCATGCATGAATTGTATAAAAAGAAAACGATGCCTTTAAATTGCATACTATCCAACAGTAACAGAAGCAGTTATATCTTGTGGTGGAGGTGTGCGTCAAAACATATCCGACTAATATTAATTAGATCCACGTGGACCCATTATATGAGGTTGAAATCTAAGCACTGAGTCCCATTCTTACTTTGTCACATAAAGAAAAGTGCATTACATTAGAGAAGAAAATTTCCCTTCTTTAAAAGTCCCGTACCGCCTGTGGGGCCACCCGTCCCCACATTCAGTTGGGTGAAGCGGTCGAGGCATGAAGTCCATCCAGGGTCAAGATTAAGAATGAGTGTAACTATACTTCTAGTTCCCCTGTATGCCTTAATGGAATGGAAAGGGACAATTTTATATTTTAGAAGAAAAACCTCACCAGTGTTCAAATTGTTACAAAATATAAATTTTAAACAATTTAAGGGGTAGCCAAGGTTTACCCGAATAAAAGGCAATGATGATATCCACATTATTCCTATTACTTGAAACGCATTGTGCTCTTCCCTGCAGCTGGTATCCATACTTTTGAATACAACAGCCACCATACACCATATCTTCGATAAAATGTTTTCAGTAACAGTGAGGATGTAAATTAACTCAGTTGCACCTTACGCAATGTGTATGCATTCCAAACTGCAGCGCAATTTTCCTCTGAATCTATGGGCGTCAAAATAACTGTGCAAACAAATTAATATACATAAGGCTCACCAAATAGTTTAGAGAATTATAATGTTAGTAATAATGTGTAATGTAATAATAGACTGGATTAAATGCAGCCCACGCGCTAGGTTACGTTAAAGAAAATTTTATGGAGTAAGGAGGAGGAAAATTCACATACACAAGAAACGTAACTGCAAATATTACGAACCTTTTGCTTTAGGCACAACTGCAAAACATTGCCAGGAAAAACTGTTCGCTGCGTCACGTCCGGCTACCCGTCAGTCTATCAGGATGTAAAAACTCGCCTCCCACTAAACTCATTTTCGTAAAATTTTATAGCAGAGATTTTTACCAAAGCTGTCGACGAAACTCATTTTCGTTGAAACCGGACAAAAACTACAGACACTTTGTATGAACACCTGCTTACATTTATGTAAATAACGTGTTGTTTAGTATATAACTGAAAGAAATACGGCAGGGACAGGAAGACCAAAGAAAATTTAACGAACTGAACATAAATTTTCGCCACTTAGGTGTCTCGTAATCAAGGGGAAAAATCCGAAAACAATTTTTATTTTACTTGATGCCTACATTTCCTGTCGTTTTCCTTTTAGAAATTCTGGAAAAAGATAGTATGTTTTTGTAATTAAATTATATATGTCACTGTTACAGCCTGCCTCTGTTACAAACGGAATGCACTAATTGCTCTGTAAAAAACGCGACCTGAATTGATACTCGTTAGTGAGCAGTTATAAATAGCAAAATACCTACAGATATTGCGGTTAATTAAAGGATTTTCAACACTGACCTTAACGGGCGAGCTAACTGAAATTTCTCCGCTACGAAGTAAAGTTGATCGCGACGTAGTGAAGCAGCGTTATAGCATTGTTTGTATATGGGCAACCTATAGCGATACATTTTCACGTTCGAATTACGAAACAGTTAGGAAATAATTTAGTTTAATAGCAGTTTTGAAACTGCTGTTTTTTTCTTTGCGTACGTCAATAATTGTCGTAAATAAATTTGAGCAATCGCCCCACTGAAGCATGATCTGTTACACTTATCACGCTCAACTCCAATTGCGAAAATCACCCCTGAAAATTAAAGTAATTTCTATATTTTCGATCTTTCAAAATGCTTTTATTTGTCAATACGTAGGTCCTAACCTGGCACATCAAGACTAAAGCGTCACAACATTGTGCATAATGTGGGAGTCGCAGCGCCTTGTGTGTGCACTTTACGTGTAATTTTACTCCTCTTATATTTTAAAAACTCTAGATGTTTGCTGTCACTAAACTTTTACTTTACACGAATACAACAAATTTTTCGTCGGCACAATTTCATTTTTACAGGCATCAACTTTCTTTACGTTGTTTGACTTACAAGGAATTAAGCCGAGAGAAAAGTTTGTTGTATTTATATCTGTATGGTTGAGTGCAATGTTACGTCGCAATTGAAGAAAATATTGCTCGTCTGAGTAGAACTGTGGACCCTTTGTAGGAAGCATTTTAGGCTTGCAGACTCATGTTAATTGTCAAAGTTATGCTTGTCCAAACAGTGTAGTACACTCTGTTCTTACTCTATAAAATAATGTATTAATAGTGGTCATAATAATTTGTATGAAATTTTAAATGACATCGAGGGTGTAAATACAAAAAAAATTATCGGAACTACAATACGCGTTCTTATAATAAAACCAACGAGATGCACTAATTTCTCAAATTTATTTTTGGAATAGAACTCTACATATTTCGGACAGGTTTTCTGTCCATCATCAGGAGTCTAGTACTGTATACACAGCAACAGGTATATGCCAAACAGGTTATGATGACTGCTTGCTAGCGGGATGCTGCTAGCAAGCAGTCAACACAACCTGTATGGCATATACCTATTGCTGTGTATACAGTACTAGACTCCTGATGATGGACAGAAAACCTGTCCGAAACATGTAGAGTTTTATTCCAAAAATACTTTTGAGAAATTAGTGCATCTAGTTGGTTTTATCATAAGAATTTATCACGATGCACGGTCATCTGAACGTCAAAATTTATTAATAATATTAGTCTAGACGGGTGAAGAGCACAATTTTCTTGTAGCACCTCAGTTGTTCCTAGCCAATAAATATCGTAATAAGGCTGCATAACAAGTATATTTATTCTCTTGTATTATCGTTCGACATTTCATGACATTTTCAACTGCTGAATACGTATAGCACCAAATGATGTGGTGATTACTAAATAATGCATTCAAAAGAACGTGACGAAAGCGGCAATGCACACATCTGTCCAAACATTTGTCGGGACGTAATGAGTAGAGGCAAAGGCAGAGTGTCCATGTGCAAGACATTGAGGCGTAGGAGGGAGTGGAGTTAGAGTCCTCACTCATTCTAATATCTACATTATATGGGGTGAATGCTAAGCCTCGTGGATAGGTCGCTCCTCTCCCCGAGAGAACGCCCCCCGGTGCCATTGAATAGTCGTGGGCCCTGGGGCCGATCTGGGCACTTCAAGAAACAGCAAAATATCTTGCATCTGCCGGAAATCGAGCTCCGATTTGCCCGTTGTCCACTCCACATCCTAGTCATTATACTAGTTGCCGATTTGTCCACCACAGATCCTATGCTAATTGGTGGCTGAGCCATGGTACGAATCAATACCATCAGCATTTTTTATGTTAGATTAACTAAAGTTCTTCCTCCGAACTCAAGTCTGTTCATCGCACTAACCACGATTGTCTAGCCACAGGTTTCTTCCTGAGGACATAGCTAAATACTAATACTCTTACAGGGTGGTGCTCGAATTGTTATGTACGTCTTGTTATACAAGGCAGACAGAACACACGTCTAGGAAAATCTTTACTTTTATGTTTTTTGCACCTTGCATGGTAACGTAACATACTATAAACCAACAAAGTGCACATTTTATAAATTAATATTTTATTTTTTAATTTTTTGTATCTCCTACATGTTCATCTCCAGGAAGACGGTTTTATATACAGTTACGGTACAGTACGTTTTACATGCATCAGTATAAGCAGTCTTGCAGAGTACGAACGCATTCTTCTACCTACTAGGCTGCTTATACCGATGCATGTAAAACGTACCATACCATGACTGTATATACAGCCGTCTTCCTGAAGATGAACCATAGGGTTCGAAACATGTATAAGACATAAAAAATTAAAAAATAGAACTTTCGTAGATCACCTACAATTGTTATTATTTAATTATCTCCGACACATAAATATCTTTGCATCAGAGACCACATCTTAATTCTGTCCTGGAATGATGATATATAGTCTTAGTTGTTAAGTTACATTCACTTTCATTTACGCTGATTTATGTAGCAGCATACGTTATGTATATTTGTCCTTTTTATGTTCATTTGTAGCTGTAGTTTTCATGTCATAGAAAACGTTGTTTGAAATTACATATATCGAATAATTCAATGGATTAAGTACTTAAAATGTTCCTGTATAATTTTGTGAAGTTACTGAAAAAAACAAGAAGAAAGAAATAAAAAAGTGTTCCAGGGAAGAATTTTTTTTGGGTGGGGGGGGGGGGTGTCGGCGAAAGTACACCTGGACATGTTCATCACATAGGCACTAGATGAATGTGAATTTTCAACCTTAAAACGTGGCTGCTTTAACCTTGGGAAAAGCGCAATCGGTACGCACCGAATAGATGACTGGTTGGACCACAGTGTCGTGCGGCATCCAGTGAAGGCAAAAACATTCTTTCCCCTGCCATAAGCCGAAATATGTCTTTCGTTCTTTCAGCCCGTAGCCTATCTCATTACCGACTACACATCTGCGGTTCAACAAGGCTGAATTAAACAGTACAAACACGTATTTAGCTGTCACATAAGTTCTGCATGTGTTAAAGAAACGTACCAAAGTTATGAAGTGTTGTTGAAATTTCTAAAAGCTCTTGGGGCTTCTACCTCTACTATCACCTACCCACAGACACAGCGTACTCAAATTCAGATGATATGAGACAAAACCTGACAAAATTCTTCTTTAACAAAAAACATAAGCACAAACAACAGTGTTCCAATAAAATAACGTAGGTCATTTCAAAAGTTCTGCACACTGTGCTTGCGCAGCCAGTAGGATGATGCAATCGTTCTGATTTTCGCTACAGTTGTGAGTCAGACTTCAGCAGAGAACACCGTGTGAGTGTTGGCAGGCTACGTGGTCCCTGTTCTGCAAAACGGAGCCTTGAAATGGAAGAAGAAACTGACTGGAGTCAGACCTCGCGCAGTGGCCAGCGATCGTAGTTTAACGCGCGGCTTCATGCCTCAGGGGGATTATCGGAAACTTTGGAAAAGTATGGATGGCAAGTGCTTCCCCACCCGCCATACAGCCCTGGCATGAGCCCACCAGCCTTAGACTTGTTCCCAAAATTGAAGAAACCACTCCGTGGGAAACGCTTCAGAAGCATTGAGGAGGTGTCTAATGAGGTGACCCGAGTAATCATACGCATCAAAAACGAACGCGTCCTAACAGGAATACAAGATTTGCCCACACGTTGGACCGCTGTGATAAACCACAATGGAGATTACATTGAAGTCCTGTAAATGTATTTTGTAAAATAAATTCACTTTTAAAGAGAAAACGTACAGTGTGCAGAGCTTTTGAAATGACCCACGTAATTGTCGTCGATGAGAAACTAGCACAATACACTTCGATCTGACAATGTCTTCATACCTTTATTTACCTTGTTTCTCCATCCTGAAAAATCCACTCTGTATCCACAAACTAAGAAGTATTCCAGAAAGGGACAGAGAATGCATTTAATCGTATATTTCATTGAGACAGATTCACCATCTCCCAAGCCACTGCCTTCAACAAATTCTGCTTTCATAACGAACAACTACAAATTATCAATGTTTAAAATAAATTGTCACTGTAACAATGAACAGCAATTTAAGTGTTTCGTTCTACACTCATTTGTTACATATTGTGACAGTCGAGTGTGCAGCAAGCTGTGTTTGTCACATGAAAAGATTTTAATTTTTCTTAAATTACGGACTGGGCTATTTCCATTTTATAAACAAAAGGGCAGAATATCTGTAAAATCTGCTCAAAGGATAACTCTACTTGCAATAAAGAGGATAAAATTTTTTTCGGCCTGAAACCTAAACGCATCTAATCGGAAAGCCTCAGTTAAATTTCCAATACTTGCTTCTCCAGTTCTTTGATAGAAACTACGCCATACGTAATTACGCTTTCATTTGGACTTAGTTTCGTACAAACCCTGACATCAAGCGGTGGTAAATAACGCTTAAAAACAAGGTACAGAGATATTTCTAAACTGTTTTCACTACAACCAGCTGTTCTGAGAATGGATGTCGTGGTTTTCCTCAGTTACATGTAAATGACAGGGTAATATCTCAGTATCCATGGTTTCTCGTTTACTTACTTATTTACTTACTTACTTAATTACTTACTTACTGCATAGAGCAGAGTATTTCTTGAGAAACTAATCGGTTTTTAGTTAGCCAAGAAATTCCCCGCATTTTATGGAACCCGAAGGCTCATTGCTGCATTCACAAGTGCCCGCCACCTGTCCCTATCCTCAGCCAGATCGATCCAGTCTATGCCCTCACATCCCACTTCCTCAAGATCCATCTTAATATTACCTTCCCTTCTACACCTGGGACTTCCAAGTGGTCTCATTCCCTCGGGTTTTCCCACCGAAATCCTGCATATGCATCTCTTCTTCCACGTACTTGATAATGTCCCGCCCATCTCATTCTTCTCGATTTGATCACCCGAACAATATTGGGAGAGGATAAAAATCACCAAGCCCCTCATTATGTAGTTTTCTCCACTCCCCTGCTACCTCGATCTTCTTAGGCCCAAATATTCTCCTCAACTCCCTATTCTCAAACACCCTCAGCCTACGTTCCTCCCTCAATGTGTGCGACCAAGTTTCACACCCATACAAAACAACAGGCGAAATTAAAGTTCTGTATATCTTAATCTTCAAAATTTTAGCTAGAAAACTAGAAGACAAAAGATGCTGCACCGAAAGATAGAAAGCATTCCCTGATTTCAATCTGCTATTAATTTCTTCCTGAATAGAATTTTGATTTGTTAAGGTTGTTTCCAAATACAGTAAAACCTGTCACCTTCATAAGGTGACCACCTGCTGATGTTGACCACATATCGGTAGAACCGGCAAAGTCCTATGTAGTTTGCATATACGACCACCTCCATAACTTTTCCACCTTTATATGTT
>Ga0123355_10021973_pt1 | contig 10223 bp, 9 predicted proteins | sample TergutEmb28metaG_3_FD_89872 | JGI IMG/M metagenome (GOLD analysis project Ga0123355, IMG submission 89872) | Embiratermes neotenicus P1 segment gut microbial communities from Petit-Saut dam, French Guiana - Emb289 P1 | ecosystem: Host-associated > Arthropoda: Insects > Digestive system > Gut ... | reverse complement strand
TACAATCAAGGAAAACAATGGTTGTCAAACGACATGGTATTATCAAGGTTTTTATAGCACCAAGCCTGCCGTTCAGCAGATTTTGCCTTTGGCTGTAATAAACAAAGTGCGTAACTCGTGATATAGTTAGTGGGAACACGCCCTAATATCCTAATCGTTGTTTTAGCGCGTCCTGCAAGATTCCCGAAAAGTTGACGCGAGCCTTTTCCCCAGCCTCGTTTAGCCATGCTGGGAGAGTAAGCGTTTTGTTTACTGTTTTATTCCGGCGGTAATCGTTCACTTCTACCATTATAGGCACAATATACTCGCCTTTCTCTGCATTAATTGCGTCAAGATTACTTGCTACTGGCGTTGGGTGGTCGTGTTCTTCCAAAGCCACAAGGTAAAGCCCAAGGGCTTCTTGTGCCATTGATAGCGCGTGTTCTAAGTTATCACCACAAGTAGAACATCCTTCTAAATCGGGAAAAAGCACTGAGTACTCCCCTTTGTCCTCATGTATGAGCCTTGCTGGGTATATTACTTTCATGTTTTTACTGTCCTTTCAGTCCTGTATCCTGTCTAACCTCCAGCCATTTCTTTTTAGTCGATTTACTAGCTCTTTGCCTGTCATGGTCATGCCAAACGCCTCCTATAAATCATTTTAACACATGTTACACGTGTTGAAAAGGAGTTTACGAAAATCCTGTAGGTCTCAAAAGGTGACATTAACCGTTTACCATCCCGTCGTAAATTTCGGGGTGCATATCTTTGTTTGCAATGGTATTTCCATTCTCATCTGTTTCAAGGCTTACTCTTAGAAAATTTCTTGTTGTTTGTAGGGAATTGACTATGATATTATAATGGCAGGAAGACAGGTGAGTAATGGAAACTCAGAACAAAGACAAGACATACTGGCACGATGCTTTTTTCGAGGCATTGCAATTGGAATTTCACCAATATTTGGATGCGCTAAATTTTATATATGAACATCCACTTAGCAAAGAAGCTTTAATAGTGGACGTTCTCGTAATTAGGAAAAAGCAAGACATAGAGATTGAAAAGAATATTGGTAATATGTTCAAATCAATAAATTTATTTGAATTTAAGTCAGAAAAAGATGGTCTTACTGTTGATGATTACAATAAGGTAATGGGCTACGGATATCTTTATGCCTCCTCTACACATGCTCATATTTCCGATATAACTATATCTTTTGCAGTTACTGTTCACCCAAGGAATCTGTTGAAATATTTGGAACACGACCGCAAGTTTAAGGTAACATACTACAATGATGGGATATATCGAATTGACGGAGATACCTTTCCCATCCAGATTTTAGAGAGTAAAAAACTTTCGCCAGATAAGAACCTGTTCCTGAAAAATCTCCGTAGTAATCTGGACATTGCAGAGGCGGAACGTACAATTACTGCGTATAAGGCAATAAAAGAATTTGAAAGCAAAAATGCGTATATTTACAGACTTGTAGGTGCTAACCCTGCTGTCTTTAAGGAGTTGATTGCAGTGAATGATACAGCAATGAGAGAAATTATCCTGAAGGCTTTGATTATAGAAGGCGGTTGGCTTGATGAACGAGATAGGGATAGAGACATAGAAAATGCTCGAATATTAAAGTCAAACAACGTGCCTATTAAGGTCATTCTTCAAATTACCAAAACATTGTCTTTTGAAGAAGTGGAGGCACTTTAACTACCTTTCCACAAAATCCTGAAATTAGGACTTGTTTATATCGTTACCTTACTTTCACGCCCTTATTGTACAATAGGGCATGAAAGTGAGGTGCGTTATCAAAGAGTCCAACAAGCTTTCACCAGATAAGAACCTGTTCCTGAAAAATCTCCGTAGTAATCTGGACATTGCAGAGGCGGAACGTACAGTTACTGCGTATAAGGCAATAAAAGAATTTGAAAGCAAAAATGCGTATATTTACAGACTTGTAGGTACTAACCCTGCTGTCTTTAAGGAGTTGGTTGCAGTGAATGATACAGCAATGAGAGAAATTATCATAAAGGCTTTGATTATAGAAGGCGGATGGCTTGATGAACGAGATAGGGATAGAGATAGGGATAGAGATAGGGATAGAGACATAGAAAATGCTCGAATATTAAAGTCAAACAACGTGCCTATTAAGGTCATTCTTCAAACTACCAAAACATTGTCTTTTGAAGAAGTGGAGGCACTTTAATTGTAAATCAATAGGGCGTAAAAGTAAGGTGCGTTATCAAAGAGTCCAACAAAGTTTTTGGAGAATAAAAATACGAAAACAAGAAATTTATAAAATAGGGTTGAACTATCTTTTTTATTGTAGTATTCTAATACAAAGGTCAACCGGAAGTTCTCGTGGTAGCGAGTTATCTTGTAATACTAAAATTATTTTGCAATAATGAAATTGAAATACTAAAAGCATCAAAATAACCACGGAACCATGTGAAGTGTCCACTAAACACCCACATGGGCTCAAAGGGATGGCAACACCCATCACCTTAAAAGCACAGGCTAAATCACGCCTGCTGACCGTGGCAATCTGAGTATACAATATTTATACTTCCCTTTCAAGGAAAGTTTGTTCAAGTGGATGATTGGCGCACCCGGGATCATTTTTCTTGCTCATAACTTATCGTTGTTTAGGGTTTGTGTGGTATTGTTATACTTATTTTGTTACGTGTATGCTTGACGTTTATGACGTTTTGCATTTTACAGCTTGTGAGGTTTGCTAGTGTTAGCGTTTATGAAGTTTATAGCGCGCTAGGTGATGACGGTTTTTTATACGTTGCCCGGCGCGCTTTTCTGTTGACCTTTTTTATAATTATTCCGAACTAGTTCAATTGAATTTGTAAACTTGAAAACCTATTATAATGAGGGAGTTGTGAAATATGTTATGAAAAGTATTTTGGAAGCCTTTGCTTTTGGTTATATAAACCCCGATATGGGCACGGTTAAAAAAGATTCTCAATATGGGAATATAATGCAAACAATATCTGACTACGAAAACGAGTTGCTTTCCATGCTTGATGACAAATCAAAGCAATTATTTGTTAAACTTTCATCAGCTCAATCAGAAGCTAGCTCCATTGTTAATGTAGATAAATTTATCTATGGCTACCGCCTTGGAGTGTTAATGACAATGGAAGTTTTCAAAGGCAATGAGGATGCTATATACGGCAATGAGAGTTTTGAATGACATATTTTCACTTCCTGCTATGCCGCTCTAACAACCCAGAACTGCATTAGAAAAGACGCTCCAGAACTGAAGCATCTTTAGGGTTTACAATCGTGTATATCACGCGTATAATGTAGTCATAATAAAGACGGGGAACGTTGTGTAAAAACGCTCCCCTGGGCAACCGCTTGACGGTGCGATGACTGGACTCAAAAATTTAACTGCAATTTTCAAGACAAAGTAAGCCACTTACCTTGCCAAGGGCGACTTATTTTTTATTGTTTCTGGAATTAACCCAGATGACGCAAACCAGTGCCAAGATAATAAAGTCGATTCCTAAAAAGCCCATTCCATATTGGAACGGGCTTTTTGAGTCTGATTTCCTTACCACTGCCTTGTCGGTCGAATTAATATTATACCGTACTCAAATCCCATTCTTCATGAATTTTAGGTACGTCACTAATTAGTCGGCGTGTGTATTCGGCCTGCGGATTTAATATAACCTGTTCCGCCGAGCCAACTTCCACAAACTTACCCCGCTCCATTATATAAATCTGGTCGGATACATAATACGCCAGACCAATATCATGGGTAATGAAAATAATCGTCATATCAATTTCATCACGCAGTTTTAGTAGCATATCCAAAATAGTAGCCCGCGAACAAGCATCAACCATAGAAGTAGGTTCGTCGGCAATCAGTATTTTGGGCTTCATTAGGAAAATACGCGCTATCATCAAACGTTGCATTTGTCCGCCCGACAATTCAAATGGATATTTGTTTGTTAACTCGTCATATTTAAGATTAACAAACGAACATGCCTCTGTCATCATTGCATGTTTTTCTTCTTTTGGCTTTTTCTTGCCGCCCATTAGATTAATACAGTCCAATAAAAGCGTATCAATCCGATTAAACATATTAAAGGCCGAAAACGGGTCTTGGAAAACTGCTTGAATACCTTTCCAGTACTCTTTTTTCTTTGAATGGCTGGAAATATCCCGTAGCGTGTTGTTAAAGTATATTTCTCCATCGGTGAGGCTGATTAACCCTAGCAACATTTTTGCCAGTGTTGTTTTACCCGAACCGGATTCTCCAACAATAGAAATAACTTCACTTTGATGGAAATTGAAATCTACCTGGTCAACCGCCAGGGTTTGAGTTCTACCATGTCCAAATAATTTTGTAACCCCTTTTCCTCGCAAAACAGAGGGGTTATTTGATTTATCGCTTTTTGAAGAATTGTTGTTCATTGCAGTTTATCCCCCATTTCCGATTTATCCAGCCCAACTCCAACAGATTGTCGTTCATTTTCGTAACTTTCCTTCAAAAACTCCACGCTATGAATACAGCGATACATTCTGCTATCATCAAAACGACGCGGCGAACGCTCGCCGTGCATACAGGTAGGAATTACATATTTGCAACGTTCTGCAAAGCGACAACCTAGCGGCGGCTTTTTCAGATTAGGCGGCGTTCCAGGAATAGCCTCCAGTTTTACATCACGAGTGCCAGCTTCCGGCACAATAATCGAACCCATCAGCCCTTTAGAATAAGGATGAACCGGGTCAAAAACCATTTCCTTAGCACTACCGCGCTCTACAATCTGTCCAGCATACATTACCATAATATCATCTGTTACGTTATACAGCAGAGGCAATTCGTGAGTAATAAATATCATTGCTTTGATATAACCCTGCTCCATCAGATTGCGTAGCATTTTAATAACCATCTTTTGGGAAGTAACGTCCAGCGCGGAAGAAGGTTCATCTGCAATCAGAACCTTTGGCGATAGTATAGTAGAAATTGCAATAACAGTACGTTGCTTCATTCCGCCCGAAAGCTCTACCGCGTATTTTTGCAGAACTTCAGGTGGAAGCCCTAGGGCATTAAAACGCTCCTGAGCCATTTCTAGTATTTCTTTTTTGGTCATCTTTTTATCGTGGGCGTGGATTACGTCCTCCAAGAAATTTATGATTCTTTGGGTAGGGTTAAGAGCATTCATAGCGGCTTGCGGAATATATGCTATTTCTCGCCCCAATATATTTTTGCGTACAACGTCAGGCTTCATTCCAGAGATATTCTGCCCGTCGATTATTATTTCACCGCTCATATAATGCAAAGGCGGAAAATAGTATCCCATTAGACTTAACGCCAGTGTAGATTTTCCACAACCTGACTCGCCTGCTATACCAAGGGACTTCCCTTCCTCTATTTCCAAGGAAACTCCATCCACCGCATATACATTTTCCTTAAAGCGTGTTACGTACTTTGTTTTCAAATCCTTTACTTCCAGCATTAATTTGCCCATTTTACAAAAATCCCCCTTTCTAGTGCCTCCTGTCGTAAATATGCGCCCAATGGACGAGCAGATTTTCTGTCGGGCAAGGAAGTGCCGACGCGGCGTGCTAAAGGCACGCGAGGAGCCACTGACGCAGTCCCGACGGAAAATCTGCCGTCCATTGGGTGCGTATTTATGCCAGGTGGCACTAACTGTCTCTCAACTGCGGATTAAATATTTGGTCTAATCCGGTATTCATCAGATTAAGCGAAAAGGCGATAATGGCAATTGCCAAAACAATTGGCATAAATGCCCACCATGCTCCCAACTGCCAAGCAGAAGCCTGTAATGACCAATGCATCATTAGCCCCAAAGTAGCATTATCCGTTGTCGAAGGCCCAAGCCCTAACATGGATAATGTTGCTTCAGCCAATATCGCTGAGGAAATTTGCAGAATCAAAGCCATTACCACATAAGAAGCCACATATGGCAAAATGTCTCGTAAAATAATCCGCAATGTGCTATGTCCCGAAAGCTTTGATAAATTTACATGGTCACGATTGCGCAAAGACAGCACCTGCGAACGCACCGAACGACAAGTCCAAGGCCAAGCCGTAAGCCCAATAACCACGGCCACTATCCATACGCTTCTTGCACCAGCACCCAAAGCATGGGCGATTAGTATCAACAGCACAAATCCAGGAATAACCGTAAACATATTGGTAAGGAATAAAATAGCATCATCCACAAAACCACCTAGATACCCTGATAAAAGCCCCAATGTTAACCCGATAAATGTTGCAACAATCCCCGCAATAAGCCCCAGCCTTAATGATACAAGTACCGCAGAAAGCAATTGGGTAAGCACATCCCGTCCAAAATTATCTGTACCCAACGGGAAAGTAAAGGTATTTACCACATTGCGTACATTAACAAAGTCACGGCTAGCAACAGCAGTAAATGTATCTTCCTCTAGCCCGTATGGTGTGCGGTAAGCTAGAATTATTCCATCTTCATCTAGGGCAATTAGTAGTCTCTCATTGAAACGCACAAAAATATTGTGTTCTGCGCGTGTCATGGCTTGAATACGTTCTTCAGGGTCGTAATATCGTGCCCACATATCAAGCAAAAGAGCCTGGTCATCTCTATCTATACTGCCGGGCGCATATCCACGGTGTGCTTCAAAAAAGCCAATCATCCGGTCGATATCATCATCATTTAACACATTGCCTAAACGGTTTGCTTCTACATCTACCAGCAAATATCGGCGTTGTGTCCTTGGTGCCTGTACAACATCCTGTATATTAATATATCTTCCTGGCGGACTAAACCCTTGACGGGCTACCATTTGCAAGGGGCCCACTGGCGTAAAAAATGGATAAATCATTGCCGTCCAAAACACTAGGTTAAATAAAATAAACCCTACCAAAAACTTTGGTGACTGAAATGCCTGTTTAACTTGTCTAAACATGTTTGTGTCCCCCTTCCTTAATTATCTTGTTGCGCCGCTTTAATACGCGGGTCAAGTAGTCCATAGATAACTTCTATAAGCAGGTTGGCAAACAAAATCATAATGGTAATAATCAGCGTTGCCGCAGAAATAAGGGGATAATCCTGCCCACGAATGGCCGACAGCAAAGTCGTACCCAATCCAGGATAATTAAAGATGATTTCTGCTACAAGATTGCCCATAATCATCCCGCCCAACGAAAAGACAAGTCCAGTAATCTGCGGGAGCATCGCATTTCTAAATACATAACCAACAATTTTTCTATCGCTTATGCCCAAAAAACGTGAATATTTTACATAGTCGGCGTTTAGTTCATAAATGGACATAGAGCGCATTCCAATGGCCTGACCGCCAATAGTAATCAATACCACAGTCCAGAACGGCAACTGATAATGCTGAAGCAACGAACGTATAAATTCAGGAGAAAAATGCGGCACCATATCAAAGGCGTACCCGCCTCCGATAGGTGTTACCCCCAGTGTAACAGAAAACACCCACAGCATAATAATTGCCAAACCAAAGGCCGGCATATTACTAATAAACATAAACAACGGCAACATTGCCTTGTCAACGCCTTTTCGTATGTAGGCGGCGACAGCACCTAATATATTGCCCAGCGTCCACCCCACAATAATTGCTGGAATCTGCAAGGCCAATGTCCACAGTACAGATTCACCAATAATGTCCATTACAGGGCGCGGATGTTGCATAAAGGAAGTCCCCAAATCGCCCCGAAAAAGGTTCTGTACATAAATAAAAAACTGTACCGGCAGAGGTCTGTCCAAGGCAAAACGCTCTATAAATTCCTGTTCAATACGCTGTATTGCAACTACATCGGTACCGCCGCCAGCGGCTCCAGCAACCATAACTGCTAAGGGATTACCAGGCATCATACGTGGCAAAAAGAAATTTAACATCAATGCCACAACAAATGTGATTAAGTACCATATCATCTTGTTTGCAAAATACCTTTTGTATCCTCTTAATGGTATCCCATTTGCAAAAAATTTTCTTTTACTCATAAACCTTACCCTTTCTAAATGTTCAATTTCGTTCATTATGAAAAAAATGAGAAAATTTATGAAAGAAAAATGGCGGCTGTGGTTCTCACAGCCGCCACCGTATTATCTTTCTTGAAGTGGGTTATGGGTTTACAAGTCTCAAATTGTACAGCCCGGCTATACTGTAGCCAGTTGCCAAGTTGTTAGGAGGTATATTTGTGCCATCGCCGTATTCTGGGAATCCAGTCCAAACCGACTCATTGACGGTGTGGAAGTGAACAGGACGGTACATCAAGTATACCAATGGCATTTCTTCTAATATAAAACGGCTGATTATTGTATAGTACTCACGCAATACTGCCATATCAGTTTCAACAGAAGCGCGGGTAATCAACTCGTTTATTTCAGGATTGTACATACGATGCCAAGCCCAGAAAAAGCGATCAGCATTAGGGTCAGGCACATACAAAGCACTAAATGCACGTGTCCATGGTGAAGCAATACCTGTTTGTGCTGTACCAATCATAACAATGTCAAAATCGCCAGTTTGTTGGGATTCTGTCCATACAGCCGCTTCCACAAAATTGGTGGAAAGGTCAATGCCGATTGCAGCACCAGCGGCGGCCACGATTTCAAGGGAAGTATTCCAGTCACTCCAGCCTGCCGGACACATCAAAGTGAAGGATAAATCTACACCATCAATATCACGTATACCATTGCCAGTAGTATCAACAATTCCTGCTTCATCAAGTATACGGTTAGCACGCTCTATATCTGCATTTGCCCATTGAAGGTCTGCAAGAGCCGCATTATCAACAAATGCCTGTTCTGCTGCCAAAGGAACGGCAATAGAACGTGGTGCTTCTATAAATGTTGGAGAATAGCCACTCATAGCCGCCGCAATAATTTGCTCATAGTCAATTGCAAAAGCTATGGCTTGGCGTACAACACGCTGGTCAAGTCCAGGACGAGTAGTATTAAACCAAATTGAAGGCATTGTACCTGAGATGTAGAAAGGTGGCCTATCCAAGAATGTGGAAACTGGTAAACCATCTGTTTCCCACAAATCCCATACATTAGCCATAAACTGCTGATTTACGTCAATCTGTCCAGCGGCAAAAGAGGCACGTTTAATATCGTTGTTAGCGTAAATGTTATGCACTAAGAACCGTGGCACTGGCAATCTGCCCCACATAGAAGGAGCCTGACCCCAATAGTTGTCGTCTCTTTCCAACACTACCATAGTGGACGAATAGAATGCTGGACGATATGGGCCAGAATGTGGCGCGTTGTTCCAATCATCATCCATAAAAGCAGATGCACTACCATTATGATGTGCCCATCTTTCTTCTAAGAAAGCGGCTTGAGTTACATAAACACGGTTGATATAAGACATCAACTGCAATGGGTTGTAGTTATCTGGATTGGTATGAAGTTCTACTGTATGGTCGTTGACTGCAACTATTTGAGAAATAAATGCACCAAATTCTGCACCCATACTGGAATTAACTCTTACGTGCATATCAAAAGTTGCAACTACGTCATGCGCAGTCAAAGGAGTTCCATCGCTCCAATGGGCATCACGATTCATATTAACAGTAAGTATAGTCCTGTCTGCATTCCATTGTGGAGGGCCGCTTGCCAACAAAGGACGCAATTCTCCATCCACCATACTAAACATATACAGCGTTTCAAATACAAACAAACGGGAACCGACAGCCTCGGCCTGAACAACTACCATAGGGTTGTTGGGGTTTGGTGCAAAGGGATTACTATTGTTTGGTGGCCCCCATGACAAACCGCCAAAGAACAATGACTCGTTACGGGGTAATGTTCCAGGAAGTTGCCCAAATCTTACTTCGCCAGCATCCAGAACTTGCGCGGGCTCATCGTCAGTTACATTAGCGTCTGGTGCTGGAGTTGGTGTTGCTGCCGGTTGCTGTCCTTGTTGAGTTGTTTGTGCCGGAGGAGGAGTGGTTCCACCACCACCACAGGCCGCTAATACCAAAGCAAAAACCAGCAACAAAGCAAGGCTAAAATGCCACTTCTTCATAAAAATCTACCTCCCTAATAAATGACAGATGCTATCGGCTCTTTTTACGATTTACTCATGAAGCCTTCCCTGCACCCGTTCTGTTAAATTCATTATACGCAAAAATTTACAAAACGCAATAGGTTTTTTTTTTTTTTTTTTTTAAATTGCCTATATATTTTTGATTTAGGTGTTAAAACTTTCATAACCGCTATATTTTTTTATTTTTTTTATTTTTTTAATAC
>Ga0123355_10021972_pt1 | contig 10223 bp, 5 predicted proteins | sample TergutEmb28metaG_3_FD_89872 | JGI IMG/M metagenome (GOLD analysis project Ga0123355, IMG submission 89872) | Embiratermes neotenicus P1 segment gut microbial communities from Petit-Saut dam, French Guiana - Emb289 P1 | ecosystem: Host-associated > Arthropoda: Insects > Digestive system > Gut ... | reverse complement strand
TCTCCTTTTTTGTGGTCTGTAGTGGTATGATTTCAAAGGGATTTGGTTTTGTGGCATTCTTTGCAAGTGTGAAAGCCAGTTCCGTCTGTATTCATCTAACTTGTCTAGTATGCCTGTAATCCGTATTTCGCAGCGTATGTAGTCATTTGTTTTAAGTTTGCCTGTATAAATCGAAATACGCTACGAAATTCTTCGCCAGATCACGTTTCCAGTGTTGCTGCCATTACATCAACTTATCTCCTGAATAGCATCTGACTGACTGACTGCTGCGTCATCTGTTACGTTTTGTCCCTAATAAAGGTACTGTTTCCTAGAGGAAAATGAATTGCTAGAGTACCACAGAAGCTACAGACTATGGGATCGTATATACTGAAACGCGTCGTACATAGATTTTGCGGACTTTTAAAATATTTTGGGATATTACGTCATGTAGTAGTACTTCCATCTTCCAGATCAAACACTTCAAGAAGAGAGAAAACTGCTTGACCTTCATAATGTAGGCATTACGGTACGTAACTCTATACCAGTCGACATGGCGTAATCAACTGATCCTCCGAATTACGTCGCCTCGTCTTATGCAGTTCTACGCTTACATCCTTTTCCCCCAGCCCCAAAGTATTAAACCAAGTGCCCAAATCTTATGTATGTTGCTCAAGATGGCTTCCAGTTGCTGAACTTTAATGAGTAAGGAACTCACGCTCGACCATCTTGTTGAAATTCGGAAGCAAAATACCTTTCAAGAAACTGAGAACCTGAACCTGAACCTGAGCCTGAGCCTAAGGAGAGGACCGTGACGGTTTTGAAGTTGACTGCGGGGCATGGACTTGCTCAGGTTGGCATCAAGGTGTCTGAGGACAATGATTGGAACGAGCAGCAGAAACTGGACAAGGAATTGTGAGGATGCGTGCTGGCAATGGCGAGATTCTTAAGGGGAAGAAGAGGTCTTTGTCTTGCCAGGCTTTCAGGGCTTGATTTCTTCAAGTCATCTTCAGGGACTCGTTCATCGCCACCGGTATAGTTGGACACTGGAGATGATGATCCAGATAAACCGCCTACAGTTCAAGGGGAAGTTCCTTCTACTTGAATTGTTAATTGTTTTTGTAAATTTTTGTATTTTTGTAAGTTTTTGTATTTTGTTTATAAATTTTTGTATTTTTATAAATTTTTGTATTTTTGTAAATTTTTTTACTTTTTAAGATTTTTAGTAATCATAAATATATTTTTTTTCTTCGTGAAAACAAATTATCTGGAGCCACCTTCGCCATTGCTTTAATGGGGAATATCTGTCTCGACTTACTTCGTTTCCACTAACTTCGCCCGTTTTGGAACCACTGACGACGTAATTTCAGGGGGATGACACCATGCCAGAAGACTTGAATCTTCAGCAACCTCAAACTTCACATATTAAATTAATTCACTGGCCACCGATTGAGGAACACAGTTAAACAAGAACTATTTTGAATTGAAAAAAGTATGAAAAATTTTGCGTTGTCTGAGATGCGTTTCTCATCCTTGATCTCCCTTTTAGTTTTCGCCACAACACGTGTTTATGTAAAAAAATGAGCGGTGTGATATAATTTAAACGATTCTTTTATCTCTATCTTATTATGTAGTCAGTGTGTCGATATTTGACCCCTGTTGGATACTCCACCATGACCTCAGTGCTTCACACATGTTGGTCAACGAACACACATTCACATTGCTGGCCAACTGCGGAACTGATAATTCGTAAGGGGAATTGTAGTGGGGGGAAATGTGCCCCTCCCCCCCTTATTTTAAACTTTTGAGTAGGACTACGTATATTAATAGGACAGTGCGCACTGTGATTTTAGTAAACTACAGACCTATTGAAGTTACGCTTCTGAATATTCTTAGCGTTGTACTGGTGTTCGTTTAGTTGTATATACGTTTTCTTATAGCTGGACTTCAGGTTCGTTAGACATTAAGTACACTGTAAATATTTCTAGCCTGTAACTGGGTTATCTTTTATTATCATTTTTTGTTTTCGTGCTTCTGAATGAAACTTACGTATTTTTAAGTCAAAACTCTAGGCGCCCTTAGACATATTAAATAAGATGTTATAATCAAAGTTTTATTTATTCACCAACTGATGAACTAGTGAGTTGTCCTAAAAAAAAGTATTAAAATTTACATTACATTTTAATGTAAATTTTATTATTGTTTTTAAGACAGCTCACTAGCGCATCAGTTGGTGAATAAATAAAACTTTTATAATATCAAGATGCACGGTACGATTGTAAAAAAAAAAATGTTATAAATTTTGATGGTGACAATTTTTGTCTCTTGTAACAGTTTTTGGTTTCTGAGCGTCCGAAAGAAACTTCCATAATTATCCCAGATTCTCTTTATAAGTATTTTTAGATTTGCAACGAAATCACCTTGAAGTTCTCGTCTTCAGTGATTTTTTTATGTACAGTGTTCAACAAATTTAGAGCAGACATTTGTAGTTTAGTCGAGATTGTTAGAAAATCATTAGTAATCAGTAGGTGAAAATTGGGAACGAGACAGTCCAGTCCTATCTTAAGATATCCCGGTACTCATCTGAACAGACTGAAGTAAACCATGGAAAATCTCAGTTAAGATGTCAGGTATAATACGACGGAATTTCTTACCGGGTAATTCTCGCATACAAATCTGCAGTATTGCCACTGCAGTTGACGGCAGGATCGCATATGTGCGACTGTAACGTGTTCCAAAACTATCTATTCAGTTGAAAATGTTGAAGTGATATCGGTAATGTTAGTGAATATTGTTATATACTATATGTTATATGACATGGCCGTAGGTTTAAATTCGTGTGCATGAACCTATTCTTTATTATAAATTTTTCTTATCTTCCACTTCACACTAATTACTGTCTAAAAAGTGTCGAACGCAATTCGAACATTTAGCATTGGTTAGAATGTTAATGACAGAGCTAAACCTTAGTGCGGGGACATAAGCCTGTCACAGTGCTACTTTGCAGACCACAAATCGAACCAAGTGTCATTCAACTAGTGCCCTTTATTCATATGCCATTCAACTGTCGTGAGTGCAACATAATTCAACCAATACACAGTTCCGTGAACCCTTTAAACACCGAGTTAAATCCCATCTGCCATTTGCTGGCATTATTAGGAGCTCACCATATTCTCCACGTTAGCAGAATAAGGGTTAAATAAACCTCCTTCCCATTTTGCTATGATTGCATTTTGTAGCTGTATAACAGAGGAGTGCTTGAACTCAGAAATTGTATATTGTGGAAATAAAATAATTGTGACACTATCTTAATATACAGCCCCCCCCCCGACTTAGGCGTTTTCAGGTTACGCAATTTTGTACATGCGTATTTTTTTAAATAAAAATTAATAACACTTTTTGAACGCTCGCTAAATTTTTCCTTGCGTGACTGAAAGCACGGTGAGACTAAGGTGACTGAAGAATACTGTTGGGCGATAACATAGACGGCGGGGCGTTTATGCTATGGCCGATTAGGTTCCAGTGTGTTGAAGTTTTGATGTTAAGTGGACTGTCTCGTATATACGTGTATAGTTGGCCATATCCGTACGTAATTACGACTCACGCCAGTTCTTCCCTAACGTTAAATGTTGCGTAAGTCGGCGTGTATGTAGTCACGACAGGGTCCAGCATTCAGGCCTTTTAATGTATCATTGCTACTTATCATGTTGTGTCCAATGAAATTAATTAATCCAAACGTTATTGTTAAATTTAAGTTGCTGTTGCACTTTCTTGAATCATGCATTGGATTTGTTTGCAGCGTGTTTTATTTTATTCTAAATGTTGATTTTGTTTCGTGTTTGTGTGTAGTGTCTTGTCGCCAGCCACAATGGCTACAGGCAGAGGTTACGGCAGTGTGAACAAGCATGTCGCATTAGCGCACGGAGTAAGTTACGTTATTCAATATTTTGTGTTTGTTTTCTGTGTTTCACCTCATTTCTTGTGTTGTCTCTCCCTGCGCATTCGTTCTTGTCCACATTTGTGTTAGTAGTCTTTATTTCATGTGAAGTCCTGTTTTATTTAGTACCTTCAACCATAGTATCCACCTACAATGTACAGTGAAACTAGTCTTAAACGGAACCTAAGTACAACGGAATTCTGTCTTTATGGGAAATCTTTCACAGACTTGAGGACCCTTTAATGTCAAGTTCCTGTATTAAACGTAACCTGCTTGCAACGGAAAAAAAATATCCGGTTTCTTGGGGCTCCTCTGTAGGCAGGTTTCGCTGTACTGTAGGTTCCACAATTCAGAAGGCCACAGTCTCTATATCCAAAACATAAAAATGTATATACAGTCAAACCCGGTTATAACGACACCGGTTTATGCGAAACCTTGTCTATTGCGTCGGATATTCTGTGGCACCAATTAATTCCTCGATTTGGCCACAACATTGTAATCCTCGGTTAGAACAACACTCGCTTATAACGACATGAAGTATTCAGTCCCTTTTAATGACATTATAACCAATTTCGACTGTTATTGTTGTAACATAAAAGTAACATAACTGAAGGAGCTTTCAATTCGCGGTGTTAGATAGTGCCGTGGAAGGGTAAGTAAAGAAGAATGGAGGAAAATGTACTCGAGCGGAAAGTTTGTGCACGAGTATTTGTATGTTGAGTTTTACTTCTTTAATTTTTGGATCTTGAAATGATTCGTCTTGGAAGTTCTAAAAAAAAAAAAGCGACTTTCTCTTTACAATTACCACTGCAACTACATTATTATTATTATTATTATTATTATTATTAGTAGTAGTAGTAGTAGTAGTAGTAGTAGTAGTAGTAGTAGTAGTAGTAGCATTCACAATAGTAGCAGTAGTTGTAGATGGCTCGGTAAAACTACAACTTTATCATTTTCTTCCTTGTTGTTATTTTTGTTGTTGTTTTGTTGTGTTATCTTTATAATAATAATTATAGTAATTTTATTGGTCATTATTATTATTAATACTAGCTACGAAATCGCCATTTGAGGGTCCCCATAACACCCACGCGCTACACCACCGCAACGCTGTAACTGTCGACTGTTATCTATACCTATCGGTTACAGTCTATGGTGATCAAATAGATATTGATTACTGTCGATAACAATGGACCCAGAGTGTGTTAACCACACCAAGCGCAGTATGTAAGCTAGAAGATACATCTGAATAAGCATCTTATTCTGTATGATACAGGAAATGAATATGTACCGTGATAGCTCAGTCAGTATAGCGACTCGCAACGAGCTGGACGGTCCGGGGATCGAATCCCGGTTGGGGGCGAGATTTTCCGCACCCGTCCAGACCGGCCTTGGGGCACACCCAGCCTCCTATACAATGGCTACCGGGTCTTTCCCAGGGGATAAAGTGGCCGGAGCATGTCATTGACCCCCCCCCCCGTCTAGCGCCGAGGATAAAGAAAGCTGTACCTCATCTCCTCCTCATGGCCTTCGTGACCTGTTCTAGGGTGAACTTCACATTTACCTTTACAGGAAAAATACACAAATAAGGTGTCTTGCTTGCATGGAGTCACAACATTATACATTCTTTCGTTGACACGCAGGAAACAAAGTGAGTAAAATCCGGCACATCCGTCACAACAACGAAGGCCGGAAATCTGTAAAACGGACAGTTTTATGTCACCTTATATCTTGAATTGTCCGGAAGATGTGTGGACGCAGTTTCGTATTATTTAAACGAGAATAAACTTAAATGTACTAATCAACCGTTACTTCCCCACCTTCTAACAACACCCTGTAGGTGTTTTTAACACTCATTCACTACACCGTGGATCCACAAATCTTCCAAAAAAAATCTAGGAACCATTTCCAAATTCTAGGCTACAGAAAGATGACATGAAGCAGGTTTCATAATGAGGACCACAAGTTTTAAAGTGGCCCGTGAAACACACCGCTGTTTGACTCTTTGTTCGGCGCATGTGAACTGATACACATTTTCGTATGTAGGGGGGGGGATTACTGCTGCAGTCATGCAGATAATGTAAGGCGTCAACGTACGGAATTCAGTCGCCACGAATTCTTATCTTTTGAACTGTTCATGAGAAAATGGCCGTTACTATTTTGTTTCAAAAGTAGACCTGACAATTTTTTTTTTTTGAATCTACATTGGGAATAAACATACCAGAATTAGTTTTAGGAACGTGTTTTATGTCACGAGAGCCTTTTTGACCTGTGTCATTAAAAAAAAAACACTTGTGTGAGAATTTGCGCTTTCATTTGTCCATTATGCTGGTGTGTGCAGTACCTTTATCGTATAGCATTAAGCTAACAGCGTGTTTCGATAACATGCAGACGTATTATTGCATGGTTGGGTATCATGTAACTTATCGGCTGTATAGATAGGCCCTTGAAGTTTCATTGCCATTTGGGACTTCAGATTTCAGACTCGTTTTCATGTACTGAATGTCACAGTGATAAGAGAAGTAAAGGTGTCCCACGCCCATTGACCATTCAGAGATAAATGTTCATTTGTGGACGCTGTATTCTGTTTGTGGGAGGTCCGTATGATATATAGTAGTGCATCAAGTCATGCACCGTCATCACCAGCCTTCGTTTTCCGCCGCTCTGTTTCCTGATTATTCACAGGTACAAACACTTGTTCTTTGTGTATATAGTTTATTGAACAGTGCCTCAGGGCTTTGTGCCAACACGATAGATACTGTAAATTGAAGTCTTTGAGGTAAGTTGCTATTTAATCTGCAAAGATATTGGTGGGAGGGGAAGGGTTTACGATAAGTTAACATATTGCATTCAGTCGAATTTCTCATTCCGGAAACCGATTTGGATCAGGGTTAGAAACCTGGTGAAGCTGGTGGTAAAGATAATTAACCCTTTAAGGGCCAGTGGTTACTTTATGTAGCATCATGTCCCCACAGAGCGCTTTTGTTTTACATGTATCGCAGCACGAACAGTTATTATTTACCTATGTAGCATTAACTGATTGATTTTTATAACAGAAGCGGAGAGTGTTTACTGCGTGGTACGCGCTGAATATTTAATTGTAGTTCACTGTAAAGATTTCACTTACAGCAAATCTGAACGAATTTTATATCCATCAGTGACATGCCTGTGCAGACATCTAAATTCTGATTGTTTAGAAAATTTGTAAAACGCGATTAAATTCTTGAGTTTCAGAAAATCGATTCAGATCACGTTTGTGGATATTTAATTAAAATTACAACAGTGGTGAACAGAGTTTGGCGCTTTAATAAATTAAATATTTAAATTGTAATATTTTTTCAACCTAATGAGAACCCTGTTAGCTGCCAAATCAATATAATAAAATTTGTCTACTTAAATAATTATTTGAAACAAGCAAAGCTAGCCGTTGGTTACTGATAGAACTGCTATGTACACTGCAGATGGAATTCTAGGCTAAATATTATGTTCTCGAACATTAAGCCAACTGGCATATGTGAATATCGCCGGTCATTAAAGGGTTAAATATAGTATAAAATGATACTGGGGAGCCGGGATAGTGTATATTCTATACAGAGACTCGGTTACGGGCTGTACGATCCGGGGTTCGAATTCCGGCAAGGGTAACATATTTCCTCTTCTCAAAAACCGTCCAGACCAGTTCTGTATTCCACCCAACCTCCTATTTATTGGGTTCTTTCACGGGGGTAAAGCGGTGAGTCCGAGGTTAAGAATGACGGGAGCCATACCTCTTTTCCCCTAGGTACCTTCATGGCGTGGACAAGGACAACTTTATAAACTGACATTTCTGCAATGGGTATATTGTAAACGGACATAGACAGCATTTCGATTCTCGGACAGTGATTCTAAGCTGCGAAATTACACGAGTTTAGTTTATGTGAATGAGAAAGTGTAATTATTGTTTTGAATTGAATACGCCGCGTCTCATTAAACGAAGCCATTAGTATGACATGAAATTATCTCTGTCGGGCATGAATTATATCATTGCGTGGCGCTACGGTTAAGAAATCCGGCATTTTAATACGCAATTCGATAAACTAGTTTCGTTTTAATATGGACGAAAATTTTCCATAGACGGCAGCTGGGTCAAGTTCGAAGAGATAAAAGCCGTATGGAAACGGAAATGTTCGTAGCTGATGCTGGTGATGTTAAGTGCAGCCAAATTGTGTCGAGGGATGCGCAAAGTGAGGCAGGAACTATTTCTCGTCGGCATATTGCTTTAACCTCGTCTTTACGAAAACATTTACCATTACACAACTGGACATATCAATATTTTGAGGACCGCGGTAACACAGTGGTTAAGGTGCTGTGCTACAAATCGGAAGGTCGCTGTTTCGATTCCAGATGGTGTCACTGGAATTTTTCATTAACATAATCCTTCCGATTGCCACTGTGGCCCTGGGTTGGACTCAACCTCTAATAGAAATGAGTACCAGGAATGTTTCCTTGGGGGTAAATGCGGTCGGTTCGTAAGGCTGACAACCTTACCACCATCCTGGGCCATTGTCATGTAATCTGGGAACCTTAACTTCCTGGAACCCCCTGGACACCTCGGGCCTGTAATGGAACTGATTTACCTTTTACATATCAATATTTTGTGCGTTTATGGTTGTTATAGTTTGAATATACGCGTGCGTTCCTTTCGAGTTTATCACGGCCTTTTGTTTATGTATCTCTGACAGTATTTCACAATTCGGCATGGAGCGTTTTGTTGCATTTATCATGCTACAAAAATACCAGCGGTTTAGTCGGCTACTACCTATCTTATCGTCGCTGATATCCGGTTTCGGTCTCCGTACAATCCTTGTGGGATTTACGGTTGACAAAATGGCGTTGCGGCAGGTCTTCCTCCTAGTACTTCGGCCTTCCCCAATCAGTAACATTTCGCTAATACTCTATAATCATGTTTTTCCGTATGCCATCGAAAGTATTTAACGTTTTACAGCATCCCTGTATATAAGATAACGAAAAAGAGGTACATGTCTAAAAAAAATTGCTTTACTTTGGGCGGATTCTGTATTCCTTAACCATATTCTGTCGAGTTTTGTGCATTGCCATCTGTGGTCTGCCCGTCTCAACATTATTTTTCCACGCTTTCTCATGAACGGCAAGATTTTAGTGAAAAAGTTATTGAAAATAAAATGTGTGTTTTGATTTTCTCTAGAAGTTTTGTCTGAAATATTTTTCATTCTAAGAAGAATTGAGCGAGGTATGATTAAAAATGTATAGTACTCTTCATGTAAACAACTCGTTATTCATGTCAGATTTTAATGAAACTTGAATTTTCTCGACAGATTTTCGAAAGATTATCAAATATCAGATTTCATGAATATCCGTCCATCGATAGCCAAGTTGTTGCATGCGGACGGGTGGACTTGAAGATAATAGTCGCTTTTCGCAATTTTACGAACGCGCCTAAAAAATGAGCCGGACCTCCAATACATAGAGAGCTGCTTCAGGAAGTACAGGCTTTCAGCAAAACGTAGTGTACATATCCCTTGGCCATGCGCTAAGAAATTACCGCATTTTCCCTACTAAGGCAAAGGTCTCCCTGTTCACCTTAGAACAGGCCACGAAAACCCTGAGGGTGGGAGGAGTTATAGCTCTACTCTGTCCTTAACCTCGGCGCTAGATGGGATGGGTGGTCATCGCCACGGCTCGGTCTCTTTACTCCCGGGACATTCCCGGTACCCATTGTCTAGGAGGCTGGGTGGGCCCCAGGACCGGTATGGAGGGGTGCGGAAAATCTCGCCTCACCGTGATTCGATCTCCGGACCGTCGAGCCCGTAGCTAGTCGCTGTACCGACTGAGCTATCCCGGCCCGCCGTGAAGATATATAGGGTGAGTGTAGGTACAGCTCCGTGCCTTCTAATCTGAGGCACTAGTGTGAGGAGAGTGGCCAGTTGCACGTCCCGGCCGCTTTACCCCCGGGAGAGTGCTCCCGTTATCTACTGAATAGGAAGCTGGATGGGCCTCAGAAGCGGTTTGGACACTTCAGAACAGAAAAAATTAATGCTAATTCCGGGAATCTTACAACAATTCCTTGGCTGTACAGGCCTGCTCTACCCGTAGCTCGCGGCTTGCATGTTGCCGTCGGAGATATTTGAAATTAGAAAAAGGCTTTTAACCCTTTCCCTGCCAAAGCCAGTATACGGGGTGTAACAGGAGAAACGGACCAGACTTCGGGAGGGTGTTCCTTATGTTATACTATACCGATATAACCCAAAACACCTATATCCAAAGTTGAACGGTTTGGGAGATAATGGCAATT
>Ga0123355_10021971_pt1 | contig 10224 bp, 5 predicted proteins | sample TergutEmb28metaG_3_FD_89872 | JGI IMG/M metagenome (GOLD analysis project Ga0123355, IMG submission 89872) | Embiratermes neotenicus P1 segment gut microbial communities from Petit-Saut dam, French Guiana - Emb289 P1 | ecosystem: Host-associated > Arthropoda: Insects > Digestive system > Gut ... | reverse complement strand
TACAAAAAAAAAAAGCGTTGGGTGTCACCACCCCCCCCTATCCCCCCAACCCTGAATAAAAATAGGAAAAAAGAGGGGGGGCCCGGGGGGGGGGGGGAGGGGGGGGGGGGGGGGGGGGGGGGGGGGGGGTGTCACAGTGAGTTCAATTTCATTGGGTTAACCAAGTGAACTAACGCTGCCCCTGTATAGCATTGCCAGTCTCCTGTAATAACACAAAGCGAATTTTCCGACTCGATTCACTATTACAACAGAAGGTGGACAGACGGACAGACAGCTCCAGCAACCAACGGCGTGTAGCAACATACATCACGTGACCAATAAACTGTGTGATGACGCAGGCAAACCTGGTTATGAACAGTTCATCCTCCAGGAGGACCGTGTGTTACGTATTAAAATGGAGCATCTCAAGGAAATCTTGTGGCTCACTTGAACACCTCATTTCATGATGGCTGTTATGGTTTCAGTGGATATAAGTTAAGGATATCTCGTAATTGCGACCAATTCTGTGCAAAAATGGTCATAAAATTGCCATAATTAGTAACAGCTTTATAAATAATTAGTTAATTAACACCCAGCACGTATATAAATCATAAATATAAGATTAACAGTCACCTAAAATGTGTTCAAGACTTAGTTAAACGCGTAGTCGTCTGCTAAGTCTATATATTTTTGGTGGTAGATGAATGAATGCGTATGGAGTACTGACGGAATGACGCTGACAGGGAAAAACCAACGTACTAAAAAAAATCTGTCCTACTGCCCATTTGCCCACCACCAATAAAACACCGATTGCTCTGGGAATGAACCCAAGCATCCACGCTTATAGGCCCACAGCCAACCCCCTGGGGCCAATTAAAGTTTTTAGGCGCGTTCGCAAAATTTCGAAACGCGACTATTAGCTTCTGTCTGTCTGTCCCACTGTTCCTCTGTCTGTCCGCATGGAACAACTCGGCTTCCACTGGACGGTTTTTCATGAAATTTCATATTTCAGTATTTTTCGAAAATCTGTTGATACAAGTAAAGTTTCATTCAAATCTGACAAGAATAACGGGTACTTTACATGAAGAATAATATACATTTTGACCACATTTCGCTCATTTCTTCTTAGAATGAGAATTACTTAAAATTTGTAGGAAAAATCAAAACACATGTTTTATGTTCAAAAACTTTTTTCTCGAAAATTGTGTCGTTTATGAGAAAAGTGGAAAGCAATTAGTGGAGAAGGAGAGTCCACAGATTACAATATGGCGCACGCTCATTTCACCCTGGATACCTAAGGATACAAACACACAATCAGAATATGTAATACTTATTCCGTTTCCACAGTAGCAATGTTTGCACGAACGCGCCTCAATGTTACGTTATACATAAGTTGCCAGTCTTGTCAAACTTTACTGAGAAAATAAATTTATGCGATCGTATTTACATCTTGCTTCCGAATCTAAAATTATAGTGTATTTATTTAATATTTCATTCATGCATTTCTAAGACCTTCTGAATCATCAAATCCTTTTACTCCTTGTGGAGCATAGGGCATCCATGAAGAGCTTCCAGGCATTGCGGTCTCCATCTATCCCCTTGACCTCGTTTCATGATCTTCTTTTGCTTCTTATCTCATCCTCTATTGTCCTTCGCCAAGTTCTCTTCGGCCTACTTCTCCTTCTATATCTCTGAGGATTCCAATCTAATGCACTTTTCTCTATTGCTCCTGTTTCTTTACGTAATAAGACCCTCTGAATACATTTCAAGTATTGCTGTTTTATCTGTAATATTGCCAACAGCACATACAGTACTGTTACCTTCTGAAAACGATGAAACGAGACAGTCTAATAATTACTTATACTGCTCAAGGAAAAAAAAAAAATCAGCAATTATAACGTCAAGTACAAATTTCATTTGATGTGTGCATTGGAAAGACTTCAAATTGCAATTTCCTAGCGAATGTTCTCTAAATTTCCCGTCCTTTTCGCAATATTGAAGAAGAAACTGTCAACGGAAGACCACCCTCTCACCCTATTACCACAACCCTCCTTTTTATTGCAATATTTTTCATATGTGATGCTCGATCAAAATGTTAACATCCTGTAAGGAACTACAAATTCTGGTTTCAGTTTTTGGTGGCTCAAACTGTACCCCATTTCAAAATGAAATTTGCATGCTAATCATACGATTTACAAGGCAATCATGAGTCGTATATCGTATAACATGTCAAGAGCGGTCAAAGTGACTGGAATAAGCCAATTGTTTTGTGAAAGGCGTTCAAAACGGAATTCCTTTTACCATAGACACAGACGTGACATTCTGCTGCTGTTCCCCCTAAGCCTTTAAATATCAACCAGCTACCCAACGGACTCCAAGAAGGGGGTTGTTAGGATGCTAACCTTGGCGGAGTTTTAAAAAAAAAAAAAAAAAAAACCCTTTCACGGATGATCAAATGTTCATTTTCGTACACACAAAGCCCTCCACTGGATCTAACCTTAAGCGAAATAAATCCAGCACACAAGATCTCATTCTGCCTTTTTAAGATAAATTACCTTGACGCTATCCTTAAACACAAATGACGAGCGGATGTGAGCATGGTAATGAACTTCCGGGTTGCACAAATTGCCGGAAATATCTTGACTTGTTGAGGACATGTTAGCTTCTCATTTAGGAATCTGCTCCATGCAGTTACTCATTACTGTCCTTCTATGACAATGTCTTCCCAGTGGCCTGTTTACTTATGATTTTTCTTACTTATTTTTTATTAATTTTATCTTGTCAGCTTTACCTAACAAGGTCACTCTGATAATTTTGTGTGAAGAGCAAGGACTATAAATTACTGCAATGTATCATTTATTCGATATGTCGGTTTTTACCTTCCCTTATGTATAAAATTATTTCCTTAGCCTCTTCTTTTCTTTTCACTCTCGTTTTATTTACATAACACTGGGCTATAAAGACGCCTGTTGGTTTAATTATGGTCAGTCAGTATGTTAGGGTAAGACCGTGTCTACTGGCCGCATGGTTTGTGAACAGCAGTTAGGGGCTATGCAACGGGACTTCATATCAAACTGACACAGGGCGACAGGGTTAAATGCACCTTCTGTCCACAGACGGACAAAGAATTCTTGTCTCATACCTTGGTGGAGAGGGATGTCAATCAGCCCAACTGCAAGACCAGGATGGAACCCAACTAAGGTAATTAAAAGAAAAAAAGGTAAAACTGTCCCTGTAAAAACCATGAATTCATCGAGTGGTGGAGGACAGGCCGTATAGCTCCACTCATTCCAAATCCGACGTTAGGTGTTCAACTTCAGTCCCAGCCTCTTTAACACCGAAAAATAATCTCGGCACCCAATGGATGAGAAGTCGGGTTGGCCCCAGGGCCGGCGCGGACGTGTTTGGAAAGACAAAATATCCCGCACCTTGCCGACACTCTGAACCATGGGCCGTCCAACGTTCGACGAGTATCTACGTCTACGTTACACCGTCTACCATGTAACCCACTGAAATCAGAAACAAAAGCCTTTCGGTATGCTTACGAGGGTCGTTGTCTTGTTGAAAGATAACGTTAGTCTTCTGTGGCACGTACTGTCAAGGACACGCAGTGGACCAGCCCCCAATCTGTGACTTTAAGCAAGAAAGACCCCAAGAGTTACATATTTGAGTAGCAGGCGAATACTAAGACGGCCGACCGGCCAAAGAGACAATCCACCGAAAGATGCGTCAACGTGATACGAGCCTATAGTATTTCCGATGGGCCATACTCGTTCGCCCAACGGCTCTAAGGCCCACCCAACCTCCTATACAATGGGTACCTGGTCTCTCCCGGGGGTAAAGCGGCAGGGGTGTGGCCTTGACCACCCACCCCCGTTTAGCGCCGAGGTTAATGAAAGAGTGGAGCTATACCTCTACACCCCCTCTGGGCCTTCGTGGCATTTTCTAGGGTGAACTTTACCTTTACATTTACCTTTACCGTAATCGTTGACTTACAACCCTTGAAGACGTTCTATCTTAAGTCCCGTATTCAGGAGTCACAACAATGATAAAATAACTGTCATCAGTTACAAAAAAGTTCCCTGAAAGAGCGTGCAATTTATGTGTTTGGACGTACAGCCTACAGAAGACCAGAAGCCGATTCAGGGCGCCATTGTCAGTATGCTCCGCCTGTCCAATGCACTGCCACGGTGGGGTTGGTTCTGATAATATAATGAGTCGCTGTGTCCATCTATTTACCCCTGCTCCAGTAGGGATGATATACAGTGGGTGGCAGGCGGTCTATATCAAACGTTTCACCTTTGACCCTCCCCATGAACCCCTTAAAACATCATGCGACCTTAATGCAGCAACCGGCGTGCCTGCGATTACAGTCACCGTTATGAGTTCAATAATAATTAATGACAGGTCAAATATCAGAGCAGCGTAACGTGGAGCAGGTAAAAACGGGAAGAGTGGGATGGGTGTGCGGGGCACCCTAGAGGCCCATCAGTAACAAGTACATGGGCAAACACTGTGAAATATTTTATACGAGTTTGTTTGCTTCGCTGTGCTGTTGTTACATTCCGTACAGAGCCCACTCCGTGTTTAATGAATTCCATTCAAGAGAATATAATGTATGATACTTCAGGTTCCCATGGCCTCCGACGGCTATGAATGTGATCATTCTGGCTTGAGACACACCGTAACCTGTAAAGAGGTTACCGTCATTTACGAGAAAGTTTCTGCATCCACGATCAGTAGACGTTAACAGCACATTTTTTCAGGAACCTCTTACTCGGAATATTAAATCCTTGAAGAAGTCCATAGGTTTCTTCGAAACGTCGGAAAATATCCTACAGACGTGGCATTAGAAGACCTGAATTCTCAACGACATGGCTCTCTGGAAACCTCCAACGTCACAACCTGATATTAAGTTACTAGGCGTTGTAAGTCAGCAGAATTAAGTAACAATACTCTGCAACTAGCTTGATATCCGTACTGCAGCCGTCTCCATGGCAAGGAGCTTCTCTTAAGCGGATAAGGCGGAAGAAACACGACGGCTGGTCAGAAAATAAGCCTGCTTGCTGTATAATTCTGCAGTTATGTTTCCAGTGCTGAAGCGAAACCTTTGCGTCAAAAATTGTATAATAAAATTCGTGAGGTGAAGAAGTTGTGACATGACGGGTGACAACACAGGACACGAACTGGCATAAACAGGGAGAAGAAAATACAATAGAAATAAAATAAATCATGTACGTACACAGTCAAACACAACAATGTATTTTTTTGCCTTACTGGCTACTAGTTTCGGCCATTACGACCATCATCAGGCCAATGTTGTACAAAAACTTTAAAAAGGCTGGTTACATATAGTGCGTAAAATGTTCAGACGTATGGGACCTCACTTACTATAGTACTTAATACTTAATAACAGCCCTAAAATTAATTATTAACGCCCTTAAAATTGTTTTCCTGTGTTAACAATGACACGATGTATACAGGTTCTGTTGTAAAGAGAAAACTGTCCCCACGATACGATAAGTGCGTCTTTGTGGCGCAGACTACGGTGGAAAATAGCGCTGTGGACGTAACATCAAATCCGAATGTTCTTGTTAAGAAAACGGAACCCAAAAATACACACAATGCAAATTTATTTTAAGACAAATTTTCTTGGTTCCATAAGTTACGCAGCATAATTTCGTCCCTTGCTTTCCGCGGGTTAGTATGTGGAGGTTTACCGAGTTCGTCTGGTCGCCCCAATTACAAAAACGCATCGCTCGGGCCCTTGAATAGATAGAAGCATCAAGATTTTTCGACGAATCTAATAGATCTTCAAGCCATACTACCTGATGTTCAATGAAATGAAGGGAAAAAAGGACGCAACTCAAACCACAATGTTCTTCCAAGAAAATAAAATCACTAAAAACATTAAATTTTTCGGGCGGAACGGAAAATTATTCGCGGATTTTCGCTTTTCGCGGAGGTCTTGAAACTTGACCTCTGCTAAAAGCGAGGGATAAGTGAATGAAACTGTTGTGCCATAAACCTTGAAACAAGACAGTTAAACTGATTTATATTTAAAGACTCAGCTCCTACCGCGCAGTAAACACATTTCGTCTTGGTTATAAGGGACACCCAGTTAATGCTGTACAGGGAAGCAATTGTTGTTTGCGATCTCCGCTCTTCTCAGATATTGTGCTGCGTAGAATGCTAATTCCAACAGTAACCTACGCCTGCGAAACATGGGTACTTACGGAAAATATGACAAACTGGTGAGTTTAGAAAGAACGATTATGAGGAAAATATTTGGTCCTAAAAGAACAGATGATGGCTACTGAATGATTAAAATTATTCAAGACATAAATGATATATTAAAAGGACAAAATATAATTGGGTTTATTAAAAAACATAGATTAAACTGGTTAGGCCGCGTTGAACGCATGGCTGAGGATAATATTGTGCAGAAGATTAAGAGATGGAAACCCGTGTCTAAAAGACCAGTTGGAAGACTTAAAACACGTTGGGAAGATGACGTTTTGGAAGATATAAGGAGCACAAACATAAGCAATTAGAAGAAAGTAGCACAGGATAGGGATAGTTGGAAGAAAGTGGTTGAGCAAACCCGAACCTTACATAGGTTGTAGCACTTAAGAAGAAGAAGAAGAATATTCCTAATTCCGTACCGACGTTTCGGTACAATCTATGGGTCCCTTTAAATGGACAAGTTAAACTTTTTGAAATATTAAACCTGGTGGTGCATAAAGAGACTACTCAGCCTTAAAGCATTAACATGTCATGTGTTTCTGTGACGGAAGTGTTCAGAACGCAGCAGTATAACGTCTGTATAGAGACTGGTGACAAGCGGTGCAGGTTGGGATGTTTTAACGGTACTGACAGGTATTGATCTGAGCAGACGGCCCCGACTGTTGTGTACAGCAGCGTCTCCTCTGTGCAAGACAAGACCCAGCGATTCGGACTAAAGATAAAACCGAATATTTCCAGACACAAGGCAAATATACTTACATAAGTGGCAATAAATCGTTAGCTTGACGCTTCGACCGTTTTACTCCCAGGTTTCATTTACGAGTATATAAGAGCATCTGTAGGTCTCTACACTGAGGACAGGAATACGTATTTGCTGTGTACGTGAATCGAACCAGGTCCCATAGTCTTTCACCAAGTAGAGTAGTCAGCACAAATACTTATTTATTTCTCCTCATTCAGTCTACACGTATAGCCATAATATAGTCGAATTTGAAAGTGTTCTGAAATTATTACGCCATATCAACTAATAAGTATTGAAGGTTTCAAATCTCAGAATGAAGCATTTCAAGAATTGTAATAAGGCACTACTCTTAGACTGCGTGGCTCTTGAAGATGGCAGCACTACGACGCTCCGAAATGTCCTTGACTATGTACCAGTCAATACGGTTCACATCCCGGCAGACTTACATTTTCGCCATTTCCGATGGGAGGACATGAAACACCGCGATGATCTACATAGTAATTACTTTGAAAATGTGTTTACAAATTAGTCACGAAATGCAGGCAAAGCCAAGTATAGACATGTAGACAGCCGTACTAACTTGTGTCGTACATAACAAGTGAGCAGAAGTGAAGAGTTTCTGTATCGTGGTAAAGAAACCTCCGAAAGTGAAAGGCAGTGAAAAATGGGGAGTGATGTGTAGTGAAGTGAAGTGAAGTGATTATCTGTGGTGAAATGTATTATCATTGGCATATAGTTACGTATATGTAAGCAAGTTCTGTGCAGTACGTTGTGTCGTTATTATTTACTTCTCTATGTTATTATCTAATTACTTGACTTATGTTTTTTTAATATTTTTTAAAGTTTTTTTTTGTTTTGCGCGTTTGTTTTCTATTTTCTGTAGTATTCTCTGTATTTGTGTTGTTTTGTGTATTGTTTCTCTTCTGTATATAGCTGCCTCTTTCCTGTTTTTGTACAAGTTTACCGACCGCTGCCACCGGGTCGAAACCCAACTGCAGTAAATAAATATCGTCATCAAAGTTTCAAACCCAGAAGGTTTTTCATACGTAGCAAGAAAAACATTCCAACCATAATGAATATCTTTCCTGGTGCGATGTAAAATGTAGGAAGAGATGCACACAAACTCTGCTTGTAATACTTTCCAGCACAGCATTACAGTTCGTAGGTAATGTTATTCAGTGCAGTTCATTCTTGAATACCCCCATACAAAAAAAAAGTCTAGTAAATTTAGACTGAGGGATGAACTGTGACCACGACGTTGGCCCGGCTCTGATTCCCCCATGTATTCGCAGAACGTGTGTTGACATACATGCGTACTTCTCCATGTAAATGGAAAGTCCCATCCTGATATAAAAATATGATGTCCCATTTATAACGTTGGTAACACTGCGGGACGAAAAAAACTTTCAGAGCATGTTTGAAGTATTAAAAAAAGACAAAAGAAAAGTAATGTCATTATAAACAAATTTCACCACCAACTACCTGCATAAAAGTTTTATATTAATTATACATAACTCCTACATATTTCGGGCCATGTATCCTGGTCATCTTCAGGGAGTTAGAAGTTCTGTCGGCGTGTGCAGCGCACATGGCAACCATTCACAGAGAAATGACAGGCCATTGTTCATGTACTCCTACTGTGCTCAATGAATGAATACGCTGTCACTTTCTGCAAAAGAAAGCGCACAACATATTGAATTTTGAGCTGTTCCTAACGTTTTTCAGGTATTCATGAGGAATGTTGCCAGTTCACATACTGTACAGCCGATAAGAATTTTGTGACAGCCATTTCACGATTCTGCGACAATGTTTGATAATTTATGGTACTTTTTGTTTGGTCCTACCTCAGTGTTTGAAAACCATGATATCTCACAGATTAGTTCTGTTTGCTTACGTGCAAGCAATATTTTTATATCGATACTCTGATAAACCTCTTCATGCTAAGCGACCTTGAAGAGGACCTGAAAATTATTAAACTGACTGAAGGAAGAAACACAGTACTATGGAATAAAATTGCGAAGTATTATATTTGTATCTTCTTGAATCGCATAATACAGCGAAATATACTTAAAACCCCAACTCTTCCCTCCCAGAAAACACAATGCACTCTCATTACAAAGAAAGGTGATCGTTGTCTATTCCGAAAAATCACGTAAAATGCAAACAAAAAACGTATAAAGTTTTAGCATAGTAGACGGACTTACTCCAAGGACTTAAGATAACATTATATACCCCCCCCCCCTCTTCCACAAGTCACTGTCTCCCAGAAGTGACAGTGCGAAATACATTTCGTGAAGAATTCAGCTAAACAAATACTTACGTTTCACTGACACTCTTTATAATTTTGGTTACAAGTTCAGCAAATTATTTTAGCATACATCCGCTTATGAATTCAACTCAGCACAGCCATCTCCTAAAGGCTAGCTTATTACAATACTATCATATATACCCCACAAATACTCCAAAGGAAAAGGAGCATATTAAAAAAGAGATTTCATTAATATTGAAAATCCTGACCTGAGCTTATTTGCCTTCGCTCTGCTGTCAAATTGTGTATGGTTTCCAATTATACGAAATGAAAGCTGACAGAATACCTGATCTACACTGATTCTAGCACATTTCCTATTCTTCTGTCTTTTCACACAAATAAAAATAAACCTCTTATAGGACGCTCTTTCATATCAGACTGCAAGGCCGAAAAAAAATGTTTCTCTCCTTCCCAAACTAACCACATATTTAAGTTTAGAAAAATCCAAATAAAACGTGTGCTACTATTCTCCCCATTTATAAAGACTTCTTCGAAATGAAGCTGCGTAGTTTGGTAGAAAGTGACCAACGTGTCGGTTAATCCCGAATCTTCTACCTTCAGGGCAGACAATTCAAGCAGCAGGTTTCTTCGAAACGTTGTTGCTTATTTGCCAGAAAAACGGCGCCCCATCACAGAAAACAGAACAATTGATTCCAACCGGTTAAGAATGAGTGGAGCTATACCACCACTTCTCCTACACTACATTCCCTCAATGGCTTGGACAGGAAAATGTTTTACCTTTACCGTATTAATTAATGAGAGTGAACATTTCCAACAGAATAATCAGATTAAGTGACCCAATTTTTCCAAAATACGAGAGCTGATTCTGACTTCAAAAACGTTTCAATTTTTGTTCAGAACCTTTATAATGGTTAAAATCAGAGGTATTAAAGCAGCAGGACTTTAATAACTACACATTACATTTAATGTTTAAAATGGAAAACAACTG
>Ga0123355_10021970_pt1 | contig 10225 bp, 9 predicted proteins | sample TergutEmb28metaG_3_FD_89872 | JGI IMG/M metagenome (GOLD analysis project Ga0123355, IMG submission 89872) | Embiratermes neotenicus P1 segment gut microbial communities from Petit-Saut dam, French Guiana - Emb289 P1 | ecosystem: Host-associated > Arthropoda: Insects > Digestive system > Gut ... | reverse complement strand
GATGACAGAAGATTCTGCACCGAATAATAGCAAGCATTCCCTAACTTCAGCCTGCTCTTAATTTCTTCCTGAATAGAATTTTGATTTGTTAATGTTGTTCCCAGATATCTGAACTCTTCCACCCTCTCAATAAAACTATTATCAATCTTCATACTGTGAATTCGTACTGTGTTCTGATCTCGAGACACGGTCATGTACTTAGTTTTATGAGCATTTACTTCTAGTCCAATCTCCTTAGTAGCAGCTACTAAAGTTTTTGCATTTTCCTTTACAGTATCTCCACTTCCAATATATTAACATCAATAGATACATCCAAAAAATACACCACTTATAGTGATAGCAGATCAAAGTCATAAATGGTTACAATCATGTCACGAGTTTCCAGATTTTTAGAAATCCTAGAAACTGTTCTGTAGGAATATAATGGAATTTTCTAACCAACAACATGGTTGTGGCAACTAAAGAGACATGGATAGTTATTTTTGCTTTACAAAAGTTAAATGGGAAAGTCAGAACATAACACATTCATCAAATAGACCTGATATGAATAAATACAATACACGCACAAGGACACTAAATGAAACAGGACTAATGTTCATGTGCATGTGTGCATTCTATGCAGACCCTTTGCATAACACGTTAAAACCTACTGGAGCTTCCCTCACCTTTGTTGCTTGCTGCTGCTGTTGTCTGTGCTAGAGGTATCACTTTCAAGCCTTGCAGTCCCTGTAGTCCCTGCAAAGTCTTGATGTTCAAAGTCCCACCTTGAAAACCAGGCGGTAGCAGTATCTGCTGAGTAGCACCTTGCTGCAGCACCAGTGTGCCACCCTGCGCCCGCAATGCCTGTGATGCTAACACTACTGTCTGACCGCCTGCAGCTTGTGATGTCAGGATCACGTTCTGCAAACAACCCACAATTTTCTCACTCTGGAAGGCAGCAACATACCTGATACAAACTACAAATTCACAGTGCATTTTAAAAAATATGTTGTGAATTTGTAGTTAAAAGAGAGTGAACATTTTCAAAACAGGATGATGCAAAAGTACCACTACACTTGTAAGGTATGTTTGTGGATGGCATCGTAAGGTTGTTAGCACATGAAAAACTGGCACTGTGAACATTGCCAGTGTCAATGTGGAATGTGAACTGTGTATCTGCCAAGGTAGCTGCCAGTTTCAACAATGTTTAAAAGTTACAGAATAATATTAACATAGCCTTAAATTGTAGTGATAATTTGTGACATTCTGCATCATGTTCAGATTGACTCTGGGGACTACATAACAGCAATCCAACAATTTCTCTTATAATACAGATTTAGGCCGATCCCAGTGGCCATGCAGTCTAAGGTGTGGATCTGTGGCTACTTGCTTGCTGGGACTGCGGGTTCAAATCCTGTGGGGGGCATGGATGTGTCTTTGTGGCTACTGCGTGTTGTCTGGTAGAGGTCTCTGTGATGGGCTGATCACTCATCCAGAGGAGTCCTATTGAGTGTGGTGTGTCTGAGTGTGACCTAACAACCTTAAAAATCAGGAGGCCTAGGACCTCTACGGCTGTTGAGCCATTAAACAAAGATACAGACTTAGAATTGCAATTAAGCTGCCTTGGATGATGAGCCAGGTCAATATGGAAAAAGAGATATTTTAAGTGACCAGCTCCGTGTCCAACATCAGATTAGTCATCTGAAATAATCTTCATGGTTAAAGCCATACTGTAACAATGGAGTCAGTATGATTCTCTGAAATAATAACCACATCCTTGACTACACAGTGTCATAACCCAGAAGACCACAGCATGATTAACACAAATGTCCTCAAAGTACTCCGCTCATACGATGTTACCCCTCTTATAAACGCATGGCTGATGTGTCAGCCATCAGTACTCTTATGTGTTACACAGTTGGGCAATCTACTGACCAGCATTTTTAGTATGTTTCACATCCTTCTCATCCATGAAATTTCAGCAGCTATCACATCATTCAATAGCATGATTCTTTTACTCACTATACATCTCAGTATTTCTCCATTTCAAAAAGGTTACTGATTTTTAGCATCATCTACCTATACAGCCTGGCACCAAGAGGGTTAAGTGGCCCTTAAGTTTTTAAAAATACATACGAGTGTTTCCCAAGCTGTTTTGCTCACACAAACCTTTTGTCTTTGAAAAATAACAATGGATCCTCACATCCTTGATGAAGTAAATATAGGGTGTATGGATGTCAGTTATCCAGAATTAAAAATTTGTCTCAGAACTCATTTTAGATAATCACAAATACATACCAGTAGCACACGTAGCAAGGCATTGCATAATTTGACCTTAATTAAAATAACAGTTGCTTCCTTCATGGCTGCAGGAAGTTTCTTAATTAGACATTCTAAGGGTCACATTAAATGAACATACTGCCAATTAAAGAGCTTCCACAATTATTTTTAACCAAACATTACTCCTTTAATTAAAAAAATAAGTAAACATTGAAGTAGCCATTACAGAAATGTAACCATGGATCCCCTGGAAACTGGTCATGGATCCCTTGGGATCCCCAGACCACACCCTGTGAACCACTATTACATATGGCATCTGACATACATATCTGTTGTATATGTTTATATTTATTTATTTATGGTTTATTTAATAATGCCACCAGGACCTCAGATTATACATAACGAATGATGGGATTATAGTAGACAGCAGTCTAGAAGGATACAGAAGGAAGCAATGTGCCCTAATGTAAGGTACTATCTTGGCAACTGCTTGGACATATGGAGAAATGCCACAATCCCTGAATGGCCAGTTTCTGGGTCAAGTAGCATTCTGTTACTGTGTTCACGGGTGAAATAAGGTTTCCATAATTATGAAACTGGAGATCCTGCAAGAGGTGAACAGAAGAATTTTAACACTGACAGGGCCAAGAAATGATTCACTCATGTACATGCACTGCAAAACATGTGTGTGATTTTCTCAGTACACCTGAAAACACTTGAGATAATTCTACGATAAATGATCACCTGGCCAGTTGTCCCTTGTATGGGTGTGGACTGAGCTTTGCTGGCCAGTAACACAGGTTTGCCACCAATGTGAGCAAGGTTGAGGCCACCAGCTGCTGGTCCCAGCATACGCAAGTTGGCAGTAGCTGTCGTTGTGGTTCCTGCCACCACAGGTTTGCCTGCAGCTGTGACAAGTTTTGTAACTTGTGGCAGCTGCTGCTGTATGCTGGCTGTTGCAGCAAGAGACTGAAACAATTGTTATACATTGTCACGCATTATATGAAAGTTGTTCAGAAAACAGGTTTACATGACATAAGAAGTTATGCTGGCTGCAATTATTGTATTTACCTGAAAACAAGATAACTCCCCTCCATAATTTTTAATTTTCAAGGAAGTACCTACATAGAACATGTATAATGATGTGTGTGACAATAAGGCAGCCCTCCACTTCACACATGAAGAATTATGACACCATTCTCAACCAATATTTGGGTAAATACTGTTTATCAGGGCACTCTGGCATTGTGTAATTGTCATCTGTTTCCACAGCTGAAGCACAATCCTTGCAGCCATAAATTCAAACATGATCATAAGGTGGACATAGCTGTTACACAATTGCTGATAACACAGGACATGGACTTTTACAAAGAGGGAGTCTAAAAGCTACTCTTAAAATATGATAAATGCTTCAATGGTGGAGATGACTTTGTGGAATAACAGGATTGCAGCACAATTAAATCTGGACTGTTTTTATTAGAGCTGAGAATAAAAAAACCCAAGCTCCATGCAGTGTAAACTTATTTTTTGATTAACCCTCATATTCTGCAAGTGTGTCATGCTTTGTTCCAGATATGAGATTGTACCTTTAATATTAACTTCACATTTACTACAAATAGGTGTGGAAACATGTAATCCCAATTAAAGCACATATACAGTGGAGCCTCTATTAAGTGTTCCTTGATTTAACATTAAACATTAAATTTATATCAAGGATTAATCTCAATGTTAAACACTACTCGTCTAAAATTTTCCTCTGTTTACTGGTCAAATACACTGTTGTCCAAATAAACATTAAAATGTGGTTTACCTCTACTTTTATATATTCAGCTTACGTTATCTCATTCCTCATTGGTCTGGGCGTTAATTTACCTGTATATACCTGTATATATAAATAAATAAATAAATAAAAGCCTAAGACTCAAAATTCAGTCTTTACAGTCCCCACATAAGAAGCCTTTCTTACACTGACAGCTAGTGACTGTAACACTGGGTGGGTGTGATGGCCAATTATGTCTTATTGCATAGTGGCCAATATGTAACTATGTTTAGGTTGGTATTGCAGCCTTGACTTTTGCTGATAAAAGATTTCTACATAGTTAAAGAACTTCTATCAAGCTTGCATTAAGGAATTTCTCAAGTTTGTGGCATTCAAATTGAGCAAAAGTGTCATTTCAGTGTATTTCTCAGTCTACAATGTACAAGACAGGATCAACAGAAGTGTTACCTCTGGAAAAAACAGCCAGAGATAAAAAATGTCAAACATTTCCATTTATTTGCAACAGGTTTTATACAAGTAAATGACACACATCTTTTTTCTCCATACAGAAGGTAACTCTGCGATGTTAAGTGACTTTAGTAGCAAACAGTGTACTTCAATCCTGTAAGGATTATGAATGAAATTACTGACGCAACACAGTTCTGGTTGGAGCAGTGAGCAACATAAGGAACCTGCCATCGCAAAACCATTCACACTACACAGTCAGAAATTAGTGTTTTTCTGTGTTATTTTGCTTATGTCTCTAGATTTGTTGTGAATTTATTGCTGACACAAGCCTAGTTTGCCCATGGAGAAGACAGTTCTTCCTCCACTATTTCTGGGCCAGAATTAGATTGAATTAGCTAGCAAATAAAATGATTTAAAACCAATGAAGTTATAAATTAAATTTACTACAGAACTCCATTCAGGTTTTGACAGTAACCTAGAGTCTGCAAGGATATTAACAGCACACAAAATTACTGTTCCTTGTTTTTGTTAGGGATCTGTAAAAACAAAAAAACATTTTAAATAGATCTTAACTGGATACATATTTGATCTTCTGTTTAAATTCTTGCACAATAAGTTGCTTTTGATAAAACAAAGTTAAATTAAATAAGAGAATAAAGGTGATGTCCCATAAATTGTTGACCATGCTACTGCTTCATGAAAAATCTGAAACATACTTACATAACTTGTCAATAATATTCTTATGTTAATTGCCAACAAGTATAAGCAGCAATACTGTGATGATATGTCTCAAATTCAAGGCAGGTTTGTAACTTGTAGTAGTACATGCTGCATAAAGAAATAGATCACTAAACAGTATCAGTCTTATAGATGATATGACGCTTTCAACAGGAAAATGCAATTAATCCTTCTTGGGCACTCAGTTGTATCAGAATAGTGGAATATGCCATTCCATCTTCATGTATCGATCCCTGATAATGAACCCAGTGACAGTGTGTTAGACGTTCAAAATCCATTCCATCTTGACATGGCTGACTACTCATGAAGATGTCATTGCAGGGTAACTATTACACTGATTCATAGGTCTAACTAGTCTCAGACTGTATAGGCAATTGCATGTTGTTTAAGTTCACAGATCTGTTTGTTGACTTCCAGAACTCAGTTAATATCTAACACAGTCATTTCTTAAATTTATTTTTGGTGCATATAAAACTATCAGCATTACAACATACTATGCATCTTGCAAAACAGTCCTATTTCACAGTACAAGAGTTTCAAGATTCTAGCCATTACAGTAACATTCAGCAATAAAGTTGTCAGTAGGTTTAATTACTCATAACTTCTTGTAACCATTTCCTCAGATCAAGTTAACACAATATGGCCAACCGTTTACAGGTAACAAAACAAAAAACCAAACACTTTCTGTACCTGCTGATTGGTGAGCTGAGTCTGGAGCACCCGTGGCTGCCCCACGGACAATAAGTTTCCTTGGGACACAACTGCAAATTGTGTGCTACTGGGGATCTGAATTAGGCTTGTTTGCCCAGGTTTTCCTCCAGTTGTCACACGCAGAGCTGTGCCTAAGAAAATAAAAAAAATCTGATAGCAACAGTGATAACTGCTTGGGGGGGATGTGATTAAACAACAGGACAATATACTTAATGGTAAATTTTTCGCTTCATAAGTCAAACTTTTATCAAAATGTCTTAACCATTATCATCCAGGAAGAGGACTTTTAAATACTCCTTTGCTACAGCAGGATTAAGGCCATATTTTAAAATACAGCTAATATTTTATCCTCCAAGAATGGGGGTTTTAATTTTTGCACTTCTATGGGGCTGGCTATTATACTTTAACTTGAGGAAGCAGTAGTAATATTAAAATGAAACACAAGGCTTAGCTAGCAGGACTGAGCACATGCATCACTGCAAGAATGCAGCAAATAACTGATAAAGGTTAAGTGGGTGAGCATGAAAAGGGGCAAAATGTGGGGTTCTCTATACAAATACGGTGAGGTGGCAGGTATGCATACTGTACGAAACACACCTTGTGGTAATGTACCGTGCTGTTTCTGGTGTGCCAGTAAGCTCTCCATGGAGATCATCTGCCCCTGAGCACCTGTCAATACTTTGGCTACCACAGGCTGCGGCTGTTGCTGCTGCTGTTTTATGACAGTGGGAGCACCAGACACAGACTGAGTACCTGCTGTCATAATTGCAGTACCTTGCTGCTGTAGTGGAGCTTGCAGCGTCATATGCGATACAGGAATTGGCTTTCCACCAACTGCAGAAGAGTGATTCACAGCAATTTCAGTAGACTCAAACTTTAAAAAAATACCGATTACTTTTCATCTAATAAAGCTAATGGCACATTCATCTGAAAGAAAAGGACCAATTTCTAAACTGGAATATGTTATGTACATTAGCAAACATTTACAAATTCAAGTAATGCATTATAATACCATTTCTGTACTAAACAAAGAAAGGGTTGCCCTTCTGTCATTATTCTGTTATGTCTGTCTGTCCATTCACTTGTCTGCCTACCTGGGGCAGCCCTGCACTTCAGATGCTAACACTCTCGTCATAAGGCCACCCAACCTGGTGGATTAAAAAAGGTAAACAATTCATACTACAGTCAACTGTGTGCCATAGCTGGCATTGTAGAGGTATGGCTACAGTCTTTGTAACCTAACCTTTGGCATTGGACTGAGGTCAGGCATGCCTATGCCACTTACACCAAGAAAGCCTGTGTACTCATCAGACAGCTGGGTGAGCCACAGAATTGTTCTGGACAGAGTGACAAAGTGAAATATCTCTGTCCCCATTGAGATAAATAAAGATTCTCCATTTATACAATGGTAGCCTAGTCACTCTACTGATTGAGCTACCTGGCCTATCCTCAAAAATAAGCCAACAGATAAAGATAATGGCACTATTACCTCTAGCCATGACACGAGGCTGGGTCTGTCCCTGACCCAGGATTGACATGGTGGTGATGACACGTTGTGACGTAGGGGTTGCGGTCGTGGCTCCTATACTCACAACCTGCTGTTGCTGCTGCTGCTGTTGCTGTTGTTGTTGTTGTTGTTGCTGTTGTTGCTGCTGGTGTTGTTGCTGCTGGTGTTGTTGTTGCTGCTGCTGCTGTTGTTGTTGTTGTTGTTGTTGTTGTTGCTGCTGCTGCTGCTTCTGCTGCAGTTGTTGTTGCTGCTGTAGTTGTTGTTTCTGTTGTTGCTGAAGCTGCTGTTTCAGCTGCTGCTGAAGTTGGGCAATAGCCGCAGCTTGCTGCAACAGAACACATCATGGCATTAGGATCAAATTTGGCTCCTCTGCATTTATTGAACTGAAATCTTCAGTTCTTATCATGTTCAGAACTGACTGCCTGCTTCCCCATCCCAGCTGCTGCTCTTGACCACACCTGAAGGACAAAAAAGTTCTAGGAACCATTTACAGTACATCCGAAATCATGAAGGTGCCAAGAAGTACCATTACTTCTAATACCAAACAACAACAATGAATCATTAAGAGATCCATTCAGTAAGTAATTTACACTAGTACAAATTCTCACTTCCTTGACTCTTTTCAGCCCCAGGTCAATCACTATGAAATTCATAACATGTAAATAACCAACAAACGCACTACAATGTTTATTACATATTTTATTCAAAACTATCTCACCAACATGTTTCGGCCGCTGTTGCGGCAATCTTCAGGGTGATATTATTACAAGAATAGAAAGGTACAAATGTGGTTAGCTGTGTCACTGTCATTCTACAACAATTAAAAATTATTAAAATTTCAGTTAAAATTATATTAGTAATATAAATATAGGTTAAAAATGGGTAATGCTTAAAATCTTGAGTTAAAATTGTTAAGTCTGTGTGGAGTGATGCCTGATGCAGTGATGTGGTGAGTTTTAATCCAGTGTGTAAGTGATGTGTAGACATTGTGATACACTGGTTTGAACTAATTTTAACTGAAATTATACTAATTTTTAATTGTTATGGAGTGATGGTGACACAATTAACCATATTTGTAACTTTGTATTCTTGTAATAACACCATCACACTGAAGATGGCCACAATAGGAGCCCTAACATGCTGGTGAGAAAACTGTTAATAAAATACATAATAAATATTGTAGTGCATTTTGTTGGTTATTTATATATTATGGACCTGTTTAATGCACAGAAGATGGAAAATATTAAAACTATGAAATTCATTTTAGGAAACCAGGTGAATGTCATAATTCCCATTAAGCAAAATACTTTGGCAAATTTGAAGTTCAAGATTCTGGAAATGCCGAAAAGTGCAAAGGTGATACACAACAGACTGAAGACAGATTCGGTGCAAAGATATTTAATATACCTACCACTCTAAACTTAATCTAGTCTACTCTGTTTTAATCTAATGCAATCCTGTCAGAAGGCATCTCACAATATTTATTTTTTTATACAGGTCTTCTCTCAGAGTGCGTCTGCTACCTCCGACAACCTTACTGCCAGTTTTTATCGTGTGCTGAGAGTCAAACCTTTGCTTGTTACATACTAAATTCCTCAAAGCAGTTCATGCACAGGAAAAACAGGTAGCAGGATTTTGCATTTTCCATTGCCAAAATGCCTTTTCTTTTAATTAAAAGAATAATATGTATCTGGTACAAGTTAGGACAGAAATAAGAAGACAGGCAATACACATATAACGTAACATTTAGGTGTATTTGTGCAACTACTGTTGCTGTGGAAAAGCAATAAGTATTACATATTCTGAAAGTGTGTTTGTAGCCTTAGATATCCAGCATGCACTGTGCAAGAACTATATTGTCATCTACGGCCTGCCCAGCTGTACAATATTTTTCCACATTATCTTAAAAATTGCACAATTCTTTAAAAAAGTTATTGAATGTGAAATGTGTGTTCTGATTTTCTCTACAACTTTTTTCCAAAACATCTCATTCTACGAACTGAGTGAGCTATGATAAAAAATGTATATTGGTCTTCATGTAAAGTACCTGTCATTCCTGTCAAATTTTAATGAAACTTGAATTTTCTTGACAGATTTTTGAAAAATGCTCCAATATTAAATTTAATGAAAATTCATCCAGTGGGAGTCAAATTCTTCCATGCAGATGGACAGACAGACAGCTATGACAAAACTAATAGTAGCTTTTCATAAGTTTGTGAACATGCCTAAGAAGGAAAGGAAAGGACTATATTTGTGAGACAATATTAAAGTTTTGTACCATCACCATATTTGTATTAACATAAACTAAAATACTTCAAACAGAATTTCTACATACGTATATGACCTACTAAAGAAGTCCAAGGAAAAGTCTTTGATAAGCTAGCAGGTCCTCAGATAAGCAAGAAAATTCCTGCATCATATGACACTGGAATGATCAACACTCTGTTCACAAGAGCTTGCCACTTGTCTCCACCCCAAGCCACAGAAATCCAATCCATGCCCACACATCCTATTTCTGTAAGATCCATTTTAATACTATCCTTCCACCTACAATTACACATTCCGAATCTTATCTCCCCCCCCCCCCCACCCCACCCACCCCCCCCTTTCTTTTTCCCCCCTACCTTCCACCCACCCCCCCACCACCCCCCCCACCCCCACCCCCACCACTACCCCCCCCCCCCCACCAAAAAACACCCAGTTTTTTTTTTTCCTTCCCCCTCTTAACACCCACACCACAACCCCCCCCCCAACCGATTATCTCCCTTCTCTCCCCCCCCTCT
>Ga0123355_10021969_pt1 | contig 10225 bp, 10 predicted proteins | sample TergutEmb28metaG_3_FD_89872 | JGI IMG/M metagenome (GOLD analysis project Ga0123355, IMG submission 89872) | Embiratermes neotenicus P1 segment gut microbial communities from Petit-Saut dam, French Guiana - Emb289 P1 | ecosystem: Host-associated > Arthropoda: Insects > Digestive system > Gut ... | reverse complement strand
GTTGTAGTTGACTTGTGTGTGTTGTTATCTTATGTGTATTTGTTGTACTATGTGTGTATTTTTTTTTTTTTACTTTAAATGCCAGACTGCTGGCTACAGGTCAGAACTCAGAAGGTCCTGCGACCGGCAATCTCGACACAGGTTTTTCTTGGTTTCCCTGTGCCCAAAAGCAAATGCTGCGATGGTTCCCAAGATTCCAAGTTGCCACTACATGCTTCTCATGTGGCCCTCCCGACTTTAATTTAGTAGTAAACAATTTCATATTTTGTATACATGTAAAATAACCACTGCCACCAGGTGACACCCAATTGCAGTAAATAAATATTATTGTTATTATTATTATTAAGTACAGTGTGACCTGCAGAAAGAACACCACTCCCGTACTTGGGTGGTGTTACAACACACACAGCATGTGTACACTTCTTACTCATGTAAATTTAGCACACATAATTTTATCTGTGCTTAATATTTTAATTTATATTGTGAATTACATATTTAAAACTTAATATCCTAAAACTGTGCATTGGCTTGGTTGTCTTTGTAATATAGCCTTCTAATAAACACCTTCTGAAGATGGCTACAAAAGGGGACCAAAACATGTAGGAGGTTTACGATTATAATGTAACAAATTCTTATATTTTCATACGCACTTGTTGGTTGTATTCTCATCATTACAGTTAGACTTTTGGTCTCACACATCTCTGTACTACCTTCAGGACACTAGTTATAAGATCTCTGTGAGTATTAAGGAAGTTCCCACTGACTAATGTGGCTATATCATCTGGATAGCCATAAACTAGAAAACCTTCTTTTTGTGATAACCTTTATCAGGTTTGCCTTGTACAGTTGTATCCCCCTGACAGTCAAGTTCCTGTCAGCTAATATGTTCTCTGCTAAGTCCATGAGCATTTCAGGAATTTCTTGTCTGATCATAGCTTACTCTTTTGTTTCTGTTGAGGTGTTATCAAGAGACCCCTCAATATCTAAAAAGCTGCCAATGGCATATCCTTTATGGCTGTACCTCCACCTTTCTCACAAGGTGATGTAAGGCAGTCTTAGTAGATCTGCCTTCCCTGTAGGCATACTGGGAGGCAGCCAGTGTGTGTTTAATTAATGGTCCATTTTGAAGAAATGTATCAACCAATAAAGTTTTTAGTAGAAAAGATGTAAGGCTGATAGGCCAAAAGTCCCAGGCTTTAATATGGCCATTTTCATCAGGTTTGGGTATAAAGACTACCTTAAGAGCCCTCCAAGCCTGTGGAACATACCTTAGGGCAATACCTGCCCTGAAGACTCTAGTGAAGGGGCCTGTCAATATACCAAGCCCCTTCTATAGTACAATTGGAAATATCCCATCTGTATCAGGAGCATTGTAGGATTCATATGACTGATTGCCCATTCCACTCCATGCAGATAAACTACTTTTTCTGCTAGTTCCCAGGCCCTGGACTTATATTTTTCCCTGGTCCTTTGTCATTCCTCCAAGCCCTACAGAGGCCTCTGAAAACAAGGCAAGTGAAGTTCCATAAGATCTTTCAGAGTCCCCTCCATTGGCTTGGTATAGCTTCCATTAGGAAGCTTAAGTCATTAGTTTCTTTGCTCAGAATTCTGTGATACCTGGATGCCTCTGGGGTAATCTCAATGCTTTCACAGAATGTTTTCCAGCTGTTCCTTTTTGTGCCATTTGCCTTTTTGTAGATGCGCTGGGCCTCTTGAAACCTCTCCCAGTCACAAAACATATTTGTTTTCCTAGCCCTCTTACACTGTTTTCTCACCCCAATCCTGAGTTTAGATAGCTCTCTATTCCACCATGGGACACAGGTGTGGGTGTTTTTCAGTCTAACAGGGCAGTTCATCTCATAGAAATCTCTGATGGCATCACTTATATATTGTGATGCCACTTTCAGGTCCTCCTTAGTTTGAAATGTGGATAGGGTCTTACTTAGTTGGCATAATAAAAACATAAAGTAGCATATAATTAGTAAATAAAACACATTGTGATACATAAAGTACATTTATTCATACTTCCCCTTTATTTATATGTGCATCTAGATCACGCTGATATCTTTATGGTCAAGTAAAGAACCTACATCATTTAGCCTCCATTCAGTTATCTTTAAGAGGAATGTTTTTAAATGCTGTGGCTGCAAAACTGGAATGGTTATCACTTCTTACTATTTTGGAATCATCTACCTCATGGATGTCATCCAGCATCTCATGTTAAAAAATAACTGTTTTTAATATGAGACAAAGTCCATTAAACATTAAAGGACTACTGTGTTTTTTTAAACTGTAGTAGTGGTACGCCTAGTTGGCCCACTGTGGACTAAAATGCACAGACAAACACAGAATTAGCATTTAAATCGGACCCTCAGGGAATACAGATCTTTACATGCCTGGCACTTTAAAGGTTAAGTAAATTATTCCAAACATGATATGCCATTGTCAAAAACCTTAGAGAATTATATTACCTTGCTACTTAGGTTTCACAAATTCCAGTTTAAGTTCCAGGATACATTCATTATCTTTATCAGTCAAGAGGTCAATATAACTTGTATTTGTTAATTTTAATTTTCTACGCTTACACACTTTTATAAATATTTTCTTGTATAAAGTAAGTTTCCCTTGATCATAGTAGGAACCATAAAGTTTTATTCCCTTCCAGACTAACATATGTGTTGCTTAGAAATTTGATCATCGCCTCCTCTTCAAACCTTGTTTTCAAGGAGTTTTGTGTAAGGTAACTTACCTCAAAAGGGAAGCTCTTATAAATTTTTCATGGAGACTGAAAAATGGGAGTAGTAATTCTATCATCCAGCACCATGGTACTTTTCTTTGTTGTCATAACACTGCCTCCTCATCTCTTTTGCTTCCTTCTGCAGGTTATTAAAATGGTAGTATCTTTCTTGCCTTAGCAGTGGAAGGAGTATGTGTCTGTAAATGCTTACAGGAAAAGTGGTACAACTAAGCACAGTAATTCTAAACACATATCACTCATCATAGACACACAAAATTTATTCCACACTCTTCCCTCAAAATTAACTCCATTTATTGGAGCTCATCAGTGTGGGTTTTAACATACTAAATCAACTACTGATCAGATATTCCACATGCATCAAATACTGGGGAAACACTAGGAATACAAAGTGGCATCACATCAAGTATTTAGGTAGATGACAAAACTTACAGCTTGGTTAAAAGGGAGGTTTTGAATATATTTTGCCTTGAGTCTGATACAGCCATTAAACTAGCTAGGAAACCTATAGTAAAGTCTGGGCAAGTGAACATATTTTTGGTACATTTCCTACTCATAATGGTTTTAAACAATGTGATTCTTTATTGCCATTACTCTCAAACTTTGCTTTAGAGCCTGCCATTAGTAAGGCCCAAGCAAAGGAGAGATTCAGCTCTTTACTCTCACAGAAATGTGTTCAGATACCACAATTAGAAAAATAATATGGCTAAGGAATTGAGGTTAGTTCTCAATGTACATTATGTGTGTTAGACTGAAATGATCATGTTCTCACATTTTTGTCCTATTTATGAAGTGTCTTCTTCAGTAATGACTACATGATACTGGTATACTTGTGCAGGTATTCAGAGAGCTCCCTACCCCAGTCCCTAAGAGTTGCCTTTCAGTGTACTACATTAAAAGAAAAGAAGTTAAACACTTGTACCATGTTTAAAAAAATTAGAAACAAACTACATAAGAGAATGCAATATCAGCAAACTGAATTGCTAAAATGTATTTCTGATATCCCCAATTTGAGATCACAACCAAAGAACTGTATTCTTCATTATGAATTTGTTGAATGAAAACATTTATATAAGGGTATCCACGTTTATGTGTAAATAAGTAATATCTGTTTATGATAAAGCTGCATGTACAATCAAATCTCAGCAATAGTCTTCTAGCGCAAAGCAAAAACATAATTTCTTCACAGACCTCTGGACCCTTGAAGTTAAACACATAATGCCCTTGAAAAACATCAGCAACCGAGTACCGAGTATGTGGCATCATATCCCAGAAAAACGGAGTTCTCAGTCACACAACCATTGAAATCTCAAGACTTGTATACAGTTTTTCATATATGAATAGTTAATTTCAGAGAACTGATTAATACTGAACTTGAAAAAAACATGTCTTCTCATTATGGAAATACATCTCATGGTGCATTTAGAAGAAAGAAATTCTGAATGGTATTCCAAGTAACCTCAACAATTTTTCACATTTTTCTGCAATTGTGGGCAAATGGAGTTGCCTCTCATTTTTATTTTAGACCCTTCAATTACAATTACTGATGTTACCAGAGATCTAATGTGCATGGTCCAGGTAGCAGAAACTCCAACTTACAGCCTATGAAGAGGAACTGCAGCCATGATCTGATTTGTGCCTGCATTATGTTTGCACCATCAAAGCACGAGATGTTCAACAGTACAGCCCTTCTGCAAGTCCATAAGTTCTGGCTCGCTCGGTGGAGCCATCCTCTATGACACACATTCAGCAGATAGAAAAAGACCATATAATGAAGGGACAGCTTCAGTCAGCACAACCAAGTACGCTACTGGCTCTGTGCTATCCAAAGGCATATGTGCTTGTTAATATATGAGGTAGAGCACATAAGGCCAAATTCGTAGTGGTTCTGTGCAGTCTCAAGGACAATGCTACTGGAGGATTAGATAAATACTTGCTCCATGCCATCTTAAACCATTTCAGCTAGCTAATATATGTACTACTGCCTTTAAAAGGTCCATCTCCTTGTAGAAATTCTGTATTCAATTCTGGCCATTCTTTCAACTTTTATGCCAAAAGCAGTAAAAATCAAACTTTGTTCACATCTTTCATTATGTAATTTCGCTCATGCAATTCCTCTGTTCACACTGTACTAGCCTCAATATAAGCCACAGCACCACAACTGTGTGACTGAAGTTGCTTACAATTATTATGTTTGTTAAAGCCACACATGAATTTTCAGTGTTTATGATGTGTTTTAAAGCCACTGTTCATCTTTTTTTTTTCATTTTCAGTAATTCTGTACCCCAAATAAGTGGTTAATGGGAAGTCATCTACATTTTTGTGAACTTAACTGGCCACAGACAACAAAGCAAACACTTTGCTTTCAATTTTGTCTCAGAAAAATGTCCATGCATATGAGCCTATGAAGTCCAAATTTAAGATTATTTTAAATGAATGTTGAAACAGAGCAATCAAGGTTTCCTTACCTAATGTTAATTAATACTGTCCCTTACAGAGAATGGTTATAGACCAAACAACTCAAAGAAAATAGAATATTCACAACATAGATAAGCTTTTTGTTGCCATATGACTACACAAAAAGACATAGAATGATGAAAGTTTTGTATGTTTGTAAAATAATCCATGGGTTGGCATTTGGGGGGGGGGTAAGTGTGGGCCAAACTAGGAAGTGGAAGTGGGCCATACATACTTGGGCTGCTTACAGTTTGCACGAGTCATGTGCTGGGATTCGTGGTTATGGTCCAGAAAGGCATGGTGTGTTGGATCAGGCAAGTCCATCATTATGGCTGAAGGGAAGTTGTGCTTCATGACATGAAGTATAGCAGACAGCTGTGAAGTCCTGTGTGAATAGGCTGTCACAGCCAACTGAATTTAAATACAAATACTGGTATGACAGATGCTGTATCGTTCTGAGGTTGTACAAAGAACTCACCGGAACATAATTTTGCCAACCCCAGATATAATACACATTTCTGTCCCTCCTGAGCATCTCATGACTACAGGTCTGAACTGCATACAGTTCTCATCTCAGTGTGATTCTGTAATGAAAGACATTGTATATACCCTGCATTTACAGAAAGTAGTCAGTGATATGCCCAAAACTGTGATCCAAATATCTTTCCACTAAAATAAATTCAGACCATAGCTCAGTAACACATTAACTGTAAGGGCATGGGCAGTGAATGTGCATAGCCAGAAAGGTTACCTTGTTAGCATTTATTTTTATAAAATGTATACACTACACATGTTACTAGTCAGTCCAACAGGCAATGTTCATTCCTCTCGCAATTCTTACAATAATACTGATACATAAACACCAATTGTGAACATCACAACACATGGCAGTATCAACACACTTTCTCAGTGATGCTTAATTAGTTCCAAATACATACCACCTAGTTCAGTTAAACACTCTTTTCTCTCATTCCAGTTTTGTTTAATACTATCTTATAATTATAACATAAAATTATGGAAAACACAACCATCTATGCTAACCACGATTTCATTCTGAAACTTAGCAGTCAAGAACAAAAGCAATACGCTTTAAACAATGAAACTGTTGTATAAGGTACTCCTGTTTTATGCAAACAAGAATATACATTAATATTAGAAGGTACACAGATATATGATACAAAACAGTATTAAAATTTAACATATATTTGTATATTATGTATATAAACTTGCAATATGAAAATATAAGTGTACAAAAAACTGCAGATACAGAGATTAAATGAACATACCATAACAACAGGAAATCAAGGACACAAACAAAATGTTTTATTTTATAGAGAAGACTCCACCTACAAAGGTTCTTACAAGAAATTGCTTTAATACTGAGAAAAGTCTCCACTTTGGTGAAGTGTTTTCTCACTTTGCACTTGAAGGTTTCAGTATTCTGGAACATACTTCTGGTACATAATTCTTTAACCTAATGCTACAATATTTACATCATTTTAAACAGGTGTTATAACTTCACATACTGTGTTTAGTTGCAAAATGTTTGCGAGGTTATTGCAACTCTCAGTTACATTAAGAACAGGAGTCTTTTCATGGTAGTTGATAATAAGCCTATCTTCTATAAAATAGATAAACCTATAATTAATCCACAGTGCCCTTCATTAACCCTTTGTTGTACCTTTCACAGCAAAATTACAAGTATCCTACCACACTTGACACAATAGACTAGTATATGGAAGCTGTTTAAATTAACTGAACAATTAGTGTCAGGATACTGTCCATTAAAATGGCACAGCAAAAGGTTACATAACATAAGCATAAATGATTACACAGCTAAGACTACATATAAAATGACAGCCATCACAGGCATTGCCATTTCCTGTGATAATCAGTCGGTCTTGATCTCAAGACACAAGGAAGTTATTCAGTGCAACTTGTTACAATGCTCCATTCTTGTAGAGGATTTAAACACTTAGTAATTGATCTACACATTGCTTGGATTTAGCAACAAAACAGTCTTGTGAATACACAACACAGTGGTAATATTTCAACTGTCAGGTCCAGTTCAAGTCATTGTGATGCCATGTGTTTGCAGCCCCTTTTAAACAAAACATTACTGAATTCATCAGAGTACAAGTGATATTTCATTCACTTATAGAGTATTTGCGTTTCAAAATAGTTAGCAAAAGACTTTGCAAGTCATACATTGTATTTCATTATGTCATACATTATTCAATGCTAGCATATCAGCTATGTAAAGTAAAAGAAGACATGGATGATCATGTATAGTAACTTTCACAGAATGAGTGATAGGTACTGCTATATTGTGGTATTTGCATGCACAAACAAAGTACAGCCATGAAGGATCTATAAGTGCCCTGCCATTATTCAAAATATATAGTTCAAAGGTTTTAAGTCTTGTTTCTGATGACCTAGCTTGTTCAGTTTGAGCTTCACTGATCTCCATAAAAAGTTTCAAGCTGCTTAACTGAAAAGTGAAGACTAATTACAATGAAGTGGATACTGCAGGGCCTAATAACTTCACGAACCTACTACTGCTGTATACAGAATATGACAAATTAACTCACATGAACATTTGTTCCAGCTATCATCTAAATTTTTATTGCAATCCCATGGATCATAAACTGATAATAATGTTGCTGATAATTTCTAGTTTATTATTATTATTGTGTCAACCAACCTAAAATATGCCAGCCAACTCTGGCAGCCACCAAAATTACCTACATTATCTGGTTGACCTTCTCACCTAATACAGCTGAGTAAATTCACTGGAAACGTCTAACACATCTAAGTGCAGACACTTACAAATAATACCTGCATCAGAAGATGGAACAAATTCCTCTACAAATTAACAAATGAGAAAGCTACAACTACCAACAATCTGTATTAGCATATCATTGTCTTAAAATGGAATCCAGATGGAAGTAAAGAAAAATGCACATGTAAATAACATGTTGACAGGAATGAAACAAGCACCAGTACCAAACATACAGTATTTAAAGTAGAGTACAAAGTAAAAATTACAGTGTCTTAAATATGAAGACCAAAATGCTAAGTTGAAAATGTAACAGGCTTTTTCTAAAACATATCTGAGGATACATCACACTTTAAGCAGGCAACTGCAAGGAAGAAAAGTTTTTTGACATCTCCTGTCTTGGTGATACTGGAAACAACTGTTTCTGTGTTTCACAATTAATACAAACCTTCATGAAATTAGTAATAAATTTATGCCTGTCAATAATGTTGTCAGACACTGCCTCAAAAGGACGAAACAACAAAAAATTATATAAGTAATCTTGGATAAAATAACAAAGTACGTGTCATTTTTGTTAATTTTTTATGATTATACCTATTCCTGTGATTTTCCTTTCCTCTGTTACTGTGGCAGTAACATCACCAACCCAAGCCAATTCTACTGGTGGCCCATGGAAATTCAGGAAGCAGGCCAGTTTTAGGAAACATAGTAGTTTCTACTCAGGTATTAATTCACCATTTGAAATTCCCACTGGCATATGGATACTGGAAGTATGGTCAAAATATAATCTATGACCTTGATAATGATGACACAATGATCTATGTCACTGTCTAATAATCACATACCATTAAAGAAACTTTAGACAAAGTTTAGCATAAACAGTAGAATCTTTACACAAGACAAAACTGCATACTTCCACATTACAGGCTAATAATTTTAGTAACCTTCTTTATTTATACCCCTGAACATAAATACTTAAATGTCACAAATATTTAATTGTGACAATACACTGGGATCCCCCTGCTCTCTACGTCCTTCACTTCACAACTACATCTTACTACCGTATTTCACAACTTGTTTAAAAACAGCTTATACTGTTTTTTTGAAGGGGGCCATCCCCTTGTGTATCGTCAATTATTTATTGTATTAGTACTGTCAATACACAACATATGCAAAGACCAGATGTATTAGTACAACTGGGTTATATCTGGTGACATGTTTCGGCCGTTAAACGGCCATCTTCAGGCCAACAAAAAATATTAATGTTAAGGTACAGTCAAATTGTTTGTCCAATGGGATCCCATTGTTTACATTAAAACTTTAAACATTATGAAGTACTTAGTTATGATTTTAATCATAACTAAGAACTTCACAACAATCAGTTAAATATTTTAATCATATCAAAGTACTTCATAATGTCTCAAGTTTTAATGTAAACAATGGGATCCCATTGGACAAACAATTTGACTGTACTTTAACATTACTATTTTTTGTTGGCTTGAGGATGGCCGTTTAACGGCTGAAACATGTTGCCAGATATAACCCAGTTGTACTAATACATCTGGTCTTTGCATATGTTGTGTAATGATTGTACTAATACGATAAATAGCTTATACTGTGTTTGTGTCAATGACAAATTAGATGACAATTAGCATTACATGTTGGTAAGTTTACAAAATGCATATTCTGAAATGTTCTAATACTGGCTTCCTACACACCTTATAAAAAGTTCACATATCAAACATATGTCATTAATTATCATCAACTACACTAACATACTAATATGTCAGGACTTTTTAAAAAGAGCTCTAAAACTGCACACTATTTTTATTGCTTACCTCTTTAAAGGGCATCAACCACTAATTTAGCTCTTAATACTGTATCACAGCAGTTTTATTCCTGAATTTCATTTGGTTCTCAGAATAAACAGTTTATTTGACATAAATGTTCTACTTTTTGGAACATAGGTATATTTCATTTTCTTGGAAGAAGAAACAGAATCCAAAGAGGGTTAGTTACACGATTCTTGTATTTTGGGTTCCAATGTACACTCAAATTATCTCATAGCATGAATTTCAAAGTTAAAAAAAATATTGTTTACTTCTGCCGCACCATCTCTATTTCTTGGCATATAGTTCATCCATTTTTAAGCATGTATATAAATATATTGTACTTAAATATATAAGGGGTATTATCTCAGAAACAAGGATAATTTCTCTGCAATTCTGCATTAC
>Ga0123355_10021968_pt1 | contig 10225 bp, 10 predicted proteins | sample TergutEmb28metaG_3_FD_89872 | JGI IMG/M metagenome (GOLD analysis project Ga0123355, IMG submission 89872) | Embiratermes neotenicus P1 segment gut microbial communities from Petit-Saut dam, French Guiana - Emb289 P1 | ecosystem: Host-associated > Arthropoda: Insects > Digestive system > Gut ... | reverse complement strand
TCATGCAGTGAGAGGACACTTCCTTTCGGTTTCGTAAAGTTGGGGAACTCTATTCTAACCGATGTGTCCTCTCACTGCTCTCTTTTTCGCTCCTAATGTCCAAGGTCTATTGTAACCCTACAGCAAAAGGCAAACAAATGAGGACAAGTCTTGTAATTTCAAGCCAGGGCTAGTATAATATGTTATCAGTTCTCGATAAGGAGATGTGTGAAATGAAAGAACAATTAGCGGCACTGGAAGCTCAGGCGCTTTCGGCGATTGAAAGTTCACGTGATCCGGACAAGCTGGAAGAGGTTCGGATCCAGTTTTTGGGTAGAAAAGGTGAACTTACAACAGTCCTCAAACAGATGGGGTCAGTCCCGGCGGAAGAACGTCCGGCTATGGGGCAAATTGTGAATGCAGTGCGGGAGACTGTCCAAGCGGCATTTTATGCAAAGAGAGACGCGCTGGACGCTGCGGTATTAAACGAGCAGCTTGCGGCGGAGAAACTGGATGTTACAATCCCGGGTAAGCCGGCAGAGATCGGGCGGCAACATCCGATGATGCGGACCCTGGATGAAACTTTGGATATCTTCATCGGTATGGGCTTCTCCATTGCAGAGGGACCGGAGGTAGAGCTTTCTGCCAATGTGTTTGATAAACTCAACACGCCGGAGAATCACCCCTCCCGCGATTGGGGCGATACCTTTTATTTTGATAAAGAGAGCGAATATGTGCTCCGTACCCATACCTCGGCTGTGCAGGTGCGTACGATGGAGACAAGAGAACCGCCGATCCGGGTGGTCTCTCCCGGGCGTGTATACCGCAAAGACGAAGTAGATGCAACGCACTCACCCATGTTTCATCAGATCGAGGGTTTGGTGGTGGACAAAGGTGTCACTATGGCGGATCTCAAGGGTACGCTGAATGCCCTTGTCCAGCAGCTCTATGGCGAGGGGACAGCGACGCGTTTCCGTCCGCACCATTTCCCCTTTACAGAGCCATCTTGTGAGGTGGATTGCCAGTGCTTTAAATGCCGCGGCAAGGGTTGCCCCATGTGCAAGGGCGAGGGTTGGATTGAGCTTTTGGGCGCGGGGATGGTGCATCCGAAAGTGCTTCGTAACTGCGGGATTGATCCGGATGTGTATTCCGGCTTTGCCTTTGGATGCGGCTTGGAGCGGATGACCATGATGCGCTTTAACATCAGCGATCTGCGGCTGATTTTTGAGAATGACCTGCGCTTCTTGGCGCAGTTTTAGGGGGTAGGGGAAGATGAAACTATCGAGAAATTGGCTGAAAGAGTTTACCTCTATCACAGCAAACGATCAAGAATATGCTGATCGGCTGACGATTACCGGGTCAAAGGTTGAGGGGACAGAAGATCTAAATACCACAGCGAAGAATATTGTGCTGGGTCGTGTGGCGGAGATTGTGCGTCATCCCGATGCGGATACCCTTTGGGTCTGTACCATGGACATTGGACAGGAGGAGCCCGCGATTATTGTTACAGGGGCGGATAATCTGAAAGCGGGGGATGTTTGCCCTGTTGCGCTCCATAAATCACTGCTCCCCAATGGGACGGAGATTAAAAAGGGAAAGCTGCGCGGGATAACATCTAATGGGATGCTCTGTTCGCCGGACGAACTGCTCTTAGAGGCAAACGACTATCCTCACGCGGTTGCAGACGGTATTTTGACCTTTACACCGGATGAGACCCTGGGCTTTTCCATCGGTGATGACATTCGTCCGATTCTGGGGCTGGATGATCAGGTGGTAGAGTTTGAAATCACAAGCAATCGTCCGGATTGCCTGTCTGTTGTGGGATTGGCGCGGGAGTCTGCGGCGAGTTTTGGTACAGAGATGACAGTCCCGGAGCCTGTGGTAAAAGGTTCCGGCGGGGATATCATGGAACACTTGGATGTGGAGATCTGGGATGCGGATCTCTGCCGCCGTTTTACGGCGCGGGTGGTACAAAACGTGAAGATTGAGCCATCGCCTGTGTGGATGCGCCAGCGTCTGCGGAAAGCGGGTGTGCGTCCGATTAATAATATTGTGGATATCACAAACTATGTCATGCTGGAATATGGGCAGCCCATGCACGCCTTTGACCATGCCTGTCTGGAGGGCGGGAAAATCAACGTCCGCCGCGCATTCGAGGGCGAGACCCTTGAAACCCTGGACGGTTCGATGCGTACGCTGGAGGATACTCTTGTGATTGCAGACGGCACAAAAGCGGTCAGTATCGCAGGTGTGATGGGTGGCGCGTCCAGTGAGATTCGGGACGAGACGACTACGGTGGTAATTGAATCCGCCAACTTTAACGGGACATCCATCCGCAAGACAGCGGCACGGCTTGGGATGCGGACAGATGCGTCCAGCCGTTTTGAAAAGGGACTCAATCCCATGGCGACACTTCCGGCGGTGCAAAGAGCTTGCGAGCTGATTGAACAGCTTGGTGCGGGTGAAGTGGTCGATGGCATTGTAGATGTGATCGCCGCTGATCGTTTTCCTGTCACCATTCAGCTTGAACCGGTGCGGATAAATGGCTTATTGGGGACAGAGATCGGGCGTGATGAGATGCTTGCAATCTTGGAAAAGCTTGATTTCACTGTAGATGCAAATGACCTAGTGACTGTGCCGCCGTTCCGTTTGGATGTCCATGAGTGGGCAGATCTGGCGGAGGAAGTGGCGCGCTTTTATGGCTACGATGTGATCCCTGCCACCAAGCTCCGAGGCGAGGCGGTACAGGGCGGATTTACGCCGCGCCAAAAAGAAGAACGGCGGATTGGTTCCTTGATGCGTGGAATGGGGTACAGTGAGATTTTGACCTATACTTTCACCGGGCAAGTGGCATATGATAAAATTCGCTTACCGAAAAATGATCCGCTTCGGAAAAATTTGACGATTTTGAATCCCCTTGGGGAGGACACAAGTCAAATGCGGACTTTGGCAGTGCCTGCTATGCTTGAGACCTTGGCGCGTAATAACAATTATCGCAATGCCTCTGCGCGTTTGTATGAACTTGCGCGGGTGTATGTGCCAAATAGCGAGAGTGAAACCCTTTGCGATGAGAACTTACATCTGACACTGGGCGCCTATGGGGATGGGGCGGATTTCTTCCTGCTCAAAGGTGTGGTGGAAGCGCTGCTTCGTGAACTGCGCATCGCGGATGTGACTTGGACTGCCTACGCGGATGACCCGGTGTACCATCCGGGACGCTGTGCGGAGCTTCGGGCGGGAGATGTGTATCTTGGACGCATTGGACAGGTACATCCGCTGACGGCGAAGAACTATGACTTTGACAGCCAGGTGTTTGCGGCAGAGCTGTCAGTGGAAGCGCTTCTTGCGGTGCAAGGCGCGGAGCCGCTCTTCGTTCCGGTGCCGAAATACCCCTCTGTTACACGGGATTTGGCTGTGGTCTGTGCCGAAACTGTCACTGTGGCAGAGCTTCTGGCGGTGATTACTGCCGCCGGAGGGAAACGCCTTGCAGAGAGCCAGCTCTTTGATGTGTATACAGGGGAACAGGTTTCAGCAGGACAGAAAAGTGTTGCCTTTGCGCTTCAGTTTAGAGCGGAGGACAAAACCCTTACAGACGAAGATGTAGAGCCGGTGATGCAGAAGATTTTGACGGCTTTGCAAGAGAAATTAGGGGCAGAAATCCGCGCAAACTAAAAGCAGCTCTTTACAGTTTGTATAAAGTTTGATAAAATGATATGAAATGTGGTAGACTCTGGATGCGAGGTGATCAAGATGGAATATACCCAAAAGTTTTCAGTTGTGAGTCGGGATATTGAGATTCGGGAGATTATGGCGAGTGTGTATGACTCTCTGGTGCAGAAAGGGTATAACCCCATCAATCAGATTGTCGGATACATCTTGTCTGAAGATCCCACGTATATCACAAACTACAACAACGCCCGCTCGCTAATCGCACGGATTGACCGTGATGAGCTACTGCGGGAGCTGGTGATTCAGTATTTGGATCATAAGGAATAGCGGATAATCAAGATATGAAAACAGGGTATGCCTTGCGGGGCATACCCTGTTTTGCACATAGTGTGTTTATAAGCAGAATTATTGCTGTGCTATGATTTCTTTTACTATGCCAAAAAAGGCTGCTGGCTTGTCCGTATCAATCATGTGTCCGGCATCTTCAATCCAATGCAAACTCTTTTTTGGCGCTTTAAATGTTTCAAAATACGCTGCAGCTAGGGGGCTGGGAGTCCATTCGTCGTGCCGTCCTAAGATGTAATGAACTGGGACTTGATACTCTGTGATGTTGCGAATATCGAGTCCATGGAACACATCACCCAATAGCTTCCGACTGATTTTGCAGCCGCTGTTCATTTGAATTAGTTGAATCATGCCTCTGGGTGTCATAATCGGACTTTTTCGATATAACTGCACATAATCAACTACCTGAAAGCCATATTTGCTTTCTAAGCCAGTAAGCATAGTCGTTGTTTTGACAAATTCGTCGCGTGGAAGATTAGGGAAAGTCTCATTGACAGCATTTATCTTTTTGATGTCCTTTTGATTGCCTGATTTTAACACCGCCGCTTTCAGATGTTCATACCAAATTCTATGTTGAGGCTCAAAAGCAACCTCTTGTCCGTAGCCAATATATCCGCATACATCATGGGGGTATTTTATGATGTACTGTGTTCCCAATGTGGAACCGCAAGAATGACCGACGAGAAAGACTCTGTCTGTTTTGTATTTCTCTTTCACATACTGGATTGTTGCTTCAAATCTTCCAGCATGATGTTCATAGAAAGGCTTTCGGGCTTTGTCTTGTTTTTGAGCTGTGTCTTACCTGCCCCGCGCTGGTCATAGTAAACGACATTACAAAAGTCCAAATAAGGCTGATGATAATAGGCAAGGTAGGAACTAGGAATCCCTGGCCCGCCGTGTAACATAATCGCTACGTCTTTGCTGTCGTTGGGAATATGTAAAAAATACTGCGATATTCCGTTTATTGCAACATATTCTTCTGTAAAATTTTTATCCATCACATATAAACTCCTTTGTTTCGTCAGAAAGCTTCTACTATCTCCGACCCATGCGTGCTTTTTTGCGTTTGCTTTTGCGGACAGCGCGCACAATAATGCCAATGACGAAGAGCAAAACCAGAGCAACAAGTGCGATGATGACAATCTGCACCCAAACGCTTTGCAAGGTTTCTTCCACCTCATCTATGATGACATCTACCCGGGAAAGATAGACATTTTCTGTTGCGATCAAGGCAATGGGACCGAATGTACGTTCACCGTCTGTGAAAGTAACCTCGCCCAAGACATCACCTTGTGTGATGGGCGCGGAGAGAGCATCGCCCCCATGGAAGAGTGTGACTTCACGCTGGAAGTGATCGAGATTTGTACCTTCCGGTGCAAGGGCGATGATCGGTTCTGCCGGAACGAGATTGATGCTGTCTGCATTTTCGCCGAGCTCCACAGGAACAATGGCGAGCACAGTATCACCGGACAAAATCTCACGATAGGCGAAAGTTTCAAATGCCCAATTATAAAGACGGATGGTCTCGGTGAAGTGATTTATTTCATCCATATCAGCGGGGACACCCATGACAACAGCTAAAAGAGAAACGTCTCCTCTTGTTGCTGTAGAGATCAAGCAGAGACCGGCTGCGCTGGTAAAGCCGGTTTTTACGCCGTGGGCGCCGGGGAAATAGTAGTCAGACTCCGGGTCTGTAAGACGATTTGTGGAACGGAAAATGCCGGCATAGCGCCCTTCGCTGCCGTCTGCCATGTTAGAGGCGGCGTGGGGACGTTCTTGCAGGGCATATAGCTCTGCAAAGCGCGGGTGGGAGATGGCGTATTCTGTAATGCGGAAAAGGTCATACGCGGTGGAGTAGTGGTCGTCAGCGGTGAGACCGTGGGTGTTTGAGAAGTTTGTGTTCAAAGCACCCAACTCTCTGGCGCGGACATTCATTTGATGCAGAAAGTTGTCAACAGAGCCTGAAACATGTTCAGCCACTACATTGGAGGCATCGTTTGCAGAGCGGAGCATGACTGCAAAGAGCAGAGCCTCAAAGTTCATGATTTCGCCCACTTGAAGATCCAAGCTGGCTCCGGTTTCGATCATGCCGATGAGAGCAGTTTCGCTTGTGGTGACTTGGTCCGCAATCGACACCTCGCCACGCTCGATTGCCTCAATGGCCAAGAGCGCTGTCATGATTTTGGTTGTAGATGCCGGATGGATGCGCTCATGCTCGTTTCTGGTATAGAGGATGTCACCGGTTTCGGCGTTTGCCAATACGACTGCATGGGCAAGATCAGACGGACTTCCGCCATATGGAGCGGCCAAAGGGGCGCTGAGCAGTGCTGAAATAAGCAGCAGCAATAGGATAGATGCAAGAATTTGTCGTTTTTTCATTTTACTCTCCCGCAATGTGTGATATGATAGTGCAGTAAAATCATTGTCAAAGAATGTCGAAAGACAAAAAACACTCTATATGGTATTATACGCAGATTGGAACACAAAATCAAGGTGCTGTTGCAAAAGTTATGAAGAAATATATTTTCTCTCCCATCCTAGGCGGGAGAGAAAACAGAAAATCGTACTTTTTACGATATGACCAAAATAAATGGTATTTTGACAAGCTTTGCGAGGGAGTGAGATGTATGATAGAACAAAAAACCATCGCACGGGCGCTGATTGCCTTGGTATGTCTTGCTGTCGTATTCGGAGCAGGGCTTTTTGCAGGGCGAACAGGCGGTCCCGGAGACTTTACGGTGACGACACAATATGCCATGGGCGCGATGGATGAGGCAGAGCTTGCTGACATTGCCTATCGGGTGGAAGCCCGCGCAGCGCAAGAACAGGAAGCGGCGGCAGCGCAAAGGGAAGCGAATCCCTTGCCGGAGGCTGCGGCTACGGATGAGGATCTCATCAACATCAACACAGCCGATGTGATGACATTGCAGCTATTACCCGGTATAGGACCTGCCATTGCGGATCGGATTATCACACACCGAGAGACCCATGGGGCTTTTCGGATTATTGAAGAGATCACCGACGTCTCCGGCATCGGCGAGGCACGGTTTGTAGAGATTCGGGATATGATTACAGTGGAATAGGAGGGCTTGTTTATGCGCATTCTCGTTGTAGACGATGAAAAGCTTTTGGTCAAAGGGATTAAATTTAATCTGGAAAATGAGGGCTACCAAGTCGATGTGGGCTCAGACGGACTTGAGGCTGTGGAAAAGGCGAAGAGTACGGATTATGACTTGATCATCCTAGACCTGATGATGCCGCGCCTGGATGGGCTTTCCGCCTGTATGCAAATCCGCGAATTTTCCATGGTGCCGATTGTGATGCTCACAGCGAAGAGTGAGGACACGGATAAGCTCCTCGGCTTTGAGTATGGTGCGGATGATTATATTACGAAGCCCTTTAACATTTTAGAACTCAAAGCCCGGGTGCGCGCACTTTTGCGGCGCAGTGCAAACACAGCTTCCGGCAGTTCTGGCGCGTCCTCACTCCTGACAGTTGGACAGCTTAGCATTGATCCCCTGCGGCGCAGCGTGGAGAGAGACGGCGAGAGTGTGGAGCTTACGGCGAAAGAGTTTGATCTGATTGAGCTTCTGATGAAAAATCCGGGACGGGTATACAGCAGAGAAAATCTGTTGGATATCATCTGGGGTTATGACTATCAGGGTGACATTCGCACGGTGGATGTGCATATTCGCAGACTCCGCGAGAAGTTAGAGGCGGAGCCTGCGGAGCCAAGGCGGATTTTAACGAAGTGGGGTGTGGGTTATTACCTCAAAGCAGAATAATCGAAATATGTTTGTCAGTTGGCTGTTTGGCAGTGTGCAGTTGAAGTTTGCCCTCTCTTACGTTGCGATTATTATGGGGCTATTGCTGCTGCTCAATACTTACCCCATGATGGTATCACGAGACCTTGTGTACGCAGCAAAGGACACAGCGCTCACATCTCAGGCCTTGGGAATCAGTTCGTCTCTAGGGGGGGGAGAAGCGCTCTCAGAGGAGACTGTGGGGCGGGCAATGGGCTTTTTGGATATCCGAAACCTGACACGGCTGATTGTGACAAATGCAGAGGGTGAAGTGCTCTATGACACAGCGGGAGAGAGTGAACGCCTGCAAGATGTAGAAGTTTTCCCGGATCTGGAACGTGTGTTTCAGCGCGAGGGGGAACGCTTATATGAAGTGACGCGTCCCGCGTATAGTGAGGGCAGCTTTCACACATGGGCAGCTTTCCCGATTATGAACGGTGAGACCCAGATCGGAGCTGTGTTCCTATATGAGGTGGACATGGAACAAGGCGAATGGATTGCGGGAATGGCTTCAAATTTGCAGAATATCTCCATCGGCATCTTCATTGCCGCCTTGTTTTTGGCGATCGTATTTTCACGTACCCTTACCAATCGGCTGACAAAAATGCTCTCTGCCATGCGGATTGTGGGGCGGGGAGACTATAGCTATAAGCTGGATGTAAGCGGACGGGACGAGCTGGCTGAGCTTGGACAGGCTTTCAATAAACTTACCGACCGTCTGGAAGAGACGGAAGAGATGCGCCGCCGCTTTGTGTCGGATGCGTCTCATGAGTTAAAGACACCACTTGCGTCGATTCAATTGCTTTCGGATAGTATTGTGCAGAGCGAGGATATGGATGCAGCCACCGTACGGGAGTTTGTGGAAGATATCGGACAAGAGGCCGAACGACTGGCGAGAACGACAGAGCGCCTACTCCGCCTGACTCGCTTGGACGTGGCACCGGAGACAGAAGTGCTGGTGGCGGTTGATGTGGGGCGTGTGGTGGAAAATGCCGGGCATATGCTGGAACCTCTCGCAAAAGGGCGGCAGGTGGAGATGGTGTTTGATTTAGCGCCGGACTGCCTGATTCTTGCCACAGAGGATGACATCTATCAGATTGTCTTCAATCTGGCGGAAAACGGGATCAAGTACAATGTTACAGGCGGCACGCTGTCGATTCGACTGGGTCAGGCGGATGGTCAGGTGCGGCTGATTGTGGAAGATACAGGCATTGGAATCCCGGCGGAGGATATGCCCTACGTTTTTGACCGCTTTTACCGTGTGGACAAAGCAAGAGCCCGCGAAGCGGGCGGCAGCGGACTTGGACTATCCATCGTGCGGGACACAGTACATGAACATGGCGGCAAAGTAGAGGTCGCACCGCGAGAGGGCGGCGGCGTTTGCTTTACGGTGACCTTTCCGGCGGTGGAGGGGTAGTGGATTTGTTTTGATCTTCAGTTTACTGGACGAAAAAAGGCTTCTCCCTCGCGTTTTCGAGGGAAAAGCCTTTTTTACTCGTCGTACAGATACTAGAAATCCATTTTCTGGTACATCGCTCGTGTAATGGGATAGGACACAAGGAAGATGAGCACAGAGATCGCGGCAATCAATATTGCAATCATGTTGAAAGATAGATTGAACCAATATTGCATCTGCGGGACAATCATCATAATACCGATTGCGAAGAAAAAGCAGATTGACAAAATTGCCCCCTCTCGCCCTTTCCCCAGCTTGGAAGAAGCCAAAGGGAAACATAGACCGCTTACCAGAAATGGCATCCCAAAGGCAGGCACCGAACCAATCATTGCCGAAGCAAAGCCTTGGTCAAATATGCTTTCATGGAGAACCACACCCACACCTGTCAGTGCAGTAATGAATACAAGGGGTACGATTGTACCAACCAGCACTAAGCTGATGTAGTGTACACGAATCAAATCGCTTCTTCTGATGGGCATGGAAAGTTGAAAGCGTTCCCATTTTCCGTCATTGCTCGCCATGCCTATGATCATCTGCATGGGGAGTACGGTTGTTGCATATATCACAGATATATTGAAAAAGAACGCAGCGCCTGTCACTACAAAAGCGCCGCTCAAGACAAGCAGTGCCAGCAGCAAAAGTGTTAGACTTCCGCTTGCCGTGTAAAAGGAGCAGAAGAGCAAGCCTTTGATCGGATGTTTCGGTTTCATAACTTTTCCCCCTTTACAAGCATGAGCATAATTTCTTCAATGGTGATGCTGTCCATAACAACATCCTGATATTTCCTTGCCGCAGCTTGTCTGTCGGAGACAAGCACATCAGTTTGGTAGGCATGTTTTCTATACGCAAGCATGTCTGCCTTGTCCATTTCGGCAAACTGTGCCGCCTTGCAGCGCATGACGCCATACTCATAAATCAGCTTGTCTTTCTGCTCGCTGAATACAATCTTGCCCTCATGGATGAATGTGATATA
>Ga0123355_10021967_pt1 | contig 10225 bp, 7 predicted proteins | sample TergutEmb28metaG_3_FD_89872 | JGI IMG/M metagenome (GOLD analysis project Ga0123355, IMG submission 89872) | Embiratermes neotenicus P1 segment gut microbial communities from Petit-Saut dam, French Guiana - Emb289 P1 | ecosystem: Host-associated > Arthropoda: Insects > Digestive system > Gut ... | reverse complement strand
TTAATTAATTTTAATTTATATTAAAAATATATATTTAAAAAAAAAATATATATAAAATTTTTTTTTTTTTTTTTTTTTGGAGGGGGGGGGGGGGGGGGATATGTGGCCCTTGAGCAGAAAATTAAATACAGATTCAGCCTGCAGACAAAAACATTTGGAGACCCCAGAATATTTGAACACTATTTCTGCCACAACATGGCTGTATGAAATTCCAATTTCATCATACACTGTCAAAACAATATACAAGAATCATGGAGCCACCTGCAATGCATATTTATCTAGCATTATTCCCAATGCATTCAGAAAATCTGTGATACAGGCAGTAGGAACATTCCTCTTAGCAATGTAATGTACACTACTGTCACTTGCACTGCTTTTCATTATTGTGTGCCACAAAAAAGTGCCCTGTGTCTTACATTTATATGGCACTTTTAATTCCGGTTTAGAGTACTGTCTATATTTCTTTAAAATGAGGGGTTCCATGAACTAAAAGATTCTAGAAGCACAAATGTAAATCACTTTCAGAGCTCAGAGTAAAACAAAAGTTATGAACGATCAAATGAAAATCACAACAAAGCATAATTACATAAGGCATAAGTTAATGATGGGATTATTGCCACAAAAAGCAGCAACAACACACAGTGCAACTAACTATACTGAATGCAATCAACCACACACCGTATCAGCATTAATACAGCCCCCATAATGCACTTCCTGTAACACAAAAGGTAAGGAATACAAAGACAGCATCTCTTTAATGAGATATTGGTAAAGTGGAATCTATACACTGCATGATTCCAGATCTTTTGTTTAATAACTATTCTGCTCTCGAAACAAATATCCAATAAATTCATATTAGCATTACTGTTAAATAAAAAACATCCATAAATTATACAACCAAATCTGCAATTTCTAAATAGTTATTGAACTTTAATTTAAGTATAACACGTTCTAAAACCAATATCTACCCATTCTGAAACCAACACCAGTAGTTTAATTATACATTAAATACTGCCTTTCTACTCTATGCCTGTATCAACTTGAAAATGATATTTAATACTCAAAAGTTCATAATTAACCACCCCCTACAGTATGATGTAACCAACCTAAGTATGTACCATGATAGTGCACTCACTAATTACAAGCAGCAAAAACAAAAAAACAAAAACAAAACAAAAAAAAAAGTCATTGCTCTGCCACCTCTTAAATTTACATCACCTACGAAAGTATCACAGTTAACAACGCAAATTTTTATGCATTCTAATTTTAGTCATGCCACAGTGTGAGGCCATGCCTGTTTTAACAGAACACTACTGATAATTAACAGCTGATCACTGAACAAAGATGATGGAAATGACAGGTGGTTGTTCTTCTCATATAACACACACTGGGAAGTTCTTAACAAAAATTTCCGCATATGCTTTAAAATAAATGCACTGAAATTAACATATACCATTTGATTTGTAGTCACATGCAACCAAAACTGGTGTGATATCTGTGACCAACCAGTGATTTGTTTACTTTGCATCAAAAACAAGTTTTTTTTTTTAACTCTGTTATGCCATCCACAAAACAGCAGTCTACTAAAATGTTCCCCACTAGGTATTCCCTTATAACAAGTTAAACATCAGCATCTCTTTAAATCCCTAACCCACTCAGCAAAACATTAATAATGTAATTTCACACCAGCTTGTGAAGACCTCAGTAGCCAGCAAGCAACCTTCTGAACAGTTTTATACATCGACTTATGAAATTATTACATGAGTAACTTTAGTTGGAGCTGTGCTATCAAAACATAAAAGGAGGCCTCATCATCAGTATCATCCTGTTACATACAAGGTTACATAGCCTGTTAGAGTTTCATGCTATCATAATGGTGGTCTGTGTGAACTTCTCTCCCCCTGGGTGTGAATGCTACAACCTGTCTTGCTATTCTCCTTACGTAAACATTTTAACTGTAATTATGGCTTAAAAATAAGTAACATGCAGTCATCCACAAAAATATCACTTCTGATACAACAAATCTATTTTTATCTGGTTAATTTTGTGAAATGTCAGATCTAACATTTATGCCAAAACTACAACACCAATTACACACTATGACAATAAAAATGGAAAACAAAACATAAATCAGAGGCAAGCTAATGTTACAGATTTCATCATTATAAGTTATTAACAGAACACACTACCAAATAAAGACTGCTATTAACAGAACTTGATATTATGGTTCAATTTACTTCCATTAACTAAAAACAAATTAAACTGCATTCTTAAAGATTATTATTTTATCAATTAAAGCATTACACAACATTTATGGAATGAATTTATCTGACTCAAGACAGGGTCCATTGGTAAGCGCTTGTGAACACAGTTAAGGACAATGGATTCCCTAAAAGAATGAGAATTTACTGATTAGATGAGCAACTCTTAGCCTTCCTAGAAGGAACCTGTTCCATGAAATCGTCAAGTCTACATAAATGGGACAAGATATTCTTGAATAGAGTAAAAATAGTGAGGCATGAGACAAGGCTCTATATCACTATTATTCTTTCCCATCCACATTAATCAAATCATACAGAAATAGGGACTGACCCAACACCAAGTCTAACAATTGACAGGAAGTTCAATACACCAACTCTAGCACATGATTGGATACTTTACAGCAGAGTCTGACAGTGATCTAGAACACCTGGATGACAATTTAAGCAATGTGAATTCAGAATGTTCAATGGGCACTAACACTAAAATGAGTGATGATGTGGAATTTAAAGGGAAAGAATCGCTCAAAACCATAACATATTAAGAAATGAGGGATGGCCATACTTAACTATCTATTATGCAATTCATCATCATAAAGAAAAAACAGGACATTCAAGCTGTCATCAAGACTGGTGTATCATAAACCAGATTTTCAAACTGTTAGTGGTCTCAAGAAGTATAAGGAACCGAAGTCAGACGGCAACTGATCAGCAGTGCCACATGATGACCAATCTCAACAGAGTGTCTGAAGGAGGTAACTGTGAGCACCAGCCACAGCCAGGATAAATTCAGATGCTTAAAAACCATAAAACTATACTCTGTTAATACCAGGAAGCCACTGGTCTGTGCATTTACCATACTTTCTCATCTATCAATTTACATACAGTACAACGTATTACAAAAATAAATTTCAATGCTCAGCATGGCCTGTGTGCAACTCATCTAAACTGTTGCAACACCACGACACTGCACTACTACATCATAAACCACTACTAACTTAGTTACCATTGCTATGGTCTTCTTGTTTCTCCACTTTATTCTTGTACACTTTGTCCCTTCCTTATCCATTTATTTATGTTTAACTTTTTCTCCCCACATTCCTTCCTCATACAACTCTCCCTTTTCTCCCGCTGCCTATCTCATGGTCTGTTTCAACAACAAACAACAACCAACTTATTCATATCTTGCAACATACTGTCCGTTGTTGAAAAGAACATGGCACTTTTGTTATCCAAGTGAGAAGTTTCAATGTAATACAATACAGCACAGTAGAAAGCTCTTAGATTATTATGAAATAATAAATGCTACATTGTACCTAACTTAAAGTATTCTACTGAAATTGATTCATAAAGAAAGCTGTTTAATGACATACAATTAGCAACATAATTCAACAAAAGAATAAGTGTGAAAGAGTGGAAGAATGAAAGGCAAGGAAAGTGGATGAATCCCAGCATCAACAGCCCAACTACCACACGTTCTCAGACTAACCAGGCCTTGAACCAGTAAATGTCTCATGGTTCATTTGTCGAGTAGTTATAAGGGCAATTATCAGCTACCAATTAAACCGGTCTGAAAGTAAGTCTATTAAACCTTGTTGGTTAGCAAGGCAAGTAAAGATCAAAGAAACAGCAGGACTTATGGTACACGTAAAACCCAAACCTCAAGCATTTCAAAATTCTGTACCTTCACAACAAAGGTAACACAAATAGGCAAATATGATGAAATGCAGTATGACAACATTAATCCACCATATACAAACCCATCAACAGATTAAAATGATAAATGAAACAAATCATGAATTCATGCAATATAAGATGTGTGTGGGGTTTCTCAGCCAGAGCATAAATTTCATATTTTACTCTAAAAATTGGAAAGAAAGAAAAAATACACTGGCAACTGACATTACACATATGCTTTCACAAGCTTGTAGATAGGCCCACTGGTATAACATAACCCATATGATGGGAATCTTAAGTCAAAAATCATCACAGATACTGGTAATAATGAAAGCTACTATTAATACACTGTACATAATTGCATAATATTCACCTCCTTAATTTGGCTAAGAAGTTCCACACTACAGTCTTCTGGATTACAACAACAAATTACAGTCTGACAGGTGAGTATCAGGTTTTGGTGAAACATACTCTAAGTTGGTTTTATTATATGAATTGTTTATCAGTGCACGGACATGAATAACATAATATACTCTCAGCAGTTTATGCTGCTGCTTTGTAACCTTACACGAGGCCATGACAACTGCTTCCTTTTTGCATCCTTCAAAATGCACAACCACCCTACAATTCAAAAACATATACAGTTTGTGCTAGTGGCAACAATGCTAACTAGAATGTAAATAAATAAATAAATAAACAAATCACTATAACAGAACTCAGGAGACCATAATATAAATCTTCAATGCCCTGAACACCTCTAATCTCTAAGACACATACTCCTTTTCTCTCAAATAATTTCTCATATTTATATTAACAAATATCTGTGACCCCCTTTCTTTCCATGAAATGCATACACTTTAAGTCACACAACTGTGATTCTCTGTTAGGTCCTGCTAGTATGCTTTCTTTCCAGAAAATCACAATCTGTAGTGTAAGTCTCGGAAAATGGCCAAGTTTTGTCATGTACCATAAAACCAGCCATTCTTATACTTCAGTTATTAAATTTAACAACATCAATGTATTATTATTTTCTATACCTTTAAATTACTCTAGTTTTGAAACACTACTTTCATACTTCAAAAAATGTTAAAATAATTTTCCTGCCTCTGTGTCATTTTTAAAAAATCATATTAAAAATTGGAAAAATATGTGAGAAAATAAGATAATACTTATATGTTATGACAATCACCTACAGAATTGGGAAAGGCAAGAGTTTTTTTATTTCTCTCCAGAAACTAAAAACAAGTGTTTAATTTTTCACTCTTTTCCTATGTCTACAAAGTGCTCACTGGTAAAATTAGTAAATTTCGTTTTATTTCACGATGATGCTATAGACAAGGGAGGACATTTGCAGTTCACCCACATATTCTTCATTTTATGTTTAAATGTAATTAGGCAAAAATGTTTAACCACTAACATGTGCACATACATTCACCATATTCAGTCTTAACATTGCTGTACTTTCATGACTACTGTTCAAAAGCTGAGGAAACAACTGTGAGGGGTCTATTTCTTTCAAAAGCATTCCTATGAGGTCAGATGGCAGACAAGAATACAAAACACAGAAACAAAATATTACAAACAACACTCTACCCTACAAGTGAAAAATCTGAAAGCTGCTCACTTCTCCAGCAAAAAATAAAATATCAGTATATTTTATTCATCCTGAGGAATACTAAAGCTCAAACATTTGGATAATTTGAGAGGTTAAAGCCACAGCTTAACAAAATGAGCTCCAAAAAATGACTCTTTGAGTTCACAAAACTCAACAATGCAAGATGAAGAAATTATGAAAAGATGACAACTTTACAGCAAACTCTCCAGTGAAACCATTATACATACCAACAGCGAAATATTTTCCATCATCAAATATCAACTTTACTGCCTATAGAACACCACATGGGAGATTTTTTAAGAAGAAAGAAATCTTAGATAAAAGAGAAAAATATAATAGTTGAACCTCTGTAAGTGTGGTGACAAAAAAGAGAATTTTGAACTTGATAACCACCTGTAGACTTTGATTTCCAGCTGCTCCTATATGAATATAATTTTGTACTGAATGCCAGTCACTTTTAAAATTAAAAATGTAACAAACAGAGAAACATGGTCATTTTAAATAATGATGCAGAGATATATCCAACAATGCTGCACAGAAAAATTGGATTCCATTAACACTAAGTAAGTATCTTTATTTAAAAAGGTGCACTTATTTTAAATAGGATTATTTTGAGAAAAATTCCAATAATGAAAAAATGTAACTAAATTTAATTATCACACAAGACTTCTATATTGTATCAGATTTAACAACACTCTCTGCAATATGTAAAGTTCTAGACAAAGATGAGAGTATCTCAAATAAGTCATCCATATATGTTAACTGTAAATAAAAACCACAGAATTGAACAAGGCAGTAGATTTAAAATTTCCCAGAGCGGTGGAACATTGGCTTGTGTATGTGTGCCAACTGAAATGGTAACTGTGTTACCACTGCTGCAATGTGAGACAAGCTACAGGAGTTAGCTTAATGCACTTGTGAGATACGTATGTATCTTTTCCAATACTTCTGCAAAGTATACATCATGGAAAGTTTTGTACAAAAAAAAAACCTGTCAAAATTACACGTAAATGAATATTACACCAAAGAGTGAAAACATTCTGAATGGGCTCAGTGCTAGAAAAAAAGAAAATATTTCAAATGAGGAGAATTTGGATAACACTGGTACCTGATTGGCAGCAAGCCCCCAAAGACCCCTATGCCAGCTGGCTCTTTGAACTTGATGTCAAAAGCCTCACCTCACAAAGCAATAAAACTTCAAGAACTATTGCCACACAATGTTAGAACTGTACATGAACTCTTGTCTCCAGGTTAGGAACCAAGAGACAAGTACTGCAAGTAGTTTCCAGAGTCATTAGCCAATGGAATTTTTTAAGCTGCAACTTGTGTCTTTCTTGGATGAAGCATGGTTTACATTAAGTGAGAATGTGAACAGGCAAACTGGCAGATAGTAATATTTCAAACATTCTATGAAGATCATGAAGTCACAGTCTGATGTGAACAAGTGCACCCAAAATCACAGGGCACATTTTTTTTAACAAATAATAAATTTTGGATGTTATATTCCATTAACTGAGACACTTACTCAGTGAATTAATGTAAAAGAAAATGTTTACATGCTTCCATGGCCCATACAGCAAAATTATCAATGCCTGCACTGGAAGAGGTGTTCAGCAAATGGTTACTAACTCCTGGGTTTTGGCCTTGTAGTTTCTCCACACATGAATCCATGTAATTAAATCAGTGTTGATAAATATTAATTATTATTTGTGGGGACCACAACAGAGGCAACAGGAAATTCACACATTGCATATTTACAGAAAAATTCCTATGTATACATGTGAAGAAACATTTTAAGAGGGGGCTTATCACAAGCAGAAGGATGGTACTGCAGGGGTCTTCTATAAAATAACTGCAGGGGAAAAACAAACCAAACTTCTGGTGGATGTAGACTTCCTATGCAATACGTTCAAATAGCCATATTGGAGTCCAGGGACATAATAAAATGTACTCTCTGTATCACAATACTGACTGTACAACAGAATTCTGCTGAAAAAACAGTGGGTATAGGTGGGGGGGGGTGTTGGGCAGTACAGTGGCAGGTATATGGGACAAAGTTCTCTTTATCTGAAAAAAGTTTTGCATTTTGAAATATGACGACTGCTTTCAGTATAAGTGAGATTAATAATAATATTCATACATAATTCTGTTTCATTTTTATATGAGACTAATGAGTGGTTTCAACTGTTAGTAATAAAGAACTCATACATGTTTCTACTGTGCTTCAACTGCCATAGCTTCAAACCATATTATTCAAACATTATACATGCTACTAGTTAATGGCATTTATCAAGGTAAGTACAGTGAATACTTCTTCCAGAATTTATGCAGCAAGCTGAAAGTTCTAGTATGGAATGCTGCTTTATATCAACAACTAACAAATATTTTAAATGCACCTATTGTTATTGCGGTATCTCAGGTTCATAGAAACTACTGCATATGTACAATTAAGATTTAAATTATTCATTCCACAACACAAAAATCTGAGGAAACCTGTAACGAGTGAACAATATGTCCATTTAATAACAGAACTGTCAAGGACTAACACTTGCACCATTCCACAGTAATGCTGTGAAATACAACATTTCAGTTATTCTAAAATTCCAATTTTGTATCTTCTGAACTTGAAATGTCGCCATAAATTTAAATGTGTCAAGACGCTTATATGACATTATTTGAGGAACTTCTTCTGCTGTTACCTTCCCAATCTTATGGAGCTGAGGTTTGTGGCACAAATACTTTGCATCATTTATAATAACAAAGTAAGTATGATGAACAAACTTACACAAACCATATAACATACATTTACACGTTCCACATTCGCGCAATATTTACACTTATGTAACAAACCCACAAATGCATTCTGATGAAATATGCTTCAGCAACCAAAACATATCATTGAACAGTAATATATGATAAAACATATTTTATCAGTGTGCATTTGTTGGTTTGTTATGTAAGTATAAATATAACATACCTGTCCGTACCTCATACAAAAAGAATTAATCCTAGTGCTGCGCTTGGATATAATCTTGATGTATCAAACTCCATAATTCAATCATAACTAGGGAAGTGCAAGCAACATGAACTAGAACTTACACGAATAACATATGTTGCAGTCCAAGATACAACTTCAATGCATGGAATAATTATATTATATACATGATACATATTTTGACAGAACTGTCATCTTAAGGTATGTGGGCAAACTACCAGGATTGGATGCATTAATACGATTCATAAAATAATGGTTACCTAACACATGACTGGTACGAATGTGTCAGAATTATTAAAATGTAAAGCATTAAATTATCTATAAAACTTCACTGAACGTCACATGCAGCAATGGATTAACCGTAACTGTAATGCTGGCACAATTTTTCTAATGCTTAATCATATGCATATTATAGTGATGTGGCTGCCTTGTAGGATATTTTCACCTATACATAAATATCTATATCACTTACTGTCCAGCTTGCCACCTCTTACAATGTTTCAAGGTAACCCACTTGTTACCTACATTATCATAATTTCATTGTCAGTTTCCTTCTTTTATCTTCTTAATTTTCCATATTGTGTGTTGTGTTGTTGACATGTTTTAGTGTGAAGATATGGCTGTCCTGCATTTCTCTGCCATACATGCAAAACAACATATAATGCAATCCCAAAAACTTACTGAAAAGTACGTCTGAACTATTTCAGGTGGTTTGATATGTTCCATATTCCATGCATTAATTACATATAACAGTAAAGTTTATTACAGACCAACAACTGCACTTTGGTTTTGTTACATAGTTTCATTACACAGTGACCACCAACAAGTTTCAGCCACTCATATGGCCATCTTCAGGATTGTAAGTTTTAACCAGAACTATACGATTTTAACCGTGGAGAGATCCCAACATACTATAAATATAAATATGTACATATTCTTCCACTTACCACCCCAAAGATGGCCACATGAGTGGCCAAAACATGTTCATGGTCACTATATAATAAAACTATACCATAAAACCAAAGTGTATTTGTTGGTCTACAATAAATTTCATAAATGGTTCAGGTGGATCCGGCTGAACTAATTCAGTCACAATACAGTGTAAAAAACCCAAAAGATGACCAACAATTGAACAACTGGCATAAAAACCTAAACACTTAATACTATTTTGCAAATAATATTGTTCCATAGCATTACCAATAATTTGCCCACATGCCTAAATATGACACAAATTGTGTCAAAACACACAGCATATATAGAATATAAATGTTACATCCAATGAAGTTTACCTTAGACTGCAACAGACAGTACTTGACTGAAAATGCAACATGACACAGAAACATATAATTTACTGCATGAAAATTTAGCATTTGCAATACCAGCAACAAGTGATGGTGGAATTGAAAACAAGGAAGATGGGACAGTACCTTCCTTCCCCAGAAAAAAAGAAGAACGGTTTCATGTGGTGAAAGTCCAAAACAGCTGTAATGAAACTACATCACAGACATGAGCATTCTACAGTTCGGTGGATGTACAACCACTTTTTAGCACCAATCTTATCACCTGTCAATTTCACTAGTGACAAAATTCTATGACCAAAAAAAAAAAAAAATAAATCAGCAGCCACTCAATAATTACTACTCTTTAAAGAAATTTTTATTTTTTATAAATATTTTTTTT
>Ga0123355_10021966_pt1 | contig 10225 bp, 4 predicted proteins | sample TergutEmb28metaG_3_FD_89872 | JGI IMG/M metagenome (GOLD analysis project Ga0123355, IMG submission 89872) | Embiratermes neotenicus P1 segment gut microbial communities from Petit-Saut dam, French Guiana - Emb289 P1 | ecosystem: Host-associated > Arthropoda: Insects > Digestive system > Gut ... | reverse complement strand
TGGGAAGGAGGGTGGTGTGAGGGGGGGGGGGGGGGGGGGAGAGCGAAGAGAAAAGATTAGAAGAGCTTCAGGATATGAATAAAGAAAAAAGAAAAAATAAAGATAAAACCCGTCTATAAGAAAATTAAGTTTCGAATGGATGTAAAACACAGAGAATCCCGAGAAACATGAATGGCACCAGCTTTTCTTCCTTCGCATTCAGTCCCATGCAGCCTAACAAATAAGTTTCATTCCAGCACAAAAATAAGCCTACTACGAACTACTTAATAGGTTTCTTACTTCCGAATGAGAAGTCGGCTAAATAGTACATTTCCTTCTGACCAAGTTTTCACTAACGTTCTTAAGCACCCACAGAACAATAAGTGTTTTTAAACTCCGTGGGGATACAGGCCTATCAAATTATGTCCTCTTCGATCTTCTCCGACATACACAATATTCCACACAAACACATACAAACTCGGCACGCACACAAACAGTGTTGATATCACTTGACTGGTACTGCACCCTCAAACATCTTTGACAAAACAAAAATTTTTGCCCAACGCCATTCTGTTCCCTTCAGCACGAAGATCCACCCACAAATATGGAAACATGGAAACAATATTCGTGGTTTTCACACCGGCGACGGTCGAGATTATATTTTTTCGGGAAGTGACGACGTGATGCATGTAAATGGGTTATGGTATCACACAGCCCAGACAGCCGTTACCTTATTTGAAAAACCTAGTTTTACCAAACGCAGTTACAAACCTTATTCTTTGCATACCGTGTGGCTTTCATCCAACAAATCTACGAAATCAATTAACCACCCTTTACACATTCTGTAAAATGGGCATTTCGTTGATTTAATACATCTGTTGCAATGTGAAACTGTAACTATATAATTTTCTAAAGGATAATAACTGCAATTACACAATCCTGTAACCAACAATTAGTTCTGAATTACGAAGTACTGCAAAATATAAGACATACATTTCAGATAGCCGCACCAGTGACGCTGGCCTCAATCGTGATTTGTTAATTACACTCGCGAAATAAAGTAATTTTTTAAAAATTTATTTCTTCAGATGCACCTCGCAGGAGACAGCGGGTGGAACAGATATACGACGGCTATTTAACTCACACTCATACAGGCATGACAAATAAACTGCGTATGAAGAACCCCATCTACAACTACTAACCGGAAAATGCGTTGCATATTTTTCATCCATGCTTCTATCACGCAATTCGCCAGAAGACAGAAATTGTTATTTAATAAAATTAACGATCAACTCTTCCCAGGGAGGAATATGGACAAAAAAAGCGAGCATGGTACGGCATATACACACGCACGGACAAACACTGCAACGAACAACACCCTGTCACAGATCTTAACAATACTAAGTTGCTTCACTCGTCTTGACCCTCCAGTTCACTTTCGTCCAAATGCGACTTGAAAATTATGAGAATCGTTCCGTAACAACAACAGCGTCGAAAGGATCTGAAATTAATGCGGCCCGCAATTTACGTAATTCCGTGGGGAATGGGCCCGTAAATACATCGGGCGACAACGAGCGGTTTGAATTGCCACCACGCGCGCTATTGTTGCGGGCACGCGGCCGCAGTAATGAACACGGCTTGCGTCTCTAACAATACAGCATCCCCACTAACAATTGCAACTGACGAATATGTTTGAAACCTACACTCAGCGCCATAATTTGTATCACGCCGTCGTATGTATACAAATAACAAGGCGTATCCCGAAGTACGAGAACACCTCAACTATTACAAATGCAAGAGAAGACAATAAACTAAGCAGACAAACAGTACAATGTACATCTAAAACACCGATTCCCACAGTTCTCTGTCGAAGAGTCACAATCGTCAATTACTCCAGTCACCTCCCCAACAGTATCAGTACCTACTCAGCACCCTATTTAAGGGAACATCTTTGTTTTTATCATTGTGGCATTCACAACGCACTATAAGAATTGGGTCGGGACCCTCAACCTGAAAATTTGTCTTGAAACATCAGATGTCATACTGATAATGAAACAGAAAACAAGCCGCACGCAGAAATGTGCAATTTTTTCAGGCTATCATGTAACGCTAAGAGCTGAGTTACATGCAAGAATAACTTTGGCGCTAATGAATAAGAGTGGTCAGCTTTTCGCGGAGATCACATTATCCCCGAAAGGAGAGAGCTCCCGGTACCCCGTGAAGAGAAGCGTAGGTACCCACAGCTAAGATGCTCCGCCCCTGCAAAAAATGAAAAACTCCAACCGCCCGCACGGCCATCATACTCGTAGCTAACGGAACTATCCCGGCTCCGCTAGGCTGTTAACGTGAAACCAATTAACATGTACTCGTACTGACGTGCTATCACCGGCTGAATGTGGGCCCAGATTTTGGTACACAGCAGTAAGAGACGCGGTAATAAATAACGACATTGAGGAATTCACTCCGCAGAAACCAGGAATAAATGTAAATACACTGGCGTGCTCATTCTTCAACCTTTTACAAATACTCAAAAGGAGGCACCCAGTCAGTCCGTACAAAATAGTAATTAAAACACGAACCACTCTCGCGGTCCTTCATAAACAAATCAAGCCTATTTGAGCACAGAAGTGCAAATCCTATTGAACGATAACATTCATAATGCAAAGATCGCAAGTTCACACAGACATTGTAAAGAATATTTCCGTCTCGTGGGATACTTATGCCGCATGAACTGGAAAATAGTTATCGATATTTCGAACGAGCTCAGAGCCTTCATCTTCAGCGTCACACAGTTTAACAACTAGGGAAGTTTGACCTTGAATAAGGCACTATGCCTTTTCGAAACGTCGGTTGACTACCAACTGACACTGCGTATCATCCCAAAAGACTCTAATTTTCAACATTCATAGTCACCTTTTAGTACGATGATACCAAACAAAATTCCACCATTACATTTTCGGAAAACTCGAATACCAACGGTCCGACCAAGCTGGTACTGCACTGAAGCACCGTCCTTGCAGACGGGCGCATTTGGTTCAAGTCCCGAACATGGCAACAGCTGTTTTCAGATTTTGTGGCGAATTTTGGGCAAGTGCCTTGACTAGAGCCACTACCGTTACGTAACGAATAATTCATTATACATAATCACATTCTCAGTCCACTTGACAACAAATAACCTAAGTCCTTGATACATAATGCAGGTATTAGCAGAGTTCAGTTTGAGAATCTGACAGCCGTTCACCTGGTTACGAAACTAAACGACCTTTCCATAAAGGCAAGGTGCATTACTGTGTTCACAAGAACCCAACACATACCCCATCCCGTTCCACGTATGTCCAAATACTAACTAAAAGAAAGATGATCTAGTAGCATAGGTCCAAGTGAGAAATTCGGTCTTCATTATTTAGGATACATAACTGCTGCAACCGTGGTTACAAATCATCATAAGAAGGCGTTTTATTCGACGTTTCTACCCAAATGCAACACACGATACGCCTGACTGCACAAGAAAAACCGTGACACACGATACACCTTACTGTGGACAAACTACGATTGTACGCTTATGTATGAAGAATCTCTCACCTACGCCCAAGCCCACAAATATTTTCTCTCATTGCTACAACGTCGTAAATAAAATACATAAATGAATGCGCCAAATGGTTTTCGAACGGAGATGTTAATACACCCAACAGAAAAGATAAAAAATTAATTTACAAACACGTGTGTTCGACGAATACAAAAAGACATTTTATTTAGTACCACGTCTCAAATTATGGGAGAAATGAGAAAACAAAATACTAACTAGTGACTTGGTAAATCCAGTCCAAAGATAAAATAAAGACAATAAAATTACTAGAAACATAAGCAGGAATATGTATCAGTAAATATTACGACAAAGGGGTAGAATCTCACATGATCTTTTTACCTTCCTTTGGACGAGGACACTCAGAACGTAGTACAGATATTTAAATAATAACTTAATAATTAATGGAAAAAAAACTGTCTGCTTCACCCCCGACATGGATTATTTATGGGTTACTTCAGTATTTTCAGTTAACTTAGTTTGCTTATTTGAATTACAATTGTGCTCTTTTCTTTCTCTTGCTCAATTAAATTGAAATTTTTGTTTCATGCTCTCGTTAGTTTATTATCTGAATGTTATCAAAAGTAACCACCAACTCGGACTAGCAACTTCAAAAACCTCCACACAAACTATGAAGGCAAGAAACGATTTCAACTAAAATACAGCAGCAGAGTACAATACCAGAAGGTGGCAAGTCTGTTTACACTGCATGCAGTATTTCACATCTAATACAGCCGGAAATGGACGAAAACGGATTAAACATCAACACCCGCTTCAGAAAGTCAAAGTCAAGATAAATTTAAAAAAAAAAAAGTGTAAATTCACAAAACAACCGCAGTTCCAGTTTTGACATATGAACGACAGAGAACTGAAATCTGCTGAGAAGTGGGTACAGATACCTGGAATGAATATCATTCACAGATCCCCAGATACCAGGAGGAAGGATACAATGAATGAATGAATGAACGAACTCCAAGATTAGAAAGGCCGATGTCGATTTTTATGATTACTGTAAAAATAAATCTCACGGCCCACTTACAACACGCTCTTACCCTCCGTTTAAGGAACGTCTAAATATCTGGTACATAGACACAGGAGCTGTCGTTGCGAATACGTAGCAGATATTGGCACATACAGCCTACAGGAATAACGCATAAGCCTACTTTTGTACAGTTCGTTGATATAAACCGTATCGAAACACTACGGCTCAACTTTCTCACACGACAAGCCTGGAGAGGCGTATCGTATCACAAACCCCCGCATAACAGAAACTTCCATTCCCTCACCGCTTCCCCGGGGTATATTAGCTTCATCAGCGATTTAGAACGTGCACGAACTGGGTTCGATTTCAGAACTCACCCGCTCCTATAACAGAAAGCTAGCTGCGTGAAATGATCAAAAGAAAAGGCGCCTTGACACAGTGTAACAGGAACAATTAGGTTCATCTGCAATCTGAGGCATATCATGTGTTGGCGTGGCGTAGGAACATCCCCTAAAAAGCCTCTTTGTCATTGTTTTAGCCAAGCCTTACTGCCCACAGCAGTTTTATATTCTAAATACTAAAGGCCCAATTTCTCACATGTTTTATTAAAGTGGCGTGTCCCCTTTTTGTGACAAAACTGCACCTGCCTCCCTCCCTTTCCCATTATTTTACTAAAAAAAAGTAACATAGCTTGTAATACTGCAGAAGCATTTTCACACAAGATACAAAAAGCACTGAAGAATGAAGCGATATACCGTTCCAATTTTATTTTAACAACTGTTTAAAAACACTAAGCTGGATCTCATTCAGTCAGTACTTCATCATCTGCAACACTTTCGAACCAATGGATGGCTTGAAATGGGGGACTATGACGCGAGACAACCACCTGACAGATACAGAATGCAAGACCTGTCTTAAAGGGACAGAAAGAACCCTCCCCTCTGTGCAGCTTTCGTTACAGACAATATCTTCAGAAAGTCGAAGAAACCGGCCAGTCAAATATCAAGACGTTAATGCAAAACAACCTAGATATGTATTAACGAGGCCCTGTGATCAGTTCAGAAGCCCGAATAACGCAGTCCGTATATCGCTTGGCAAAGGGTGAACGACTGAAGAGCTGTGGTTCGATTCCCGAGACTCCCTTCTACGGCACCCAGCCCGCTCTTGGGACTCATCCAGCCTCCTTTTAGTCCACCCACCTCTTACTGGAACCATATTGAGGTTAGCAAATGGTAAACATCCGACAGCCCACTCAAGGATAAATGCGATGAAGTCTGCCTCTTTTGAAAACTTAATTCCGTACGGCTTGCAATGCGTACATTACACAACAAAAACCTCGATGGTCACCTTCAGCACTAAAAAAGTTCACATTTCCGTTTTTATTTTATAATGAGGAGCCAAGCCTCCTGTGAAAACGCAAATCCAAAACATGCTATTCACTTTTAGAAAATGTCATGAGACAGTTAACCCTTTTAATGGCCTTAGTCGCACATCTTTACAGCGCACCTGCTCGTAACTGAAGACTCGACTGTGACTTCTTGGAACTTGTCACTTACGTACGTACGCGGCTACCGACGTTTCGGAGCAACCTACCTCAACGTGAATACCAAGGTCTGCGGATAGCCAAGCAACCAACTGAACAACTAAACAACCACTTCCATGGTAATACCACTAATAAGGAAGTCAGCCACTGGACATGGTCTTGAGCCAGGTTCATCCACTTTCCATCCTCAAAACGTACCTCGCTACATGAACTCAGACGGACTAGGCAGTTATCAGTTACCCTTCTAACACCGCTAATACAAAAATGACACTGAACACGATCGTGGGCCACTTTCCAGCCTCATGAGCTACATTCCTACATCCACTTTTCCAGTTCCTGAACGGTCTTCTTTGTCGTCGCCTTTGAAGTCGTTTCCCTGCCAAAATTCATTCTGTACTCGTCTTTCCACCGACACTACAATACCAGTCAATCATAATTTCACTTTTTCCACACTGCTATCTAACATTCTTACTCATTTCTTTCGTCCTTCGCCCAAATATAATCACACGAAGCATGTTTTCAAACGGTTGTAATTTATTTTCCTCCATCCTAATCATGTTCCACAACCATTCATGAACAAACAGATAATTGTTGTGGCCTATGAAATACTGTAAGCCTGTACCGTAAAACCCGACTAGGCACAGTAAGTTTTGTGCTACAGCTTAACAGTGAAAGAAACACAGACCGACACTACAAGTCGTTATCTTCCTGCTCCACCTACGCAAGTACACTACACAGAAGGACTAAAGCCATTTTTCCAAGCAAACCTTCATCAATTTACTTCTACCCGATGTCACTTGCCATTGTTGCAGCGAATCTACCTATTAGCCAATATGGCCTCCAGATTGCTCATCATCTTTCACCCACGTCAGTCAGCCAGCAACATCCTCCTCTCATATTGGTTTCCTTCCGGACCAACTGGACTGAATGAGATGCGCTGCACTGATGTTCAATTATTCGCTTCTCCCTTCAATTCTAAAACCTAGAGGTTAAAAAAATCGAAGCGGTAGCCCTGACAACCATACGATGAACTCTGCACAATGTCAGACAATTTTCCTACTCAAATTGGGATCGGAACTCCAAATCAGGTCTTCGTGATGTGACAGAGATATCATCTCCGGAACCGGAAGTGCACCAAAGCATCGTTTCGTTACTAGGACCAAAATTAGTGGTTATCCCACGGGAATGCTTAACTGAAACAGCAAGAGCCAGTGTGTAACATGTTCAGCTTGGCGAGACAGAAGTACAAATACGCGACATAAGTTTCTTTCTTTGTATGTTTAGCGAGCAGTACATAAGTTGGGCCACAGAGATGCGAAGGTCAGGGAGTACTTAATCCCCTTCAATGCTAACATCAGTTACATTTGTTACGGTTATGAATACTGAACTCAGGACATCTCCCAACTGCAAGTAGAAGCGTTAACTACCATGCCACATTAATTACAATTCCACTTGAAACGATGGAAGTGGATAGCTGCAGCTGTACAACGTTGTTAAAATAATTAGATTAATTATTAATAATTATATGTATACGTACCTACGTACATATGTCCAATGCTGAACTGGTCAATCTGTGTCCAGTACCACAATATCTTGTACACGGAGAAATACAAAGTCGCACTCTCTAACGAAAATGCATACTCAACTATCACACATAATCCTTTGAACTATAATCTTCCTGATGATACATAAATGACAGCCTAAAACATTCAGAGAAAGAATAATGTAAAATAAAATAATATATATTGCCTAGTAAGTGTTAATTATTGGGTTCTAATAAATTACTATCACAAGAGGTTATTTTTACCGGAAACAGTAACTACACGCAGCTGCACACAATGTTTCTGTGCCAGATATCCCGCTTTGTAACAATGAGAGTTTGTCCTTGGTTAGTGGCTGTAGACGTGACTTATCTGAAGATATCACTCAAGCATTTTCTCCGATAAGACTATGGATAATAAACACGCAGCTCGGTCTCCGTTTCGAAACACGGCTGGAAAAGTGACCACCGTGATGTTTAGGATTTCTTCGGTTCCTAGAGACATTCTGGGCAATATCTTTACAAACCATCGTTCCTCAGGCATGCATCAGCACAGAAGTCCTGCCACTTCTCATTCGGGCACTACAAAACCATGCAGGTGGCAGAGCGCCGTTAAGTTATCTAAATTTTATTATAAAGTCTAGCTGTTGCAAGTTTTTAAGTTTCCTACGCGGTGTATTTGAGATCCGTTCTTCTCCCGACGTTTCGAGACAAAGTAGCCCCAACTGTCTCAACGTCAGTCCACGGGGGCCTTAACGTTTAGATCTCCTCAAAGTTCAACACGCTATGACACAGCACATTAACACATGCACACATATTGCCTGTGACACATCAGCCCAACAGAAGCCGTCGTCTCGTTTAGACTCAGATAAAGACACATTCCATTCACTCCATAGTAACCTGCCGTGAAGACAAATATTGATGCTGGAATTCAGATTGAGGTGTATTATCTTCATGCTCCGGCCGCTTGGGTACAGGCGCGGAACAGAGAATGCGCGCGTAAAAAAGACTTAGAGCATGGTTGCAAAGAATAAATCCACATCCCTTCTCGAAGAATGCCGTTGTCCAGCTCGTAGCCCGTTACTTAAACGAATGGGATATGCCAGTTACGGCCATCACTGTGCAACGGATTCCCGGAGCAATAATCTAACTCAACACTCTGATGTTTGAGTGGGCCAACCCCGTGGCAGCCTTAAAAAATGAGACCACCAGTGAGTTAAGTGCTAATCCTACACTTCCGACGACTGTGCTGTTTCATTTCCACTAGTTCAATGTTTTACTTACTTTTGAAAGAGCTGCAAGAAAAAAGCACTCACTTCCAACGGGAGACGACGCGGAACGGAGGCGCGATCTCGTCAGATTCAAGACAAAATGTCTTTGGTCCCCGTGTCTAAGCACCACGCAATTAAGGCGTACACAGAGATTTCACCTTGAACCTCACACACTCTGAACTTCAACAAAGGAGGAGGTAAGCAGTTAGCTCCACGTATACGCAACGATACAATTGTGAGCCCCGGAGCCCGCCTGGACCAATGTGGTCTTGCCACACTGCCGGGTAAATTTACTGACAGAGATATTGGTCCGTAAGAAAATATTTTTAGCTTCCTTCAACTCCCTTCACACTTCAAGTATAAGTACAAGCTTCGATATTTTCCCACAGTCCATGATTCTCACAATAATTAACCACAAACTGGTCTTCCCAATGAAAAAAATGTGTGTTTCATGAGGTATAAACTCAGGTCTCATACACATGCCGTAGATTAATTTGGGCCTAACAGGATTAAAATGTAACGTTTTGCCTTCAAAGGGATGCAAATGAAAATAAGTTTCTATAAAATCTGAAGTAAATAATAGATCGCATTGCAAAGCTACTGCATCTGTTTCCGGACCACAGCATTTAACGTCGGGGTTCGAAATGCCCTCTACATAAATACCTGTACCAAGAATATACTGCAAGAACTAATTCTGTTTAAGTGCAGAAAAGATTTAAGTAGATTGCTAGGGCTCTGTAAAAAAAATCACTACTCGCAACAACTGCGTGATTTACATCCAACACGGTTGTCGGTTAAAACCCCGTTCCTTATTTGTATCACTAGTGTCCCTGTAATAACCATCCACTCCACCCCTACCACCCCCCACCCCTCACGGTCATCATCCCTTCATGTGCACCAAATGACTTCCAGCTCAGTTGTCTTCATAGTTAGTCCCTCACAACGACTGTTATACCCACTGACTGCCAGACATCCGCATTATGAACCCCATGTACATGCAACCACCATCCGGAAAATGAGTCCTTTATGTTCTGGAGTGAGCAAAATGATAGAGGGAAGTTGTTCAAATCACGCGTCCATTTATATCCATACAACTTACACACATTTTTATGCTGTCTGGTTGAATTTACTTTCCTTTCTTTCTTCCCTTCCCCCCCCCCCCCCTCCTCACCATCAACCTGATCGTGTTCATTTTATTTTTTTAGGAGAAAATTTTTTTTTTTTTTATGTTTTTTTTTTTTTTTTTTTTTTTTTTTTTGTGTTTTGTGGGGGGGGGGGGGGGGGGGGGAGGGAAGCAGTAAAAGACGGCGACGACTCTGAATTATTT
>Ga0123355_10021965_pt1 | contig 10226 bp, 9 predicted proteins | sample TergutEmb28metaG_3_FD_89872 | JGI IMG/M metagenome (GOLD analysis project Ga0123355, IMG submission 89872) | Embiratermes neotenicus P1 segment gut microbial communities from Petit-Saut dam, French Guiana - Emb289 P1 | ecosystem: Host-associated > Arthropoda: Insects > Digestive system > Gut ... | reverse complement strand
GCCCTCGGCAGAGCCCGCCACGCAACTTTGCCGCTTGCGGAAAGTGCGTGAGTGGGTCACACACTCCAAGGGAGGGTGTGATTACTATAAGCTACGACGCACAAGATGGCGATTTCGTTACTACAGCACCAACATTGTATCACACTACCAATGAGATTGTACACGATATTTTTATACAAATTTTACAGTTGTAAAAATTCTAAGAGAGGACGAGATATGTATGATTACAAAAATTAACAGAACAGTTGTCCGTAATGCTGCATATAAAAGCAACACATTTGGTCTACGAGAACGACATAACGAGCGAAAAAATGAATCATATCTCAATGCTGATATTGATAAATCGAGGGCAGATATGAATATTCACTTTCATCAAAACTTCACTTCTGATGGTACTGTTGAATCCTACGAACAAACATTTAATCGTTTACTAGACGAAGGCAGGATTGTTAAACGTGGTCTAAAGTCAGACGCTAAAGTTTTTGATGAACTTATCTTTGATGTGAACACAGCTTACTTTGAAAATAACGGCGGTTATGAATTCGCCGTGAAATTTTTCGAGGAAGCATATCATTGTGCTGTCAAAGAGATTGGTTCAGAAGATTACATTCTGTCTGCCGTTCTACATGCAGACGAAAGAAACAAAGCACTATCAGAAGAATTGGGCAGGGATGTTTATCATTATCACTTGCATGTGGTTTATATTCCTGTGGTGCAAAAAGAAATACTCTGGTCAAAACGCACCAAGGATAAATCACTAGTGGGCAAAGTCAAAGAAGTCATTCCTCAAATATCACACTCGAAAAAATGGCCACTGCGTATGTTGGTTGAGCGTGATGGGAAAACTGTTCAACTTAATTCTTATTCACTTTTACAAGATAGATTTTTTGAACATATGAAGGCTGCGGGGTTTGAAGGATTCGAGCGTGGGGAACGTGGTTCTACAGCAGAGCATCTTTCAGACTTGGAATATAAAACCATAAAGGAGAAGGAACGGTTAGCTCTGGCTACTGAAAAAACTACAGAGCAAGAACAAGCAGTGGCTACTTTGCAAGCTGTGATAAATGAATGTCAGCATGATGTTGATACTCTATTTAAAAAGCCCATAACGAAAAGAAACGATTGGAGCAGTTGCAGACGAAAGCTACTCTTGCTAAAAAAGACGTTGATATTTTTACTAATATAGATAAAATGGGTTCTGATGTTTCTTTGTTTGGAAAGGTGCAGTTGTCAAAAGATGATTGGGATAATATTTCCGCTCTTGCTAAAGAGGGTCAGAGGTCACGCTCTGTTATTCAGAGGTTGCGTGCTGAGATTAAGAAGTTATTGGATGGTATCGCTGCTTTAGAGAAACGGTTGGGCAGATATGAAGCTGGGCAATTGTCCATTAGTGACACTATGCAATATTATGAAGCCCTGCAACGTGCGCCAGAGCGGTTAAGAGAGGTGCTTGTTGATATAATGCGTGAACCCACAGAGCATCGCTCTATCCCTCAACATGAAAAACAAAAACAGAAAAATCATCAACAGGAGTCAAGGTGATTTATGATGGTTCAACTAGCGTACACATTTCACATAATAATGGCAATATAAAGTTATTCGTTTCTACAGTAGCCCCATATATCTATCAAAGTAAACTGTTAATTTTTCGACCACAGTTTGCTTTTTGACAGTTCTGTCCTCGCCTCCACCAAACCTAGATATAGGTGGCAAAATTCTATCAATATCCGTACCTGTGGTTTTCAAAACACCATAACGGAATGTATTTTCTACAAAACGGTGCGTTTCTTCTGGTTTTAGCTTTTCGCTTTCAATCAGATTGTGCAGGTCTATTTCTGCTTGCTCTTTCACAAATTCTTGCCAGTCATCATCAATTTGGGCAGATGCGTTGGCTCTCGCCAAAAAGCCCTCAATAAGTTCTTTTTTACTACGAAGCTCAATGCTGGCATTTACAGCCCTATCTATTGTAGCGAGGATTTCCTTATCACTGCAATTAGAGTCATAGTATTTCGCTACCAATAAGAGGATATAATCAATGTTGACTTCGATCTGCTTAACAAGCTCGATTTCAAACACGATGTCATCGTTAATATTTTCTTTGTCGGCATTCTTATCTTTTGAAATTAATTGATAAAGGTCAATATACATGCTTTGATAATCTTGAAAATCTCGCTCTGATAGAATTTCTTTGCCAGCAAATTCATCGAAAGAAGTTAAAATATTTCTCAGTCGCAAAATCGCTCCAAACAGACGAATGAAGTCTTTTTGAGCAAGCTCTCCAACGATTGCATTACCCAATGGATAAGTGGTGGTAAGCATTTTGATTAAATCCACATATCCAGATTTGCGTTTGCTGTTTTCTTCATATCCATTGTAGTAATCATCAAAAGTTTTCAATAAGACAATCCCGCCAGCCTCTTTGTTGCCAAATAGAGCAATAGCTTTATCCGTAGCCTCTTTCAAATTACGGAAACAGATTATATTTCCATAGGTTTTCACAGAATTTAAAATACGATTGGTGCGTGAGAATGCTTGAATAAGCCCATGTTGTTTCAAGTTTTTGTCTACCCATAAAGTGTTGAGAGTTGTCGCATCAAAGCCTGTTAGAAACATGTTTACAACGATTACCAAGTCCACTTCTCTATCTTTAATTCGTTGGGATAGGTCTTTATAATAGCCTTGAAAGCCCTCGGCAGATATATCAAATGTCATTTCGAAGATGCTATTGTAATCAGCAATAGCACTTTCCAAAAAGTTGCGTGAGGTCTTGTCCAGCTTGTCGTTGTCAAATTCCTCATCGCTAACAGAATCTTCTGGGTCATCCTCATTTGCGCTGTAGCTAAAAATTGTGGCAATGCTAAGATTACGCCCACTTTCCGCAAGTTGGCGTTGGAATTCTGTGTAATATTTCATTGCCATTGGGATGGACGAAACAGCAAAAATAGAGTTGAACCCAGCCTTCCTTACTTTGTTATGAGTATAAAAACTGCTCCGCTTGGTTTTCTGGTTGAAATGGTCAAGGATATATTTGGTTATTTCTTTGATGCGGTCATCGTCAAGAAACGCACGTTCAGTATTAATTGCACGTACTTTTGTATCCTTAATATCGTCAGCCATTCGCATGGTGTCAAGATAATCAATACGAAACGGCAAAACATTTCCATCATTAATCGCATCCACAATTGTATATGTGTGGAGCTTGTCGCCAAAAGCCTGCTCTGTTGTCTTTATCAAATGCTTGTTGCCTGATGGTGCATTGTTTGGAAAAATTGGTGTTCCTGTGAATCCAAACAGATGATAATTCTTGAACGCTTTTGTAATATCTTTGTGCATATCACCAAACTGGGAGCGATGACATTCATCAAAAATAAGCACGACACGCTTATCAAAAATTGAGTGTTTTTTATATCTATTTACAAATCTGCCTAGTTTCTGAATTGTTGTTATTAAGATACGGCTGTTTGGGTCATCCAAATTCTTCTTGAGGATGGATGTGGATTTATTGCTGTTCGCTGCACCTTTCTCATAGCGGTCATATTCTTTCATGGTCTGATAATCAAGGTCTTTGCGGTCAACCACAAATAGCACCTTATCAATATAACTAAGGCGGCTGGAAAGCTGTGCCACCTTGAAACTGGTTAGCGTTTTACCACTTCCTGTAGTATGCCAGATATAACCCCCGCCTTCAATGCTACCATATTTCTTGTAATTATGGGCGATTTCAATTCTGTTTAAAATTCGTTCTGTTGCCACAATCTGATATGGACGCATCACTTGTAAAATCTCCTGTTGGGTAAATATGCAATAGCGGGTTAGAATGTTTAAAATTGTGTGCCTTGCAAAGAATGTCTTGGTAAAGTCTATTATATCCGCAATAACCTTGTTTGTGCCATCAGCCCAATAGCTGGTAAATTCAAAGCTATTACTGGTTTTCTTGCGGCTTTTGCGACTATCATCATTCATTTCCTTTAAGTGCTGGCTTCTGGTGGTGTTGCTGTAATATTTCGTATGTGTGCCATTACTAATCACAAAAATTTGTACATACTCAAAAAGCCCTGATGCTGCCCAAAAACTCTCTCTCTGATAGCGTTTGATTTGGTTAAAAGCCTCACGAATGGCAACACCTCGCCGCTTTAGCTCAATATGTATCATTGGCAAGCCATTCACGAGTATAGTCACATCATAGCGGGTTTGTCTTGTTCCGCCCGCCTCCTCATATTGATTCAACACTTGAAGGCGGTTATTGTGTATGCACTTTTTATCAAGCAGTTTGATGTTTTTTGTCGAACCATCATCACGGGTCAAATTTTGCACAGGGTCATCATGAATACGGCGGGTCTTTTCGACAATTCCATCGTTTGTACCAGAAATAGACTCACGAAAAAACCGCTCCCATTCGGCATTGGTGAAGGTGTAGTCGTTTAGCTTTTCCAATTGTTGGCGCAAGTTAGTAATTAACCCCGCCTCATTGGTGATATTCACACGCTCATAGCCCTGACCTTCAAGGCGTTTTATAAAATCTGCCTCTAAAGCCGCTTCTGATTGATAGGAATCGTCACGACGGGAGCATGGCGTGTATTCGGCTACTACTGTTGATTCGTTATCTTGGCAAACTATGTTATAACTCATTTAATTCAATTCCTTAAAAGTTAATAATTTATCTCGATAATACTCGTATTGTTTACGACGGGCTTCAATTTCAGCAGGCAAACCAATTGTTATGTCTGTAGTCAAGGCATCAAAACGGTCGAGAATGTCAACAATTCGTTTTTGCTTTTCAATAGATGGTACTGGAATTTTTATTTTCATAATATCATTGCCACGAACATGAGGAACACCACCACCACGCTTAGTCTGATGTAATTCGTCCTGTATATTCTTCAAACAATAAAACAAATACTTCAACAAATGTTTGTCTTTTGTTTCAAGAATAAACCCATCTGTCACAAAAATAGGCTGATTCCAAAATGATACAAACCCCGCATAAGCTCCACTCCGTGAAATAACAATCGCCTCACCTTCATGGTTGCTTGTGTTGATATAATAAGCTGGTTCTTGACCACCAAGAATAACAGGTATGTCACCCTCAACAGACCCTTTTTTTGTAATGTAATCGCCACGCTTCATTATTGCAATTTCATCAATTGATACGCATGGAGTATCTTTGTCTGCTGTCAAAAGTAAATTACGATAATAACTGTACTGTTTTTTTCGCATGGTAAGCTCTGCGGTAAGCTCTGCGGTAAGCTCCGTGAAATTGTCCAAAATACGGACAATTTCACGGAGCACCTCAAAAGGAGGCAATGGAATTGGTATCTTATTTAGGTTTGCTTGGCTTAGTTTTGGTTGGGCTGCTGTAGAAATATAATTACTCAAATCAATTGAATTAAGGTATATTTCTACGTATCTCCTTGTTTCATAGGTGTCAAATTGCAAAACATGGGCATGATTATTTACCCATATTTTGCCGCTTGCAGAGAATGCGATAGGTGTTTTTCGGGCTACTAAATTTGCACCATCTTCTGAAATCAGTAAAAAATCTCCATCAAATATATAGTCACTAACATAATCAACTATGCCTGACGCACCATAATAGGGATACTTTCCAGTTTCACGCAGTCCTTTAGTTACTGGTTTTCGCTTAGAATCAAGGTTTGTTCCTATTTTTCCAAGTGACACACATTTAACCCCATCAGGGCAAAGCTCTGCAATAAGCCTATCAAGCCTACTCATCAGCATCACCCCCGTCATCAGTCAAACCAACTAATCCAACTTTATCATCATCAAAAGCCCCAACGATTTTTGCAATTTCATCAGGGGAAGGGAGTAACGCCCGCAGGTTGTCGGGCAAGTTGCCATTAGTTGAATATGTTGCCACACCAATAGGTGCATTTGAGGTTTTTAGCGTATATTCAACTCTTGTACGGTGCTTGGATTTGCAAATTATAATGCCTATTGATGGGTTTTCGTCAGGCAGCTTCACAGTTTCATCAAGGGCAGTCAAATAAAATTGCATCATGCCAATATATTCAGGTTTAAACTCGCCAATTTTCAACTCTATGGCGATAAGTGAACGCAGCCGTCTATGGAACAAAAGCAAGTCTACATGATAATCTTCGTCTGTCACATCAAGATGATATTGGTCACGCACAAATGTAAAATAACCACCCATTTCAATTAAAAACTTGCGGAGGTTCTTCATAATGGCGGCTTCGAGTTCTTCCTCGCTGTGCTGTGTGCCTACTTCAAGAAAATCAAAATTATATTCGTCTTTAACAGCAAGTTTGGCTTGCAACCTATATTTTTCTGGCACAGCTTCATCAAAATTGGTTTGGTTTGTAAGATATCTTTCATAAGCCTTGTTTTCGATATTGTTAATAAGCACATCCTTTGTCCACCCAAAACGGCGCGTGGCTTTGATGTAGAAAATACGCTCTAGTGGGTCTTTGCATTTTTCCATAATTGAGTAATTTTTTGTCCAGCTTATTTCTGCCACTAATGGTGGCATTTTTGCGAGTTCCAATTCTGCCACTGATGGTGGCAGAATTGTGCTGGTGGTGTTTTCGCTTGTTTTTTTGATATCATTAATTTCTGAAACAATTAGTTTCAGATTTGCAATGTCGGAATATTCTACATAAAATTGGCGCATACGCCAAAGATTACGCGCAGAAAATCCTTGCGTTCCTGGAAATTCTTTTTGAAGTTCTTTCGCTAAAACCTCAACGACGGATTTCCCCCAGCCCTGTTCACGTTGTCTATGCTCTATTTTGCTACCAATTTCCCAATAAAGTTGCATTAACTCAATATTGACTTTTTTCATTGCTTCATACTGACGGCTATAAATAAGCTCTTTTATTTCCTTGATAAGAGAGGCGTACAGCGTTAATTCGTTATCCATTATTCTGCCCCCCTTCAATCTCTGCTATTATAGCATCAATCTCACGTCGCAAAACATCACCACGAGCTACGATACGCTCAATATCAGCATTAAGCTGGGTTATATTAATAATTTCACGAGTATCTTCTTGCTCCACATATGTAGACACAGTAAGGTTATACCCTTGTTCCTCAATCTCATTTTTTTCTACAAGTCTAGCGAAATGCGCCACATCTTTGCGGTTTTCATAAGTTTTGAGGATTGTAGTGATATTCGTTTCAGTCATTTTATTACTGTTAGTTACTTTAACACACTCTTTGCTGGCATCAATAAAGAGCATGGTGTTTTGAGCCTTGGATTTTTTCAGTACCATAATACAAGTGGCAATGGATGTGCCAAAAAACAGATTGTCTGGTAGTTGTATTACACAGTCCACAAAATTGTTATCAATAAGATATTTGCGGATTTTTTGCTCTGCACCACTTCTATATAAAATTCCAGGGAAACAAACAATTGCAGCCGTGCCATTTGAGGCAAGCCAAGAAAGGCTATGCATGATAAAGGCAAGGTCTGCCTTGCTTTTTGGTGCAAGTACACCCGCAGGGGAAAAGCGAGGGTCATTGATTAAAAGCCCGTTATTATCGCCCTCCCATTTGATGGAATATGGGGGATTGGACACGATAGCCTCAAACGGCTCGTCATCCCAATGGAGCGGGTCAGTTAGTGTATCCCCATGCCCAATATCAAAGTTATCATAATCTATATCATGCAAAAACATATTGATGCGACATAGGTTATATGTGGTTATATTTACTTCTTGTCCAAAAAAGCCCTGTCGCACATTTTCTTTTCCAAGAATTTTAGCAAATTTAAGTAATAGTGAACCAGAGCCACAAGCAGGGTCATATACTTTGTTCACTATAGTTTTACCCACGATGGTTAAATGTGTAAGCAATTCTGAAACTTCTTGTGGTGTGTAATATTCGCCACCACTTTTTCCAGCATTGCTGGCATACATTCCCATCAAAAATTCATAGGCATCGCCAAAGGCATCAATGGTGCTTTCTTTGTAATCGCCTTGTTTCATAGCACCAATGCCGTTTAGTAATTTAACAAGTCGTTCGTTTCGTTTGGCTACAGTAGCCCCCAGCTTGTTGCTGTTTACATCAATATCATCAAACAAACCCTTGAAATTCTGCTCACTTGCCGTACCATGCGCTGATGCTTCGATATTTTTGAAAATCTGTTCCAGAGTTTCGTTTAGGTTTTCATCATGTGGCGCACGTTTCAGCACATTCTCAAAAAGTTCGCTAGGCAGGATAAAGAAGCCCTTTGTTTCCACTAAGTCGGCACGAGCTTGTTCGGCTTCAGTATCATGTAGCTGGGCATAGTCAAAAGATGTGTTACCAGTTTCCCATTCGCCACGGCTTATATACATTGATATATTTTCTGATATATAGCGATAAAACAGAATGCCAAGAACATACTGTTTAAAGTCCCAGCCGTCCACACTCCCACGTAGGTCATTTGCTATATTCCAAATCGTGCGGTGCAGTTCTGCCCGCTCCTGTTCTTTTTTATTATTTGGCATGGCGATTTCCCTCCAAATTATTTTTGCATCTCTATGTTTTCATCATTGCTTATTGGAATAATTTCGATTATATCAGCAAAGTCACAGTTCAACACACGACAAATCCGAACTAGTACATCCGTCTGAATGTTTAACCCCTTGTTTAGTTTCGACATAGTGCTGGTGCTTAATTTTGCGGCGGCTTGTAGTTCCTTTTTCTTCATATCATGGTCAATCAATAATTTCCATAGCTTTTTATAACTCACATCCATTTTATCCCCTCCAAACTACCAAAAACAGACATATTATTATCATAACACAAACACACCTCAAAAACAAGCGTAAGTTTCGAGAATGCGAAGCGATTTCAGAAATTTCAACTTATTTTGAGTTTCCCCATTTTTTTTGGCATTGTTCATTTTTTGGACTTTCATGCCCCACGAAGCCTGATTTTACGTTGCGAAATTTTTAAAAATATGTCGAAAATAAAAGTGGATGATTTCAACTCGTAACTCCTCATTAGCCCAATGATTTCAAGGGGTTCAAGGCTTTCAAAACTAAAAAATGGGGAAACTCAAATCAACTTATACCTTGACAACATTAAACAGATACTTTATAAAAGAGTACGCTGTGGTTATTGTGGTCATGTTTTGCGATATCGAACATCCTCCTCTCGCAATTATTATTTTTGTAGAACCGCTAATTATACAGACAAATATGGCTGTACTTCAACGCAGTATAGTGAAGATGAAATAATTAATATTGTAAAAACAGTAGTAAAGTCATATATGGATATTATATTAAATTTGGAGAGATTATCCACTGATTTAAAACAAACTCAAAACACATCATCTGTTCAAAAAATCATAGCTCGACTCACTGGAGAAATTGAACAATTGCAATCATCTAAGCGACTGCTCTATGAACGATATAAAAAAGGTTCACTTGATAAAGAGACATACTTCAAAGACCGCGAATCTATTGAATGTAATATAAACAACAAAACATTGGAGCGTGAAACCCTATCTGTCCATAACATTGAGCAAGAAGAAGTATTAAACATGGCACATTGTTTCTTTGGCTCTTTTACACAATTTCAGATAGGTGATGAGCCAAATGCAGAGGTAATAAATAGTTTGGTAGAGTCCATTCTTATTTTTGACAGGGATAAAACAAAGGTAAATCTTTCCTTTGCAGAAAAGTTAGAAAAGGCTTTACATGCCTTAAATCAAAGTCTGTAGCACTTTCTTCCTCATCTTCTTTCGTGATTAGACAGTTGGTGAGGGGGAAAATTTTTTCTTGGTACTACTTGACATCCGCTGGACTGATTGGTTATTCACCCATTGCACTGGCGAAAAATGCAATCGGCATGGCTATTGCCGCAGAGGATTTTGGTTCGACCTTCTTTTCCAGTGGGGCAACACCCAGCGGAATACTGGAGCATCCCGGTAATTTTGGAGATGATAAAATCGCCGGATTACGAAGCACATGGGATGCCATTCATAAGGGAACACAAAACTCCAGTCAAGTTGCAATTTTGACCGATGGGCTTAAATATACGCAAATTTCCATTCCCCCGGAACAGGCACAGTTTCTCGAAACGCGCAAATTTCAGCTTGGCGAGATTGCAAGAATATTCCAAGTGCCTCCACACATGATTGGAGATTTAGAGCGATCATCCTTCAATAGACCTGTCCGACAACTCAAAGATATGTTAAAATGTAACAAGGTGAAGAAGAATGAATGCATATGAAAAAATAGAAAAGTTAAATGATAACG
>Ga0123355_10021964_pt1 | contig 10226 bp, 7 predicted proteins | sample TergutEmb28metaG_3_FD_89872 | JGI IMG/M metagenome (GOLD analysis project Ga0123355, IMG submission 89872) | Embiratermes neotenicus P1 segment gut microbial communities from Petit-Saut dam, French Guiana - Emb289 P1 | ecosystem: Host-associated > Arthropoda: Insects > Digestive system > Gut ... | reverse complement strand
TGAAGTTTAAATGAGAGGAAGTGAAGTGTCGACTAGTGTAGTGAAGTGTAGTGAAGTGTAGTTGGGTGAAGTTTAAATGAGAGGAAGTGAAGTGTCGACAGTTGTAGTGAAGTGGAGTTAAGTGTAGTTGGGTGAAGTGTAGTGAAGTGGAGTGGAGTAGAGTGAAAGTCTTAGTAACAGAGTGTCTAACATTATTAGAAGATATATAGATCATACGAAGTTTGCTGCTTCATAGCGTTTTCGTTTATCACATTCTTTCATGTTCCTTTGGTTCCATTTTTTTTTATCATTATATGTATGGTTGTGTGTTTACTATGTTTTTGTTTAATTTTGTAAATTATGTATTTTATTGTTGTTTATGGGTTCTTATTTTTATGTATGTTCTGTTCTGTATATTCTGTTTCATTGTGTTGTTCCATGTATTGTTTATGTGTAAATGTGTACTGTACTGCTGCCACCGGGTGTCAACCCAATTGCATTTAACAAATATATCAATATGAACGTGGAGAAGTGATACTGAAATCTTCAAGAATCCAAGAATACCCTTTCTAACAGCATATTCTGTGACGTCTCTTCGGTTGTAACCTCAGTACCATGAAGCTAGTCAACTTTATCTCCAGAAGCAAGTCTCAGAAGAAAAAGGCCAGATGGAAAGCCGAGGAATAGGTAGGTAGACGAAATGGGGAAGGATGCGTCCATATTGCTCAATACTAAAATTTGACGCGCAGCTTTAAAATATAGCAGTGACAGGAAGGAGAGAACGGGAAACGCCATGGTTAGGGAACGGGCCGAAGAATTACAGGGAGAAAGTGACATTATTTGATGAATTCAAATAAATCTTTTAAAATTTGTAACTTAACGTGCTGTCCGCGAAAATAAGGTTCAGACTCATTCTGCTGTTGCTTCTCTAGTCCTCTCGGTGCCCTTATTCGCCTGTAATATGGATTTCACCCAAACGGCCCTCTATACGCTAACGCCTAGCTGTGAACAAATACACGGGTAAAGCAACAAACAAAGTTAAAATATTCTGCATATTCCATGCATCACAGAAGATGACTGAAGTGTGTTTGATGTGTGTTGGACCGTGCATCATCTTGATAAATGAAGAATAAAATCCAACTAGATGCCACTTACTACTTTATTATGCTTATGTCGTGTTACAGCCTTCGGTCCGGACACTCATCCATCCAGCCTGCACTTAACCTCCAACCAGCAGCAACTCGAGAACCAGACGGTCTATATGGTAACCAACGCTATCGTCGTGAGCTCCTGATGATGGGCATAATGGTGCCCGAAACATGTTGAGCCTAACATAAGCATAATAAAGTAATAAGTGGCATCTGGTCTGAAGTGTGCACTTGTGAAAGTGAACATAAATTCTTCCCTGCACTTAATTAATCACTTCTCTATGACGAAGCTTGGAGAAGTGGAAGGACGGCTCCACGCTCTCTAAATTTTGGAACATACATAAGTGAGATGTTACATTTAAGCCTTTGTACCTTTGTACCCGGGGAAGAGCCCTAATACCCATGTCACACGAGACTCAAAGGGCCCCAGAACCTGTACGGGTTTTGAGGAAAAAAGCAAAGTTCTTTGCTAATGTCGAGAATCGAACACAGTTCCTCTTAGTCCAGGCCGTAGCCTTGCCATCATACTGACTGGGCTATCCCGGCTACTTGAAGCAGGCATATAAACTATGAAATATTGAAGCTAAAAATATGCAATATACGAGTGAAAATTGGGTCGAATTTGAGTCGTCTTTAACGAACGTGGTGTGTGAGAAATTCGACAAAACCCACTACAGTCGACTAGAATACGGCACACGGAAACAACGTCGAGGAGGATATATTTCTCCACGGCTGCCCTTCGCAGTAGTTCGGCCAGGCATCCACGTGTTATTGTAAGAGAATAGAATGCATGGGGCTGTTATTTCAGATGACCGAAGTTACTTCCTGAATATTTCAGACACCATGTGGTTCCCGCAGTTCACCCCGTACGAATTGAAGGCACAATTCCAGCAAGTGTTCCTCATTTACCATTCAAATCTCGAAGTCTTATACTCAGATATTTTTCATTACACAATGTTAATGTCATTGCTGTCCTGGAAGAATAGGTTCAACATTCGAAGCACGAATTTCGTCACAAGTATTGCACGCAACAAGATAGGCAAAGTACGTAAAACGTAACAACCATTGTTGCTATGGAAACACAAAAATGCTTTCCCTTTGTATTATTGTTGACGTAGCTGTAAGCAGTGTATAATCGTTGAGTGTTGCCATGGAAACGCAACAATGGGTTCCCTTTGCACTGTTGTCGAAGTACACTAGCTGTCAGCAGTGTATAATCGTTGAGTTTTTCCATGGAAACGCAACAATGGGTTCCCTTTGCACTGTTGTTGAAGTACACGTAGCTGTCAGCAGTGTATAATCGTTGAGTGTTTCCATGGAAACGCAACAATGGGTTCCCTTTGCACTGTTGTCGAAGTATACGTAGCTGTCAGCAGTGTATAATCATTGAGTGTTTCCATGGAAACGCAACAATGGGTTCCCTTTACAATGTTGTCGAGCTGCAAAGTAGACATTTCTTACTGATGTCAACAATGTAATCATACTCGAAAGCGTGTCCCATATATTGTCTAATTTCTAAACAAAATTGGATTTATGTGATCAAACTTTCCTGAAAACCTCAAATTTTACGAAAATCCGTCCAGTGAGAGCCGCGCTGATGCATGCATACAGACAGACGGGCAGACATTGAGATATGACGAAGCTAATGGGCGCTTTTCGCAATTTGTACGAACGTGTCTAAAATTGGAATTTCTACTTTGCACAAGGTGCTCCTCTGTTATAAAGATCATTCATTTAACTCTGTACATTCGACTGGCGTTTGTTATGTTACAGTGTATGTACCATATAAAATGCTGTGTGTGCTATATGTAGATATATGTTGTGCTAAAAGGCGTTTCATGTACTGGCCGCTGTGGTTTGAATAATGGCATGAATTTCATGTCTTCCTGTCTTTTCATTTCGTTTATTTTGTATCCCACACTTCAAGTCGATTACATTCGTTACCACGGCCTAAATGTGAGTTTCTCTGGTAAAGTTATTTTTGTTTCGTATCATTGATCTGCGGCGTAAGGCAGCAACGCGCTGGACCGTACCGAAATATTCAAAACGTAACAGAAAACCCGAAGCGGTCATTCTCTACGAAGTACGCACATCGCATTGAGAAGAAATTGTAACCTTCTTTTGCATTCTTGAGAAAAAAAAAAAACACCGGCTGATGGGGAACTTACAACTGAATATGCGAAAAGACAGTTACGATTTTGACAACACGCCCCTTCATGTTGGTCTATGTATATATATATATATATATTTTTTTTTTTGTGAAATTCGAAATTTGATTGCGGGGAAAGACACAAGATTATCTGCGTGATTTCAGGCTTCCGCCGCGAAGTAGATGATAACCGCATTCTTCTGGGTTATTACACAGAGTGTAGCTGTAATTTCTTACCGATGTTTCGGGACAACCTCTCGGTCCTGTCATCAAGGGTCAAGAATACAAGGATTATATCAAAGAAATACGGACAGATTCACTCTGTCTAATCCAAGGATTCTTGACCCTTGAAGAGTCCAGAAGAGCTCAGTTGACAAGAGAATTTTCTCCTCTCTGTAAAGTTTAGACTTTCCCTGGGGCCCACACAGCCCCCTGTTCAATACGTTCAGGCCGCTATGTCCCTATGGTAAATCGGCCGGACCATGAACGTGACCACTCTCATTCACTGAAAGTGACTGTACCTTTAGTCCCATATGCCTTCACGGTACACACATACACAAATTCACCTTTACAGTCCCACGTACCAAATTTCAGTTGTGTTTTATTACAGGTATGTAGCTTAATTCAACTAATGGCAAAACCGTACTTTGCTTTGTAGCGGATCCGGAATAGTGTAGTCTACATAGCGACTAGACTGCGGGTTGGACAGTAGGAGGTTCAAATCCCGGTAGAGGCAAGAGATTTGTCTTCTCCAAAACTCCCACCCAGCCGCGGTTTCTTCCCGGGAGTAAAGAGGCCGGGACGTGAAGCTAACCACTCACTTCCAACCAGTGCCGAGGCTAATAATGAATGGAGCTGTACCTGTCAGGCCTTCCTGGCCTGGACAGGGAAAGCTTGACCATTTACCTTTACCTGTACATTTAGTAATGGCCCTTCTAATTTCACCAATTCCGCGGGAAGAGAAACTAGCTCCTCTAATCTCCCCCCCCCCTGCGATTGGACCGCGATATTTAACAAACACTTTAGCAGTGATGAATTCTGCTGGTGAAGCGTCGCGGCCGGTTTGAGACCAATGTAGCCAGGCGCTGTCCAAACATCAGACGCCTCCAAGATAAACAAAAGAATGAGGGGGCACAAGAATTATGGGCCTGTTAATTTGCCGACGTGTGACGTCGTATAAAATGCGCGTTGTCAGAACAGCTCTGCACCCCTCCACCAGACACGCACCTCCCTTCCGTTCTAATGGTCTGAACAAAATAATTTATTTGTTTACAAGTATATAGGTCTCGTGTTGCCTATTCCGAGCTGCAGAGCGGCAGTTGCATTATCGGGCGTGGAATGGAAATTGATAAGAAAGCAGGTGTGTCCCCAGCAGCACATGTATCTTACCTTATCCTTCGGGATTCCGTGCTACGTTGATAGAATAGGACACTGTATTTTAGCAATGGTACGGACTGAGAAAAATGATGATGTGACTTAGAAAAATAGTGACTAGAACCGAGGAAATGCTACTGGGGTTTACGGAAGGAAGAGACTGCTTTGATGATCCAGATGTGACTCCACGGAGCAAAGTCCTTCTTGAAAATCTTACAGTTCCTCAGCGTGAAGATAAATCCCACGCATATTATGGAATTCGCAGGTCATTACCATGTTAACAAAAACCCGCGATTACTTTGACATGTACAGAAAAAGAATTGGCATAAGATAGGTTCCATTATTATTATTATTATTATTATTAATTACCTTTAAATAGGGTAATTGTAATGATATACCTGAAACAAACCATGTTTCTAAGGTAGTCCTATATAATATTGCAGCTACTCTGTGGTTACAATAAATGGTATATTTTGTGTTATTTCGATTATAAAAGTTTTGCACTTCCACATTAGTACATTTCGAAGCATGCGGGCAGGGCCCGATATGGCTTTTTTTCTACAGTTCCTTGATGCCTTGCTGTGCAGGTGTTGTTCACATATTTTATGAACGATTTTGAGATGATTCTAGTTCCCCCTGTTATTACTGGCATCAATTTTCTTTTTATAGTCTATTATTATTATTATTATTATTATTATTGTGTCAGTACATCTTTTTGTGCTTGGAACTGTCTACAGATTAACTATAGATTCCAGATCAGGCTGTTGTGAATTCAATAATTAGGACACATCCTTCGATGTCGACAAAAGGAGAGAATTTTTTTAACTAAATGAGAGAGAGTCAACTTCCCAAAATAAGTATTTTTTTCTATAACTTTTGTTTATGAAGCGTCATTTGGCATAATGCGATAAAGTGTTGTGAATAATGCCGCATAAAGTAAAATACAGATTAGGTATTATGGATAAGGTGAAGGAACTTGATTCTTATAGCTATAAATGCCTTTACGACTCTTATGGTGGCAGTCTAGTCCGCAAAATGCACATCTAGACAACCACGTTTTATTCGGTTTAGAAAGGTGTGTTAATTTCGCTTACCTTCTGAAGCCATTCATCTACTATTCCAGTGACCTCTATGTAACAAAGCCACGGTCATTTCCAGATCAATTACCCGCTTTATCCTGCCCCCACGAATCTATCCATATAACTGATAGTAGTGTCCAGCGCTTGCCTTAATTCATCACCAACACTTATTCATTCCGTATTGTTGTCACCATGTCCGATAAACATTCAATTATTTTTTTATTTTGTTATATTTTTTGACCGTGCATCCTAACATGATAGTCTTTTTTAACAACTTGATGCACAAATTCTTTGTTTTATGTTTATTGGACCGTGCATCATTGTGATAGTTGAAGAATAAAAGACTAACTTGATGTCACTTGCTATTTTATTTCATTTCTTTTGTGCTCAACATGTTTCGGACATTAATATATCCATCATCAGGAGCTTGCGACTATTCTGTTGCATTACCACTTTGGTCTATTGTTCTTGGTTCGATGTATGTTGGAGTTTCGGTGTGGTTGGGTTGGAGTGGTATCCGTGTTGCAACACGGATACCACTCCAACCCAACCACACCGTGTTGCAACACGGATACCACTCCAACCCAACCACACCGAAACTCCAACATACATCGAACCAAGAACAATACGACCAAAGTGGTAATTCAACAGAATAGTTGCAAAATCCTGATGATGGATATATTAATGTCCGAAACATGTTGAGCACAAAATAAATGAAATAAAATAGCAAGTGACATCAAGTTGGTCTTTTACTCTTCTTTATTTTAATAAATTAATACGTTTCTCTACATGTTTCGAGCACTATTGTGCTCATCATCAGGAGGACAATTGTATTAACACAGCATCTGGTATCGTCACTCTCTTTAGGTGACTGTTCAGTACACAGGTTACGAGAGTGACGATACCAGATGCTGTACTTTTACAATTATCCTCCTGAAGATGAGCACAGTAGTGCTCGAAACATGTAGAGGAGTATAATAAGTGTATTAAAATAAAGAAATTGTGCATCGAGTTGGTAAAAAAAGACTATCTTCAATTTTTTGTTAATTTATATTCTGAAATTTAGACCCACTATTTCTTGCATATCGCCTATAGAAAATTTAACAATGCGGAGATTAGGACTGAACTGCTAGTCTATGTACAGAATGCATGACTATGAATTTATTGTTCCTGCTTGTCTTGCAGCAAGCCAGCAGAAAGAGGGTTGAACGAAAAGTAGATATCTCGACCATGACTTTTATTATTAAGGTGACACCGTGCAGTTTGGTAAATATTTCACAAAACTTCAAAGGACCTACTGTTTTCGTCTTCAGAGTAGATGAGTAGCAAGAGAGACGGCATCTTTTCTGACTTCCAATATCACTCACTGAATGAAAGAGTGGCACAACCCAAAAATTGCCCCTTTGGTGTTAATACCACGATTGAACTAAAAATAAAATAATTATATCCGAAAATAATGGCATCTAGCGGGGTATGTTTCAACTAAAAAGCGTGGAGTTATTGTCGGGTGCAGTTGTTATATCTTTGAGCTCGATCTTATTACTAACTCCAAAAAGACAAATTTGGGTTGTGCCACTATTGCATTCAGTGAGCGATTTGAGAAGAAAGCAGGTGTGTCCAAACGTTTGGGAGGACTTGCCTAAAAAAATTCCATGCTCTGACACTCCAGAAGCCAAAGTTCTTAACTGCTCTACGTTCCTGTTAGAATTTTTGTTTCATAAAAAAGCCACGTATTGAAAACTGCTGGAATAATTACCAATGATTTGAAAAAAAAAATGTAGATTTAGACGTATTAAATTTAATGCAGTGTAGACAGGTCGTTTTTGTCCATCTCTTCATCCACAAGTTTTGTATTTAAAAGCCTAGATTTTGCTGTACGTACCGTCAATTTTAACACTACAAATTCGAGATTCTGCCCATTTTGTGTATATGTGATTCGTTTGTATCTCAGAACAAACAGCGAATTTTGCCCCATACAGCATCAGTGATTGGTTTTTATAACCGCGATGACATCGCGATGTTTACCGCGAGGTACGAACTGGGTCTTTTAATAAAAGTGATTGCATTTCGATCTTAACGGGGTTAAAATTATTCCATGGACTGTATTTGCGTTTCGTTTGGACGATCCGCACGTACGAGTGCAAAGCTGTCGGACGCATTTTGTTTTGATTCGTACAGGCCGTAATATAAGCGCGTAATTTCGATGAATTTCTGAACCTCAGGCATATATTACCAATCTTCTCCAAAAAGACTGGTCGTACAGAATATTATTAAAAAGCAAAAATCACAGAGTGGATGCAGACATAGGCCTCTATTCTTTCTTTAAACTGGGCGTTAGATGGGGGTGGGTGGTTAACGCAACGCCCCTACCGTTTTAACCACAGGAAAGACCCGGTACCCATTGTACAGGAGGCTGGAAAGCCCTCAGGGCTGGTTTGGACGAGTGCAAAAATTCTCGTCCCAACGGTATTCGACCCCCGGACGGTCTAGCCCCGTATCGAGTCGCTATATCTAATACGCTATCGCGGCCAACACAAAATATTAGTACGTGACGTCAAATGTCTTATATTTCGTTAATCTTATTTATTTTTTAAGTGTTTTTCAGTTCAGAATATTCTTGGGTGCATGGCTGAATGTTAGTTAAGCTAAATACAACTAAAAATACCCTGAAGTTATGAATCACCAGACCATCATGTCTGTGTTGTTTAGCGTCTGGCTGCTGTGTAACAGTAAATGTGGACCTGGAATAAATGAACATAAAAACCAGGAAGTTAATCATTGGATTCAGACAGCACGTAGGCCCAAGTGATGACAATACGTTGGATTTCTTACGCGTTTCGACTCTCGATAAACTAGTTCCAATTGGGATGTGCTCGCCTGCCAGAATTTGCTGAAGACATTCCTGTCCCTATTATATGAATCATGATGGGCAGCCTCATAAATAGAAATTTGGGGCCGCACAATGCTTGTCGTCCTCGCAGTAGTGAGAACAGTCACAAATGCGGTGGTAACAATAATGGCTCCCGCCCCAGTTCGTACACAAAGCCTTGTGATAATATTTACCTTAACTTTATTGTGCTGTGGACGTGTGAAGTACGGTGGATACAGTCACATGGCAGGCTACCCCCCTCCTCTTCTCCAAGCTAGGAGTCCTTTGTGTCCATTATTTCGGCTCAGAGGATTCGATTGGACGACGCCTCGTTTCTGTACAAACGCCATTGCTCTCATAATTGACCCAACATGGCTGCCGCAGCTTGTCCACCAATCAAAACATCAAGAAGTTGGATAGCAATTGTAAGAATTTAAAGACAGATGTAGGCCGTATTCCAAGATAGAATCACATGAATTTTATAGTCCATTTCTCTTTTGGTTCGACTGGCAGATCGATGTGGGAAATTTATGTTGAAATTGAATGAGAAGGCAAAGAGGGGAAATAAAACAGCGTGACAGCAAGATGAATTAAGCTTTAATTGGATACTGTCTTAGAAGCATTTGTTGATCTTCTGTAGAATCACCAACTGACACAAATTTTCCATGTAACTTAAGGGCCGGATTATTGTTATAGCTGAACGACTGGTTCTTTCGTGTGCTTTCCGACGCATCTCTTCATGTGCCGGTTTTGTAGAGACGAAACTGATAGAATGGTTGTGTAACCTATAGCCCAATGGTTAATGACGGATCATTATTTAACAACTGACGGGCTCTTCCTGGCCTCCATACTCCTTGAAAATGGAGGCGACATACGCTAATAAAACATCGGTGACCCTTTACCAATCTGCACTGCGTCGTTACCTAAAATTATGAATCTTCAAATGGCTGAATACTTTGTTGATTGGATAATACCTAGGTTATGTAATATGCCTGTCTGTATCAGGGGTGACCATAAGGCGGATCGAGCACGTCTTGTCCGCGATTTGCGCGATTTGCCTGCAAAAAAATAATATCGAGGGAGTCTGGATGCACTTGAGCCTCACCGTGCAAGTGAATTTAAAATGTATTAGAAAGAGAATCATAACTAACTGAAAGTAGCCTATTGTGATTGGATGAAGAGAAATGCGAAGCCACAAGATAAAGGCGAAAATATTTTATTTTAAGAATGCGTGACTCTGGCGTGAGTTGTGCCTAAATTGCGGCTCCGTAAGCTCGTACAGCTGGTCACCCCTGATCTATAACACCATTTATCCTTTAGTATAGTCCGGACTTACCACAGCATAAAAGTACAAAGAGCAGAAGTATTGTTCCCTATCAGTTATTGCTTTATTTATTTATTTGTTTAGCTATATATATATATATATATTGATTGCATCGTATGTTGTCTGCAGCATTTCTGTTTGACTACCATAGCATATAGAACTTAAGAGTCTGATGTTTATCGGACCGTGCATCATTGTGATAACTGAAGAATAAAAAACCAACTAGATGCCACTTATTATTTTATTGTACTTCTTATAGGCTCAACATGTTTCGAGCATTACTATGCCCATCATCAGGAGCTCG
>Ga0123355_10021962_pt1 | contig 10226 bp, 11 predicted proteins | sample TergutEmb28metaG_3_FD_89872 | JGI IMG/M metagenome (GOLD analysis project Ga0123355, IMG submission 89872) | Embiratermes neotenicus P1 segment gut microbial communities from Petit-Saut dam, French Guiana - Emb289 P1 | ecosystem: Host-associated > Arthropoda: Insects > Digestive system > Gut ... | reverse complement strand
CATGCGGGGTTGGGAGCTAAATTGTATGGTTTGGTCTTTGTGGCGCTGGACGGCCTGCTCAATCCACTCGTAGCGTATGAGTGTGTCTTCGGATTCGTCGGCGAACTCGGATTCGTAGAGGACTTTCCATTCATAGGGGCTCAAAATTGCTTTTTGTTCGTCGAGATATCCCGAGGTTATGCGGCCCTCGGCTAAGGCTTGTTGATAGCCGATCTGAATTTTTTTGTAGGTGGGGTTTTGGTATGCGTCCCAGACAAAGTTATTTTTCGACCACGGATTAGCCAAGATGATGAGTTTGCTGTTTTGGGGGTCGTCGCCTAGCATGCGTGATATTCTGCTGGTGTAGACGTCTTGGCGTATTAGGCAGGCTTCGTCAAGGACGATGATGTCTCCTCCCCAGCCCATGAGGTTTGAGGCGGGGTCGTCTTCATTTTTGCCTGCGTGGGCTGTTAGGGTGAGTATGGACCAGCCGTTTTTGAAGGTGAGGAGGCGTTTGCTGGTTTCTTTCTTTAGCCGCTCGGTTGTGGTGCGGGTATTATCATCGAGCAAGGCGGAGAGGATAGGGTTGGCGGCAATATGCTCTGAGATGTAGCTTCTTAGGATCTTTGTCTGCTCCACCCGGGGGGCGATTATGATAATACGTTTAGGTTTGGCCTTGAGGGCTATGGGGGTGTTGGCAATTAATAGTAATAGGCCGATGGCGGCAAAGCGTGTTTTGCCATATCTGGTCATGGCGCAGATAACAAGCCGTCTGCACTCGGGGTTGAGTACGGCTCCGGTTATTTGCTGCTGCCCCAGAGTCGCGGGGTAACCCAGAAGCGTTATGGTTCTTAGGGGTTGGTGTTGTTTGCATTGCACGGTCGCTCACTTATATCGATTAGGGTTTTGATTTGTTCGGAGAGATTAACTTGGATATTGGTGGTGTTTTGGACGTTGACTTCTAGTTTGGCTTGTTTTTCAAAGATTTTTGTAAGTAGTCGGGTTAGGGATTCAAAGGCTCGGGAACTGTTGGTTTTTTTCATTTTTTTGTATGCTCGATACCATTCAAGGGTTAAGTGGGTGGCTTGTTCACTTTGAATCCAGGTCTTAAAATCCTCAAGCACCGTATCACGGTTTACTCCTAACTGTTTGGCAACAGTTTTTATGTCTAAATCATCCTCTAAGAGCAGGGTGATGATTTTTTCGCGTCGGATCTCGATTTGTTGCTGTTTGGGAGTTAGCAGGGGCGTTTTTTGCTTTTCGGTTTTGGTTTTGATTTGTTTGACCGGTTTAACAAGTCCTAGGGCCTCCTCCATGGTGATTGAGGGCATATATTCATAACCGTATAATTTTTGGATGTTTGGCTGCCGCCGCCAAGCCGAAAGGGGAAGCAGGCAACAGACAGCCATACTAAAAGGGCTAAACTGCTACTTTAGGTTAGTGTTAAGTTGGGTTAATCAAATGCGCCTGTTCGTTTGCCGTCGTGAATAACAAGTCCTTGGGGGCATTCAGGAACTGGTCCACTACGTAAGCCGCCTAGTTCAGCAAGGACTGATCCGGTGAGTTTGTCTGGGGTGCCGATGAAGATGGTTTCGGGTAGGCCGTTGTGGGTTTTGGTGTATTGGCTGTTTTGGTAGCAGTATTTTTGGGCGGCTAGTTCTTCGCGGGTTTTGGTTTTATCGCGGTTGTTGCGTAGGTAGAGGAGGTTGCGCAGGAGGTCTTTTTGTTTTTTACTTTTAGCACGCATAATAGTGGCCTTGTTTTGGTTGTTGTTTTGTTTTAGAATGTTGAGAGTTGGGTCTGCACCACCCCGCATGTGCAGGAGACGCAGGCGCCTAGCCTGAGGCTTGGCACTTTGCCTCCCAGACAAGAAGTTGATTGGGAGGTTGTTTGTTGGTTAGTTTATGGTGTAGTCTGTCTTATAAAATAATCGACTCAGCGTTGAGTCGTTGAGTTAGGTTGTAAATTATGTGCTAACTCAAAATTACTTGCTGGTAAATTTTTTTATAGCTCCATAAATCTATCAATTAATTCATAAAAAAAGTGGTATGTTTAATAATGGAACGACCTAAAAACGGCCCTGAAATGCCGGAAAATGCCGGAAAAACAAAACAAAAGACAGCCCTCAGCATATAATGTTGCGAGTAAGCCCTGCCAAAACGATGACGCTCCATAGAGGCGGGAGGAGTAGGTTAGGGATCGCTTACTTATAGTTCCTTAACCCTAAACTTAGTAATAATACATCGAACGCTGTAACATCGGAATACCAATCAACCAAAAAAGAACATAAGCAAACGTAGCCAAAACCCCCCACCAAAACAGGCTAGTTGCCATATCGCGATCTTCATCTTTTAGAGCCAAATAAGCAAGTACTCCCCCAAGTAAAGCAAAAAGCAAAGGAACCAAATACCACCAAAGGCTAGGCTGAAGCGCCGCCTTATAATTTATGAAGCCCTCATAATTTCCTTTGGCCCGCATTTCTTCAAATAAAGCGATTTGGGCTTCAAGCTTTTTGGTTGTCTCCATAAACGTTTCTTTGCTTATTTGGCCGTTTGTGTAGGCTGTGGTGATGTCTGATAATCTTTGTTGGCTCTGTGCTATTTCATAATTTAATTGGTAGTGGGGTAATTTGGGTGGTGAGGTGTTTGCTATGTGTGGACTGGGATTGTTTTGTTGTTTGGTTTTTGTATAGCAGGTGGGACAGAGGTATTTTTTGTAGAGTTCGGGGTGTGTTTCTGTGACGTCCCAAAACATGCCCTCGGCGGTTGTTTTATTGCATTTGGCACATGACCACATATTAATCCCTTTTTTCGTCCTTGTTTTGATGGTAATTTTTAAGCTTTATTCCCAAACGGTTGTGAGTACTGCTTAAGTACTGCTCACAAGGGGTTGTGAGTTGCACTCATAACTCTCCAGCTATAGGTGGCAGGGGTTGGTTCTGCGTTTGTTTGTTATAGAAGCATCGACTGTACTGTTTTGGGTTGGCGTAGTGTTCCCGATAACAAACTACACATCGCAGGTTCTGTGTAGCCATGATGCTGCATACAGCGGCGGGGCGGTTGATGTGGGGACAGAAGCGGCTGTACTGCTCACCCATCAGAACCCCTCCAGCCATCGGCGTAGGGGTTGATTTTTGGGTCGTTGACGCAGTCGGCGCAAAGCCCCAAAACGATGACTTCGCCGCGGGACACCTTTAGCCAGCGTAGCACCAATCCGCAGTGGCGGCATATGTCGCCATGCTCTCTTTTCTCCAGACAGGCTTGCTTGGTCATACTCACACCTCCTATGCGATAACTGTTAGGCGGCTGTCATCTAGCCGCTCTCTTAACTCTTCACGGGTATAGCGCTTCTCATCTAGATCGCCTGTGTAGTGTATGAACAAATCCTCCGCGGCAAAGTAGCCATCGCTAAGCGCGATGTCGCGTCCGTAGCGCTCATAGTCAAAATAGTCTGTAGCAGAGATCCCGTTTGAGAGCTGCACCTGCTCCAACTCAGCCTCTAAACCAGTTTCCCGGGCTATGAGGTAGCCTAGGCGCTCCTCTCTAGACCCCCCACAAATATCCTCTAGTTGAGTGTAGACTAAATCGGATAGCTGCTCACACACATTAACCACATCAATTATGTGGCGGATGCCATTACTCATGCAGTAATAGGCAGCAACCGTTCGTTCCCCCTCCAACATACCCTCCAGCTTAACAGCCAGCAGGTTTAGGTCATAGATGTTTACATACTCCTCTAAGCTAAAGATGGACTCGTAGTCTTGAACGCTGTACTCCTCATGTTGCTCATCTAAGCCGACGACCTCGGTTAGGAAGGTTTGGATTTCTTGGTTACTTGCTGGCAGGTTGATCCACCCGCCCACCAACTCACCTTGATTGTAGCGGCCAAGGTTGGCGATGTAGACTCTTAATTGCGGGGTGGTAGTTAGGGTAACTTCTGGTTTTACTATTTGAGATTGAATACTCATTTTTGTTTTGCCTCAATAGAACGTACAACAACTAAATATATAAATATTGCTACCTATGTGTGGGTAGTAAAACGATTAACAATAGAAACATACATAACATATAAAACGCACTCAAAACCCGTGGGAGTAGGGCATTTTTGTTTTGCCTCAACATTACAATTCTACTCTACTTCCCACACTGCCTCATTTCGCCTGTTTTTCAAACACTAACTCCACACCCAATACGCCCTCACTTTTTGCAATAATCACCCATCCGATAGCATCTCCCGCCTCCAAGTTAAACGTATTAGCAATTGCTTCGGGAATGGTGATACGTTTTGCTTTTGTTTTGCTGTGTGCTGGCGTTATTTTTGTCCATTCTACCACATTATCACCTCACACGTTCACGCCTCCATAAATCAACTCAAAATATAAATCTTGCTACCTTTGCAGAGGTAGTCAAACACGCAATCAAACAAAGTTTATATTTATTTTCTACCCATATAAAGGTAGTAAATAAGGTAGTAATATTTATATGTGTGATGTATGCCTCATGGTAATGAGGCAAAACAAAAATGGAAGCAATCGTTAAAATCGAACAAACAATCAATCAAAAAGCCCCTGCATTGTCTCCTATTGTGTTTGAGCGGGGCAATGATGACACGGTGTATGTGTTGCGCCGTGACAAACCCGCTTATGGAAGCGTGATCAGCGTCTTTAACACACGGGGCGAACGTATGAAACTCGTAGTCTTTAGCCACGATGACGACGGCGACGGTGTCAAACGTACAAGATACGGCCTACGCTCACAGATCAAACTGGGTGGACGATGGAACATAGCAAACGCGGTTGTCTGGGTTGCGCTTGTTGAGGAGGCCGCCTAACATGACTACCCATTCCCCTCGGGTATTCACCCGCATAGGCCGCCTCTCAATATGTCGCATACGCCAAACCCAAAAACCCGTGTATCTCTTTGACCCCCAAAACGAACACGTCAAGCTACAGAAATGCACCTACACCAACACACCCACAAGCGACTACGGCATAACCATCCAAAGCCGCCACGCACCCCACAGCACAAACATCATCTGGATCATAAACGGATACCCCGAACAATAACCCCCCTATTCTTTGCTGGTGATTTGATGGTTTATGAGTGTACATACTGTGGCGAATTGTTCCTAAAGCCAGATATGGGCTATGTAGCATCTAATGATTGGGATGATGTGGACTGCCAAAGACTCGACTACCAAGACATCTGCCCAGTTTGCGGCTGCCCCCATCTACGAGAGGTGCATTTGAGACGAGAAAGCTAAAGACGTATTATGTTTGGTGTGAGGGCTGCGGGCGGCTCACCTCCGGCCGCCTAATCAAGACCCAAAACAAAGCCAAAGCCAAAAAGATGTTTAGACGCTGCCAATGCGGCCACCGGGTTTGTGATGTGCGCTGTATTGATGGAGCAAACGTCAAATTAACCCTCTAACCCCTCTATACTACGTTTCTTAGGCATGTATTGCAGTACTACGCTTTGAGAGGGCTTAGGGTAGTAGTACGGTTTGGAGGGGCGCAAGGTAGTATGTTGCTTGTGGATTGTATGTTATGGATTGTTGGTTGTTTGTTGTGGAGAAGGATTTAGGATTGGACAACGTTTTAGTTTTCAGCCGCCAAGCTACCATGACTAGGTGATGCTGGCGGGTCTGATGCTGAGAATCATGGGGATTGTATCGTTTGTCTTGGGTGTAATGTAGAGTTGGTTGATGGTTACATGTGTCTTGAGTGCCTCTGTGAACTTGGCGAAAGCTGGCTAACAGAATCAAATAGGTGTGAAATCACCTGGTGGGTAAAATGGGGTGGTTGTGCGGTTAAACTACCCGCCAACACTCCAAAAAGAGCGCAAAAAACAACCAAAAACTGTCTCAGAGTTTAAACCAAAAAGGGCGCAGAAAACGGCGCGAAACCCCCAAAACCTGCGGAAAAAAGGGTGCAAAATTTGAAATGAATCTATGGGCGGATTGAAAAAAACGCCCTGTGCCTGTCTCTTTTTGATATGTTTTAGACTGTACGTAGTTCGTCCTCGGGCCATTGGTTTCTTTTTGAAGTTGAGATAAAAAATGAAATGACTACTGAAACAATAACTGCTGTCAACACTACACAGACTAAGATATCTAGGGGTATGCCGGTGTTTGAGCTATAATTGGAGCTGGGGCTAGGGTTTGCAGTAGGGTTTGCAGTAGGGTTTGCAGTAGGGTTTGCAGTAGGGTTTGCAGTAGGGTTTGCAGTAGGGTTTGCAGTAGGGTTTGCAGTAGGGTTTGCAGTAGGGTTTGCAGTAGGGCTGGAAGTAGGGCTGGAAGTAGGGCTGGAAGTAGGGCTGGAAGTAGGATCGGGGCTGGGGCTGGGACTTACATCTGGGCTTGGGCTTGGGCTTGGGCTTGGGCTTGGGCTCACAGAGGGACTTGGCTGGGTATTAGCGAGTACGCCGCCTATGTATCCTATGTCATAGTTGTTGTATCCATGCGTAAACGGTTCAGTCCAAACAACATTAGCTCCTATATACTTGTAGTACGCCTCGTAATCTACTATGACTGTCTCGTAGGGTGCGATAGCCTTATTATTTGAAAATATCACCCCATCATAAACAACAAGCCAGGCATTTGTAGCTAAATAGAGACCACCGCCATGGTTTGATACCTGATTACCTGAAATTATGCCGCCATACAAATACGCAGAAGACCATGAAACCCACACGCCCCCGCCATTACCAGAGGTAGCGGTGTTATCTGAAATCACCCCAAAATACAAATCGAAATTAGTATAGTGGAGGGAAATGGCGCCGCCTGTGGCAGCGGTGTTCTTGGAAATCACACCCCCAAACATGCTAAACCAGTTACCAGGGCCGGTACTACAAACGCCTCCACCAGTTCCGGCGGCTGTGTTGTCTGAAATTTCGCCGCCCAACATAGTAAAGTTAAGATAGTTATACACACCCCCGCCGCTTGAAGCGTTATTATTCGAGATCACACCCCCTGACATAATAAAATTGTGATAGTTCGACACGCCGCCGCCATAACTAGAGGCATTATTGTTAGAAATTGTACCCCCAGACATAGTAAAATCGTCATAGTTGTGCACACCCCCCTCGTTATTGTTGGAAATTGTACCCCCTGACATAATAAAATTACCCGTTTGGGTGTATACGCCGCGGGTGTTGCCTGATATTTCACCTTTGGATAGGGTGAGTGTGCCATAATTCTCTACTCCTTGTCCAGGGATATCTTTGTTGTGGGTTACGTGGATGCCGTCAAGTTGCAATATTCCCCCTGAGTCTACTGTGATGGTGGTGGTGTTTGTGGGGCCGATTAGTTTGAAGAATTGGCCGGCGGCATTACTTGTGAGGGTGACATTTTTGTCTTGGGGGATGTGGAGGGTTTGGGTGAGTTGAATATCGCCTGTAAGAGCGATAACAACGGGTTCCATAGTTGTATTGATTATTGTTTGGAGGGCGGTTTCGTTTCCAACAAGTACTGCGTTTTTTAGGGTTGAATCCTCAGCTCCTGCTGTTAGTGTACAGATAAATAGAGAAGAACCTAACAGTACAAGCAGTAGTAGAGGGCCTGTGAGGGATTTTCTACGATAGCTGCCCTGTAATTTAGACTTGATTTTGGTATTTGGGATCATACTTGGACCTCGAAGATATTTTGCAGAGAGGTAAAAAATACTCTTAATATGGTTTAATCTAGATCTTGATATATATCGCTAACAAAGATGTCTAAATACGACTCTTTTGGTTTGGTTTTTAGCGCTAAGTAGATTGATGTGTGGGTCTGTTTAGCCAGCAAAACAATTTTTAGAACATCGCGAAATTAACAGCTACGTAGCCAAAACATTATTATAAAATAGTAAACTATAATCGCAAAAATAAATTGAGAGTTATTGTATGCCATCAATCATTGTGGAGGTTGCTCCAGAGATACTTGATTGGGCTATGCAATATGCCTCAGAAACGGCTTATACTGATTTAAAAAAATGGAAAGACGGCGAAGAAAAACCCACTTTTAAGAAACTTCAAAAAGTAAGCCGTGAACTACACATTCCATTTGGCTACTTTTTTTTAAACGAACCTCCAAAAGAAAACTTTCCAATCATGCAATACCGAACCATGGGCAGTTTAACAAACAACAAGCCACTCAGCAGAGAGTTGATTGATACCTTAAACGATATGGAAGCAATTCAAGAATGGATGCGGGATCATTTAATTGACGCCCAACATGATAAACTATCGTTTGTGGGTTCTCTAAAAGGTCAAACTAACAAACAAGTAATCGTTCAGCATATTTGCGATGCGTTAAATATTACCCTCGATTGGCATAATGAAGTGGCTGATGTATCTGAAGCTTTCAATTTCTTCAAAAAGCGATTAAGCGAAATGGGCATTGTAGTTATGCAAAACGGCATAGTGGGCAGTAATACGCATCGTAAATTAGATATTGATGAATTTCGGGCTTTCACATTAATTGATGATTATGCGCCATTAATATTTATAAACTCTAATGATTCCAAGGGTGGAAAACTGTTTTCATTGATCCATGAGGTCATACACATTTGGCTTGGGCTGGATAATGTTTACGATGACCGCTATGGCGATTCAGGTGCAGTTAAGCAAGTTGAGGTTGTATGTAATGCTGTTACCGCTGATCTACTAGTGCCCAATAAGTTGTTTGAATTAGAGTGGAAAAAAAACAGGTCTAAAGAAACTCGGGAATTGATATCGTTTTTAGCAAAAAAGTTTAGGTGTGGCTCCATTGTGATTGCCCGAAAGGCCTTGAATTGTGAGTTTATCAGCAGAGAGGAGTATCGAGAAACAGTAAATAATGTAATTGGCAGGTTTAATGCATCACGTAAAGATAATGGGGGAGGCGATTATTATGTGGCGTTGGCATCTAGAATTGATGCGCGTTTCCTTATGGCATTGGATAATAGTGTTCAGGAGGGAAAAACGCAATATACGGATGCTTATAGATTAACTAATACAAATAGGTTAACTTTTTCGAATTTGGTGAATTCCTGATGTAGGTCAATTTTTTGGTGTGGAAGTTGTGGATCTTTTTGAAATGATGCGGAGCTTGGGCTTTAAATCATCGCGGTAAGTTTCTGAGATTGGTGTTTTGGGTGAGGCTGTTCCTACTCCGCGCTGAGAACTGAAAGCCCACAAACTTTAACGTGGGTGTAATGACTGGGTTGGTTGGCGCTTCACAGGCTCTCTTCACCCAGATTGTTTAGTGCTATCTAAGATTTATGGCTTGTCTGAAAATAAAGCTGTGCGCGCAGAAGAAACCTGCCTTACACGCCGATGCACGGCCCTAAAAACCTATTGACCAAATACGATAAATCTTGAAAGCTTACGTTTGGAGTGGGTCTCCATACCACAGTTGACACCGCTCCAAACGCTTCGCGAACCCCAAATAAACTATCTGAGGGACACATGAGGAGTGAACAGATAATGAATTTAAACTCTTCCACTTAGGATGGGTGGGTGTTTGGGTGAGGTATTTCTGTTTGTCGATGAAAAGCCTGTTGGTCTCGACCTATTTTTGGTTGGAAAATGGATGTTGACGACATACTGAAATGCCTCACCCATATTGTTTAACTATGGGTGTGTATTTAAATTTTGTTTTATTTGGATAGAAAGTGTTTAATTTGTATCATAATGGTTTCTAGTTCTTTATGGGTTAGGGGTGGGTTGTAGGGTATGCGCAGTACATCCCAGCCGCGCAACTCTAGCAGTTCGTCGATTTCTTGATCGCGCCGCTCAGCCTTATTTGTTTGATGCACCGGATTACCGTCCAGATACACCGCCTTCTTTTTTTCGGTCCAGCAAAAATCAGGATACGTCGCTTTGAGAATCAGCATCTTCTGTGTCGTCATCCCTGTGGTTAGGCCTTGTTTGGATAGTTCACAGAATACGTCGATTTCGGCTTGGCTGACCGCCGGATGCAGATTGGCACGATGACTCATACCCCTAAGAGGCTGGGGCAGGTTATATTGTGTTGGTTGTTAGACTTCGATAGACTGGGTGTTTGGCTGTTGGGGGTGTTGGTTTTTGAGTTCGTCTGTGGCGATTTTTTCGCCTTCTTGGAAAGCGATTTCGAGGATGAATTTGTTGAGTAGTTCGGCGGCTTTGTTGTTCATGTTGTATTGGTACATTTCGGAGCGGCCAACAGTGCGGGTTTTCTTTATTAATTCTGTTTGTTCTAGTTTTTTGAGGGCTTTGGTTATGTGTTGTTTGCTGATGTTGCTGTTTTTG
>Ga0123355_10021960_pt1 | contig 10227 bp, 7 predicted proteins | sample TergutEmb28metaG_3_FD_89872 | JGI IMG/M metagenome (GOLD analysis project Ga0123355, IMG submission 89872) | Embiratermes neotenicus P1 segment gut microbial communities from Petit-Saut dam, French Guiana - Emb289 P1 | ecosystem: Host-associated > Arthropoda: Insects > Digestive system > Gut ... | reverse complement strand
CAAACACAGCCGCACCAAATCTCCAACACACAACGAACCGAGAACAAAACGACCGATGTGGTAATTCAACAGCACAGTCCCAAGCTCCTGATGATGGATATATTAATGTCCGAAACATGTTGATTACATAAGAAGTGAAATAAAATAACAAGTGACATCAAGTTCGCCTTTTATTCTTCAACTATTACAATGATTCACGGTCCAATAAACATAAGATTACAAAACTTGTTAAACCAGTGTAAACAGGAGATGAATGAATGAATCGATTGATCGGAGAACAACGCCGATGTGTCACTTAAAGACAGATCTACAGCAAGACATTCTTACATGCAATTTTTTTTTAATGTGTAGAAATTCATCGGGGTTGCCGTTATGAATAAATAATAGGCCTATAATACCACCTTTAATAATTGTATATACCTGCTTACGTATATTGCACTAATGCATTCAAGGCCGATAGCATTAAAATTTCCTGAATGACCAGTGGGCGACAGAGATAGAAAACCGGTCACAAGAAGGAGAGGTATGTGACATTTATGCTTATACTGCCGTAGTGGTGAAGATTCGCGTGTTCTGGGGTGTTAAGCTTATTGAGAGCTAAATACTTGCCACAGTGTCGTAAAATGTACTGCTCAATCTTAGGGGGCCGACAGTACCTAAAATCTCTAATTGGGCCGCCTTGAGACGCCACACTCTTCCGAAACGACGGTGACCGTTTACCAGTGAACACGGATCAATATCACAAAAGGGTATTATCTTCAGAAAAAGATGACTTTGTTGCACACCCTGTTGGGACAAATCCGGATTCACGCATTGGGATTATATTCTCTTTGTTACAAATTTCAGAACAAATATCATAATTTGTAATCAGAACTACGAGTAGCCTGTAGCCTGCAGCCCAATTCGCTAATGGCATTAATCACGAAGCGTTCAGAATGGTTCGAGTATTTTTAATTGGCCGACTGGATGAGTGCATTCCCCCTTCTCATTACTGCAAGTTCGAACAGCTTAACTGAATATTTGTCAAAGGTTAATTGATTTCATAATGAAGAGGTCTATAAGTGATTACAAATCAAATTTTCGGAGTAATTCTAAAACTAGCGAGCAGTGTTCGGCACAGGAGGGACAGTTCAGAGGGTCCTCACACCTCAGAAAATTATTTTTACGTAAAATGCTAAGAGGTTTGGCTTAGGAAAGGACGGACGGAGATGATAGTGTATCTATGTGTGCAATAATAATGATAATAATAATAAATTTTGTAATAATAATATAATAGTGGCAGCTAAAGAAAAAAGTAGTAAAACTATTTTAAAAATAATATTTTGAAGGAAGAAATTGATAGTAAATGCCGATTATGCAAACGACATGAAGAAATTATTGATCAACTTTTGGCAATGAAAGAATTATTAATGACGCTCGAAAGAGTCTGCGGATATGTACATTATTCAATATGCAAAGCATCGATCCCGTTGGCCGTACAGTCTGAGGCGTTGGTCTAAAGCCGCTTGGTTCTTGGGATCGCAGGTTCGAATCCTTCTGAGGGCATGGATGGTCGTCTCTTAAATTTTCTGTGCGTTGTGAAGGTAGCGGCCTCTGTGACGTGCTGGTTACCCGTTCACAGGAAACCTAAAGGCTGTGTGTGTCTGTGTGCGAACAAGAAACCTAAAAAATTAGGGGGCCTAGACCAGATTTGGGCTGTTGCGCCAAATAAAAAAATATGCAAGGCATTAAGCTTCGAAACGACAGAAAAAGGTATACACACACAAACACACACACACACAAACCCAAGCCAATATGTGAACATGAAGATATAACCCGTGTTAGGTATCAAGGAGTATACACAAGTAGAGGGATGTTTCGCTGACCACGCTTCTCAGTATATTTATCTTAGTAATTAACCAACTTGATGCACAAAATTTTTGTTTTACAATAAGTTTATTTCATGCCTCTACATGTTTCGAGCACCATGTGCTCATCAGCAGGAGGTCAAAATTGTATTATACAGCCTCTGGTATCATCACGCCTATAGGTTGGGTGATACCAGAGGCTGTATAATAGAATTTTGACCTCCTGATGATGAGCACATGGTGCTCGAAACATGTAGAGGCATGAAATAAACTTATTGTAAAACAAATATTTTGTGCATCAAGTTGGTTAATTACTAAGATAAACAAGTAGAGGGGTTATGGTAAATAGGCCAGATGGAATAATCAAAAAGACAAACGGGAAACCATGCCATTTGATAGATAGGTCAATACAAGCGGAAAGGAATGTCACGTAAAAGAAAGCAGGAAAGAAACACAAGAGTTTATTTTTGGAGATACAACGAATGTGGAATGTGAAATATATGATTATAACCGTAATAACTGGAGCCACCGGCATAGTAGCAAAATGTTTAAATAAAAGTTTGAAAGCCGTAAGAGGAAAACCTTCAACACACTCTCTTCAAAAGACAACTGCAGGACTACTTCGAATGTCACACACAACACTGGAAGTACTCCAGTCTACTACTTCAAATCTGAGCGGAGAGAGACCACTGTTGTTTCAAGAGGAGGAGTACCAGCAACAAAAGGCCTGTGACAAGAGACAACAAAATAATAATAGCTTATGTATGGGAATTTTGTGACAACAGCGGCATGGACTTTATGAATGAGGTGGAATTAGAATATTTTGAAGATGAAAATTGGAATTGCATTATCCTAAGGAGATTAAGGAATATTTAGAAGTTTCTTTTAACCTGAAGACTGGAGAAATATGTTCTACTAGACTCCTCAGAGTCATAGCCAAGAACATCAAAATGTGATCGGCGTCCTTAAGGTTCTCTTGCTTTACCCCTTGTTATGTGCAAGTTGTGAGTGACACTTCAACGAAAGACTTCTATCGCCTGCCCAAAGAGTACGTAAAATTTTTCTGCGATCAGATGTCTTGTCGGAGTATAGTACCAAGTAGAGCAGTGTGCATATGTGCGTAGGCATTCGTATTCGTCATTTCTGAACCGCATCGGTAAACACGGCTAGTCGTAGAAGGTACGAACTCTGCCTTATGTTGAGAAGCTTTTAAAAACGGAGGTTGATATCCAGTTCTATGCCAAGTGATTCGTTCCCGATAGAGTACGCTGCTGCACACTACCATCAAGCTCGATTAGTGGATTTAATCACGGTAATGGCAAAATGTGCAGGACTATAATAAATGCCGAGTGGAACTGAAAAGGTCTGTCCTGTACATGTGTATGTATCAAAAACCCATTAAAATTGGAGTACAAATACAATTGATAGATTCATTTTATCAATGGATGGGTTTTGAATTTTAATTTTGTAAAGTGTCAGAAACATTTATTGTTATTTCCGAGCTGTAATGTCAAAACGCTGATCCCGGTGGCTGCGCGGTCTAAAGTGTAGATATGCAGCCCCTCAACTATTGGGATTGAGGTTTCGAATCCCACTGAGGGCATGGACGTTTGTCTCTTGTGATTGTTGTGTGTTGTGTATGTCGCGGCTCCCGCGACGAGCTGAAATCTCTTTCAGAGGAGTCCTACGTGTGTGTTGCCTAATTCCATTTGATCTATATGCCTCAGAGGAAGCGGTCTAGGCTTGAATTTAGTTGTAGTACGAGAGCATAATTTAAAAAGTAACGAACACGAAGGGAGTTCGAAAGTCATGTGACTTATCGAGGACTATAATTAAAGCGCATGATTTTGATAGTTATGATAGAAGAGGAAGATTAGGTGGGCAAAACGTATAGGGACCATCTGGACAAAAGAGTTATATACAAAACTACATGGAAAACCGGAAGTTAATTGACAGGTTACGAAATATGGATGCGAGAAAACAAGATAGTATTAAGGCAGAAATTAAACAAATGATGTACAAGTGGTGGAGGTAATTCGTAGGGCTCAGAGTAAGATTTTAGTTCTGCACACGGCAATAAAAATATATGTCTTCTGGGATGTGTCGCCGTATAGTCTTCTCTGATCAGGTGACGGACACAGTATGATATGAAATATCGGTATGCTTCTCCCAGAGTTCACAATAGCGTCACATGCCAGAAGACAGGAAGCAGTCTTTATAGACACCACTATGAAATGCTCACTTCTTGTCCAGTAATGAGTCCTTGGTTCAATATAATTCAGGGATACCTTGATCAATTAAGCGACTATGTAAAGAATCTCTTAGAATTGGTTAACTCTTTATTTTAATTCGGCGAGAAAGTGAATTATATAGCGTCTGGCGTCTCAATTGCTAGACTTTTAGGCCTATTTGACAATACCTCTTCATATCCGACGTAACTCAGTGGACGCGTCCTAATTATTACACCTGAGAATGGAAAAAATCAGATATTTGTGTTTAGTCTGGAGTACTAGAAGAATGACTCCAGAAACTATGTGTAATTAAAGTGTAATATATCCTTTTCGTAACCCATGAGAGCTGGGAGCTGTGTTTTAAAATATATGTTACACTGCCTAATCGAACGCTGCTAAGATAGGAAGTTCATGATTTCAATAAGACATACCCCGTGAAGTGTAAACCTTTTTTTTTCCGTAAAATAGACTTTGTTCTATAGATGACAACAAAAATATTTTGTGTGATTTCATTAGGTCTATATCCTCCAGAACAGCAGGCATTCTTTTCACCACGCAGACTTCGCTTGGGCTCTATAGTCAGCATTCTAGCACTGCAATATCAGGGATATTTTCAAGACACTGCAGTCCTTGCGCTAAGGTTATGTTAACTTCTGGAGCTTTCTTCGGATTTCCCCGTAACTCTTACATGAAAAGCTGCTTAGACACAGAAACATGCGAATTTTTAAGACTACCTTTTTAATAATGTGTGAAAATATCTTGAATACAGAAAACACATACGAGTTAGAATTATGTCAAAATTTGTACTAATAAAACGTAATGCCACATGACCTCGCTGTGCTACACCGCCTGTTAGCTGTAGCAGAATTTTAGGCAAATTTGTAGTTTTAAACCCTTTGACTTCTATGTGATTTTAAGGGCATAACAAAGCTTTAAATATGTTTGTGACAAGGCTTCTTAAAATTTGCTTTATTTATTTTCAAGATTTAGAGCAACTGATTAAACAATACAACTTTCTGATTTCTTATAATAGTTCTTATTGTGGACACCACACTTTTCGGTATGTGGGTTGGTAGAAAAATTAACAGAATAAATTATCTTATGAAACATGATTTATGAACTGCTGAATTATCAACTGGCTCCAAATACTAATGCGTAGTGCTTTCCTACTCGAATGATGGCTTGATTTCCATCAAGATTTCCAGGGAAAGAACACTAAAGCATATTGTAGTAATTTCGCCCCCACCAGCCAAATAAATTGGCAAATTTGTTATGGTAAGGACTCAAGGATTTGTAGAACAATCGTTTGATTCATTCCAAATTTAAATAGAAAGTAAAAAAGTGTATATTCTATTCTATTAAACTAAATATTATATTACAATAAATAAAAAATCTTTACCTACAAATTCAATAAGTCAATGTTTACCGAAAATATAGTACAAGTTATTTAAATAATTAACTTGCTTCTCTCTATATAAAACAAAACGCCTAAATTTAGAATGAAGCCTAAAGTGTAGTTACCAAACTGCTCAACTCGGTGTAAAGTGAATTTTTAATCCAGTCAATGTGCCTTACCTTGTACAAACAGCAGACGGTAGAGCATTGTAATGCCGTTACAACAATCTTAGTCATAACTATACAGAATCACAATATTTCTTCAGTCGCAGATACGTGACAGCCAGTGATCAATTTGTTAACGAGTGAGGGCGTTTACCGGGTTGCGCTAGGCTTTATAGAGTAGAGGTGTCAAGTCATGCATTCCTAAAAGTATAACGATCTGATCAGGTCACTGCCGGGCTCAAGCATAGTGAAAGAGTAATAAACTGATAGGTACTGCTGACTAGTGCGGCTGTGACTGATCGATCTCTTTCTGGATATGAAAGTAATAACATTTTTAAGTTTCTACCTAATATAAATCCATGTGTAATTTTAACATGCATTACACCTGTAATAATTGGTGTTAGCTGATATTCAGGTGCCTCTCTGTCCCTCCTAGAAATTTTTGAATTCTTGAGACATTTAAATTTGTACTCAACGCCCTAACCCGAAGAAGTTACAACCTTCCTATATTTCTCTACAAGATGGTGTTATATTTCTGAACCGGCTGTAGGAATTGTCCTCGATATTTCCGTCCTTCTGGCAATCGCGCTTCTCTTTATGCATTTCTGAAATGATTAGTGTCAGCAGTAAAATCTGTAGTTAAAATCACTCCCAGACTATCTTGATGATGCCTGGTTCTATGTTGATTCTTCTATTTGTTAAGAAACTAAAAAGTTATTCTTGACAAATTTTGTAGTTTGTAAAGGGAGAAATCTGTCAAAAGAACATCAATTTTTCTCCTCGCATCCGAGTCTTTCACTTCACATTTCGTTAATCGTGAATCATTTCGCATCGATGCCTCTGTATTTCTCACCGTTTTAAAAGAACAGAATAATTAACACGCATTAGCGATTGGTATTTCGCAGATCTGGATATTTATTATCTGCAGTACTTTTGTGTAATGGAAACGTATATGAACTTTGTATTGCTTGTTGAGTTTTAGTTTGGTTTATACAAATTGAATTGACATTCTATAGAATATAATCCACTTACAACATGAACGATATAGGCCTAGGCATGTATACACACTTTACTACACAATAGGCACTGTACGGTCAAATGCTTTTCACGGATGTTGGTATAGTTACAATTTAAAATAAATTAAAAGAGCTCATTTGCTTTGTATTCGATATATTTAATCACGATAAGGCAGCAACTTTAGCAGCACATGATTCAATCATAGTGCTGTAAATAATTCTAAACTTGGTTATAAAACACTGGAAGTTGCATTATCTACAGAACAAATTCAGTGTAATTACATCCACGTTTATATGGGCAAAAATATTCTTTGTCAAACAAAACTAAGAACATTAACAGGGATATGATTGAGCTTGAAAGACACCTTTGTAAGCTCAATATTACGGTCTTCTGGACCTCCGCCTTCAAGGTCTATTCAAAGGCTAAGACAAAGAATTTCTAAGCATTATGAGACTAAACATTTTTCATTATATGTCTTCATAGTTTAGGGGGCTTAGACGCCGGTGTCTCACAACCGAGTCCCTCCTTTTCTCCGAATAAAGTGGTCAGAAGAGAAGGTCATGCTGTTTTATATAATACTGCGTTGCTTTAGAGCGTAATTAGTAACGAAAATATCTCGTTGTGTAATTAAAATAATTATCCTTTCTCTTTGACTCATACGTACAAAGTGGTATTTTCACGTTAGGTTACATGCTACATTATGTAACATGGCGTCGTTTTGAAGCATTAACATGAATTACTTGTTGCTAAATAAACGTACATTTAGCAGCAGAATTGGAGAAGCTTAAACTCTGAAACCTGGATGATAAGTTAGTGTTCTGGCTCCTATCTTTTTAGGACTTAACGCATGATGCAACTGCACGATGCATATTTCGAGTACTATGGTACAGTCTTGTTACAGTTCTGCCTGGAAATTTCGTTTTTTAGTCTAATTTATAAGCTACTCGCACTTTTGCTTCAGTTTGTTTGCCTAAAATTTTGAGGGCCACAGAGCCAAATGGGTTTTTTTTTTTTTAACTTGCCGAAGGCAGAAAACTCTAAATTTACTGTTGTCAATATATTTAAGCCATTCATATGCACTGCCCATCCCTAATTACCAACATGTATCTTTCGACTGTTTCCGAATTCTTTTTCACCGTGTTATTCGAGTACATGAATTTTATTGCAATGTGGAAAGAGTGATAGCATTTTGTAATTTTATGGAAAAAAACAATAACAGTTAAAATATCTTAAATGAATTGTAACGGTTGAAGCTCCTTTTAACACGAGATTTAAAGCTCCTGCTTCATATTCCTAAAGTTCTACGTTTAAGATACACGTTATCCAGCAACGTTTTTGAGATTGCGTGGAATATTAATACCCATTTCCAATGGAAGAGTTATTTAACGACAAACGTTAGTATGACTTGTTTATTTCGGGTGAGATGTGTCACTTTTCTTCCGTAAAAAATTAGAAGTTTCAGCTGATTAAATAGTAAGAAAGTAATCATTCTTGTTTGACGTTAATATTGTGGCAACAGTTTCACGTGACGAGTCCATTTCTGCTTGAATTAGACTCCTATTGTTAAAGTTAACAGGGCGAACACACAGAACTTCGTCTCCCACACGGACAAACGTATTTATCCCAAATGTTACAGTCATATGCTGAAAATATGGATAGAATGAGTAGCGTCTGTGTGAAGTATTGTCCTGAATTTAAATACAGGATAGACCTATCGTCTTAAAGAATCATGCCATAATAACTCAGTGATTTTCGTACATTCCTATAGCGTAACTTTTAATAAGGTTAGTAGTGTATGGTGTACGTACTATTTTTATTTTTCATGTGAAGCCCTAATACGCAGTCTACTGTACAGGATGTATCTAAAATGCGTGGAAAAATTTCAAGTATGTCGTTCCTCGTACTGTACCAGAACAAGGAAATAAGTTCATATAAACACATGTCCGGAAATAAGTGGTTTTAACTTTATTTTAAAGACTATATTCAACAATAAATACCTCAAAAATCATATTTTTCAGAACGAACATAATATATTTAAAATGCATGTTCTAAATTTAGTAACTGCTAAGTTGTTATTTTTTATAACATTTCAAGAGGCTGCTCGAAATAACGTCCAGCTGAATGAATGCACACATGGACACGTCGGATCACGAACTTCGCACAATTTCGAAGCTCTCGGAGCAGTTATGGTTTGACCGGGATCAAAATTCGTTGGTGATGTCACTTCATTTTCAGCTGAAGATGAGTACACAATGGTAGTTAAAAGTCAACATGTTTTCGGACAGTATTTCGAAAATTGTTTGCGCACACAAGTTTATATGAAAATTTTCCTTGTTTTAGTTTGGGGAACTGAATCTTCAATTTGTTAAAGCATTTTAGGTAAACTCCGTTTACGTATACACCCTCCGTATGTCTTGAGAACTTGTCTAAACAAAGTACAAGAAACACGAAGGCTAAAAAACGTGGATATTTTCATGTAAACTTTGATGCAGTCAGATTTACAATTACTGTTATAATAGAAGGCATGTTTGTCCTAAGAGATTACATGCCTGCCAAAATAGAAACGTACACACAACTCTTGTTAGCAGTTCGGAAGCAAATCTACATGTGTGGATATCATTTGTGCTTATTTGCACTTTGAAGTCTCTATTTGAAGACGCTACCAATTAATTGAACTTTAGAGAGTTTACTAATTTTGTATTAGTGAAACGTTTTGAAAAAGTGCGAAAGGAAACAATATTAGCCTAATTAAGAATACAGTCACAGAATGTTTTCGAAAGGACTGAATACAACCACACATAAAAATCCGTTGATCTAGGTGGTACTGAGGCCGAAATTCGAATCTGGCACCTCCTGATAAAAGTCAGAACTGTAACTTCTTGAGCCATCTTGCTAGACCATGGGTTTAAACGTGGTACAGAAAATTAAAACGCACGCTGGATAAATAGTTATGTGACGACACCAAATGGATTTAAACAGTGAAGCCACCCGTTTCAGATTCGACCTCGGGAACAGGCTTCCCTGAGATGTAAGATTGTTATTTAAAACTCATATAAATTTGTTTTAAAGGTCCGCATCGGCAAGTCAATGTCCGTTCAGCTCACTCTAAAAATTCCTGCCTTGTTCCTTTGCTTAGTGACCCTTGTTACAGGTAGGTCGGCGCGAGGTGGAAAGGTGCGGGAATCGTGTGACAGAATGGTTATCGGCTGGCCAACAGAGTAACTTAACGTCTGTGGTCCGGCGCATTTTAACCAATCAGCTGAGACCCTGAAGTTAGGCGATACCGGCCTGACTTTGAATTTTCGCAACGCGTGATTAAAGAGAGACAGGAAAACGTTATCCACGCGAATCTTTCGGGTGTATCAAAGCAGCGAGCAGGATGTGTGTGTGCTCTGGAGGAGCAGCAAGTGACTGAAAAAAAAAGAAGAAGAAGAAGAGAGAGAGAGAGAGAGAGGGGGGGGGGGGGGGGTGTGACTTTTATTTTGGGGTTTTTTTCTGTTTTTTCTTTTCCCCCCCCTTTTTTTTTTTTTTTAAGGGGGGTCATTAAAATCCCGGTGACAAACACAAAGGTT
>Ga0123355_10021959_pt1 | contig 10227 bp, 11 predicted proteins | sample TergutEmb28metaG_3_FD_89872 | JGI IMG/M metagenome (GOLD analysis project Ga0123355, IMG submission 89872) | Embiratermes neotenicus P1 segment gut microbial communities from Petit-Saut dam, French Guiana - Emb289 P1 | ecosystem: Host-associated > Arthropoda: Insects > Digestive system > Gut ... | reverse complement strand
CGGTAAAGTCCGGCTGGTTCCGATACAGGAGAGCATCAGGATTGAGCTTGAGAAGATGCTTGCTGTTACGAAGCGGGGCCATAAGTTGTTTGTCCCTGATGGAATACCGACCGACTACGTAATCAAGTGTCTGCAACAGTTTATCATCGCCTATCGCGATGAGGTGCGCGACCCGAATTCTGACCGCCCAATGACGTTCCATGGACTGCGGCATGCGTGTGCGGTCGAGTGGTACACGGCGTTGAAAGAAAAAGGTTATTCTGATTTTCAGGCGCGTAAGCAGATATCGTTCTGGCTTGGACATGAGCGCGATGAAATCACGAGGATTTATCTTGCGTCGTTGGAGAAAGACAAAGGTTTTTAAAAATAACGTATTGCGCCTGATTGAAAAAAGCGGGAGGGAGAGGTAAAATGGATGTGTGGTTTAAGCCGCTTGCACCTTGATAATCCCCATAAACCCCTTGCCTCTTTCTCCTGCTTACGGTTAGACGCGATGGATCGGATGGATCGGAGGATATAATGCTTAAAATTGTCCCTGTTTTTGTCGTGCAGAAAGAACCAAATATTAACCCCGAACACGCAAAAGTCCTGCTCTTTAGGTGCTTGGATGAGCTGCGTGCGTCGGATAACCGTAATGCAAGGAGTGAAAATAATGAACAAAAAGAATCACAAGCCGCGTAAAGCCGTTGGCTATGCGCGTTTCAGCTCGGACGGTCAGCGCGATGAATCAATTGATGCCCAACTCCGGGCGATAAACGATTACGCGGAGCGCAACGGAATGATAATCGTCGGAGAGTACATCGACCGCGCCAAAAGCGCGACTACGGACAACCGCCCGGAGTTTTTGCGGATGGTCAGCGATTCAGCGGACGGCAATTTCGATGCTGTCATAATACATAAGCTTGACCGATTTGCGCGCAACAGATATGATAGCGCGCACTAGAAACACCAGCTGCGTCGCAACGGAGTTGCAGTCTATTCCGTGCTTGAAAATCTCGACGACAGTCCTGAGAGCATTATTCTCGAAAGTGTCATCGAGGGAATGGCTGAATACTACTCGAAAAATCTAGCTCGCGAGGTTGAAAAAGGTAAACGCGAGAACGCGCTGCGGTGCATGTCAACAGGTGGCTCGCCGCCTCTCGGGTACTCGCTTGATCCTGTGACGAAGAAGCTGCTCCTCAATGAAGCCGAAGCCAAGATTGTTCGCATTATCTTCCATCGGACGATTGAGGGCTGCACCTATGGCGAAATCGTTGACGAGCTAAACTCGCGCGGATACAGGACTCGGGCGGGCAACGAGTTTGGCAAGAACTCACTATACAGTATTCTGACCAACGAAAAATACTCAGGTGTTTTCGTCTACTCAAAATCCGCGCCAAAAGACATTGATGGTAGACGAAACACACATGCCTACAAGGATGAGAGCGAGATCATCCGCATTGAAGACGGTGTTCCCGCCATCATCGACAAGGCTGACTGGCGGCTTGTACAGGAGAAGATGAAAAATCGCAAGCAGCGACTCAAGCCGAGCAGCCGCGCAAAGGAAACCTATCTTTTGCGTGGTAAGATCATTTGCTCCGAATGTGGCGGTACATACATCGGCGGGCGGCGAAAATCCGGAAACGGCTCATATTACGGCGCGTATTCCTGCAACAAGCGGCAGCGCACGGTCAAGCACGGATGCAACAACAAAGAAATTAGCCGTGATTACGTCGAGAAGGCCATGCTGGAGCGATTGGCCGGGTATGTGTTTAGCGATACCTACATTGAGGATCTGACCGCTGAATACAACGCCTATTTGCGTGAACAGGACGGCGAGACCGCCTGGCAGCTAAAATCGTTGACTGCGGAAAGCGCTTCGCTTGAAGCGGACATAGTGTCAACCGTTGAATTGGTTGTACAGTTAAAATCCCAGGCGCTCCTGTCTAAGTTAGACGACCTCGAAAAGAAAAAGGCATCCGTTGACGCTCAGCTTGTAAAGCTAAGAGAGCAACCACACGGCAACGCGGTGACGGTCGAGGACGTGCGGGAGCTGTTTTCTCGGATACGCGGATTGCTGACCGCCGGTGGCCTGCGGAGCATAAATCAGGTCATTGAGATGTATGTGGACAAAGTAACCGTATACCCAGACAAAATTGAGATTTACTTTAACTTCTTTCCGAAGCTGACGGTAAATCTTGAGGATAAGCCAAGAGGACTGCGATTTTTCGCAGTCCTCCGCTGTTGAATGTGGTGGAGCTGGGGGGAATTGAACCCCCGTCCGAAAGCGCTTTGACTTAAACTTCTCCGGGCGCAGACGGTTATGCGGGTCCTTGCGGACCCCATTCCCTTACCATAGCGCAAACCGTCACGCGTTTATGGCTCGGTAGCTTCTTATTCATGGTGCGCTAGAAGCATCCCGCACTCACGTTCTCCACTAAATCGACGCCTTATACCCTGCTCGTGGACCTTCAGGGCAAGACGGGCAGCCTTAAGCGGCTACCGGAACAAAATCGTTATTGTTGTTCTTTAATTTATAAAGGTTGCCGTTTTAGGAGTCGGCGCCTCCGCCCGCTATTTAAACCTCTACACCCCCGTCGAAACCAGTACAGCCCCATAGATGCGCGCCGCTTTTGCGAAAGCGTCAAAGCGCTTTGCACGGCGCATCTTCAAAGGGGGACTAGTCCCCCTTCGAGTAATCCCCTAGCCTCCCGGCGGGGGTTTTCATCCTCTCCAACGCGAACCCGCGCAGAGTGACGGACTTCGCGTTGGGACGGGATACGTTACTGTTGGGATGCTATATTACTTAGCCCATCTTTTAGGCGTTGGGAAATTGCGTTCACCTCCGCGTGCCGTTGCTTTCAAACACCTCGCGACCGGTTAGTCCGGTCGGCCTCCAACCCACTCTACATGCTCCACAGGCAACCAGTCGGTGATGGGGTTGTCAATCAACCACAACGACCTTAAATCCGCCATCCCGCTCAGCGGGGTTATATCGCTGATTTGGTTGTGAGACAAGTGCAAATCCATCAAATTCGTCAAACTAGCTAGCGGCGCTATGTCGCTGATTTGGTTGCCATTCAGCCACAATTCCGGCAAATTAGTCAACCCTGATAACGGTGTCAAGTCGTTGATTTGGTTATCGCACAAACCCAATGTTACCAAACTCGTCAACCCCGCTAGCGGTGTTATATTGTTAATTCGATTTTCGCCCAAGCCTAATATTCTCAAGCTTGTCAACCCCGCCAGCGACGTCAAGTCGCTGATTTGGTTATCGTCCAAGGTCAAGAGCGTCATATTCGAAAACCTCGCCAACGGTGTTAAGTCGCTGATTTGGTTGTGGCACAAGCGTAAGTGCCACATATTAGTAAACCCCGCCAGTGGTGTCAAGTCATTGATTTGGTTGTCAGACATCCACAATGTATACAAATTTGTCAGCCCCGCCAGCGGTGTTAAGTCGCTGATTTGGTTGCTGCTCAATAACAACGTATTCAAATTTGTCAGCCCTGCCAGTGGCGTCAAGTCGTTGATTTGATTGTCACGCAAGCCTAAGATCGTCAAACTCGTCAACCCCGCCAGTGGTGTCAAGTCGCTGATTTGATTGCCGCTCAACCATAACTCTCTCAAATTTGTCATATATCGCAATGACGCTATTTCTTCATCTGTTAAACCCCTTAGATCCCAACCGTCAGCACGAAGCTCGGTTAATGCCGTGCTGATTTCCCTTCCGCGGATTATAATATAATCGATGGGTTCTCCATCGGTAATATCGCCCAATAACGTAAGCTCAGTCTCCGCCGTACTGATTTTCCGGTCGTCGATGGTGATATACTCGGGGTTTTCTTCAACAGGCGGAGTCGGGGTTGTACACGCCGCAAGGACACATACTGTTGCAAGCATCAGGGTGAGTATTCGCTTTTTCATACAAGCTCCGCCTTTCGTATCTTGCGCCGACAGACGCTTCTGTAACTTCGTAGGCTATAGCCACTTCGCCAGCATCAAACATGGGTTATTCTCATCCCAATGCCTCTCCAGCATTTGCAGCGGCAGGAATCCAACCGCGCGGTAAAACGCCAATGTGCGCGCATACGGTTCATACTCCCCGCCATCGTAGTAGGTCTTGACCGTCAGGAACGTCCGTCCGTACTCGCGGCACATTTTTGCCGATTCTTGTATCAGCGTGCCGCCTATACCGCGCCGGTGATACTCTGGCGCTACGCCCATGACCCAAACTTCCGCCGTGTACTCGTTGTGTTCTTTCAGTGCGAGGAACGCTATCGTCTCCCCACCCTCGGCCGCCGCGAGAAACGGCATGTCGCGCACATCGCGTATATAGTCTTCCACGGCCGACGGTATTCCAAACCATTTCGGCAGTGCGTTCAATATCCGCTCGCAAATCGCTGACTTTTCGTCCGGCTCTGTAATCTGGCGAATTTCTGCCACTGCCCTAGCCGCGCATGGAGTCGTAGCCGCCCATTCTGTCCGGCTGGGGATAGTCTTGGCCAAACGTCTCGACCGTGACCGTCGCCATGCGCTGATCCGCTTTCGGGCGGTCGCTATGATCGGTGTCGCACCCCGCGATGGCGTCCACAACGTCCAGACCTTCCGTCACGCGGCCGAACGCGGCGTATGACCCATCCAGGTGCGGCGCGTCTTCGTGCATGATGAAAAACTGACTGCCGGCGGAGTTCGGCATACCGGAGCGCGCCATTGACAGCACGCCGCGCGTATGCTGCAAGTCGTTTCCGAACCCGTTTGCTTTAAACTCGCCGTAAATGCCATACCCCGGTCCGCCGGTTCCGATTCCTTGCGGGCATCCGCCTTGGAGCATGAAGCCAGGTATCACACGGTGGAATATAAGCCCATCGTAGAACCCTCTATTTATCAGGGAAACGAAGTTATTTACCGTGTTCGGTGCAATTTCGGGATAAAGTTCGGCCTTAATTACCTCGCCGTTTTCCATCGTGATCGTCACAACAGGATTACTCATATTTATACATTCCTCTCTCTTTTTTGTCTGTCCATCTCGCGCTGGGAGTCTTTCTGCGCGGCGGTCTCACGTTTGTCGTGGAGCTTTTTGCCTTTGGCAAGACCAAGTTCAAGCTTTACCCGCGAATCTTTAAAATAGACTGAGAGCGGGATAAGTGCGAGTCCGTCCTGCTTTATTCGGCCATAGAGCCGCAGGATCTCTTTTTTGTGCATAAGCAACCTCTTTGGCCGCATGGGGTCGCGGTTAAAGATGTTGCCTTTTTCATACGGGCTTATATGAAACCCGCGCACAAAAAGTTCGCCGTTTTTGACTGTGCAGAACGCGTCTTTGAGATTAATGGTCCCTTGCCTGATGGATTTAACCTCCGTACCAAAAAGCTCAATACCGGCCTCGAATTTCTCGAGTATAAAATAATCATGGTACGCTTTTTTGTTCCGCGCAACCTGTTTTACACCTGAGGCCTTCGGCGACACGCGTATCACTCCTCTTTAAAAGTCTGATGGACGTCCACATAGTATACAGTACATAAGGCGTATTTGTCAAGAGTTTCCAGTGGTTAAAAACACCGGCGCAGTTCGTCGAGGGCCGACGGGCCGGACAGAATTTTGCCGTGTTCCGTCAGGTAAAAGGCGAAATTCGGGTGCAGCGTCAGCTCATTGCCGTATTCAAACAGGACATTTGGCGGGGCCTCCTTGTCCCAGGGATAGACGATCAGATAATAGCTGCCCTCGCAGTACGACAAGAATGAGATAATGTCGTCCGGGCAAACCTGCGATGCCGATATAAGTCCCTCGATGTCTTCAAATTCAAAGAAGCGCGGCTCACCCGAGTGCGCACGCGCGACAAGCAAAAGCGAATCTCTGCCGGCGAAAAGCTCAAGATAAACGTTGTTCCACTCATCTTCGCAGTCGTCTCCAAGCGCCTCGCGCAGTATTCCCGCCGCGTCGTCGGTCCCCAGTTCAAGCGGCGGCGCGGGCAGGTCGGTGAGTTCTTCGCTGTTTAAGAATATAAGCAGATTGCGCTTTCCTATAGGCTGGATATCCATATGTATTAAGTCCTCTCCATTATTAATTCGCGAGGTTTAACACATATAATGATACCCGCAAAGCGCTGGCAGTTCCAGTTTAAATTTCTGGAAACGCTGACGGGGGATTCAGACAATCAGTCTTACCGCGCCTTTTAGTATCCGAAATGTCAGCGGGCTTTCAAACTCATACAAATTGCCGTCAAAGTTGATTGTCTTCTTGCCCGAATACTCCAGCTTTACCTCCTCACAATTAAGGAAAGACACCTCTTTTAATTTTGTGTGCTTCCCTGGTTTTACGAGCGGGAAGAGCGCCATCAGTTTAAGGCGCGGCATTTTTTTGACCTTGCAAAGCGTGATAAGCCCGTCGTCAATCACCGCGGGCGGCGCGATATTTAGATTGCCGCCGTAATACGCGCCGTTGCAAACTGCAAGCAGCAGAAACCTCGTGGTCTCAGCCACGCCGTCCACGGTAAGCGTCATCTCTTCGGCACGATATGTAACCGCGTTTTTGATAAGCGATATGAAATAAGCCGCGCCGCCAAAAGTCTTTTTCAGCGGAAGCGCGCCTTTGAGCACCTCGATATCTATCCCGGTCCCGCCGATATTGAAAAAGTGCCGGTCGCCGTTCACGGCGACAATGTCGGCGTTAATAATACGCCCGTCCAGAACTTTTTTTGCATAGAACGCTATTTTTTCCTCAAACGTGCGAAAATCGCGCACACTGCCCGGCACGGAATAGAGCAGGTCATTCGCGCTGCCGGCCGGGATAATGGAAAAGTTCACGTCCCGCCGAACCGCCAGGCCAACATATTCCTGAACCGTACCGTCGCCGCCGACGCAAACGATCGTTTTTACCGCGTTAGAGTCGATCTGCTTGGCGATCCGCTCGTGATCCCCGGGCGCTTGCGTGAAAATAACCGAATACTCCGCGCCGCGCTCGCGCATAACATCTTCAATCACAGAAACGGCGGCCTTTGCCTTGCCAGACCCGGCGGCGGGGTTTACGATAAAACAAATCAATAGCGTATGCTCCTTGTCTTATGAGTTTCTGCAAGTATACCATAATGCGCGTGGCAGATCTACCGCGGCAATTGTGCGGTGGTGTCTGCGTGTGATATAATTTTGCCAGCAATTTTAAGTAAAATGAAAGCGCTGTTCTATGAACAGCACCTTTTAAATGATGGATATATTGCTCGCGCACATGGAAGATATCGCCCAAAAGGCCGTTAAAACAGGCGTCGCCGCGTCAAAGTTTCTGACGCCGGCCGAGGCGCAGGCCGTCGCGGAGCGTTTTGCGCATAACCGCGCCGAGCTTTCTTTTGACGGCGGAGCTGCAAGCGCGGAGCGCGTCCGCGCGGTGTTTTTGAACCCCGATTGGGGCAGTTATAACCGGGCGGAGCTGCTTACCGCGCTTAAAATCGAGTGCCGCGAGCCGCTGACGCACCGCGACATCCTTGGCGCGCTTATGGCGCTGGGGTTAGAGCGCAACACGATCGGCGATATCATCGACCATGCCGCAATGTTCGTCTGCCTGCCGGAGCTGAGCGGGTATATCGCCGAGAATCTTACCAAAATCGGGCGCGCCGGCGTTACCGTGTCGGAAATCAGCTTAGACATGCTACCCGAAAAGAGCGAGGACCTGGCGATCAAGACAGACACCGTGGCGTCCCTGCGGCTGGACGCTGTGCTGAGCGCGGCGTTTGGTACCTCGCGCGCAAAAGCGGCCGAACTTATAGCGTCTGGCCGTGTGAATTTAAACCATCAGCCCTGTGTGCAGCCTGCGAAAGAGCTGAGCGAAGGGGCGTTACTGTCGGTGCGCGGGCATGGCCGCGCAAAACTTCTTGAAGTAGGCGGCACGTCGAAAAAAGGCCGGATATTTTTGCAAATTGGGTTGTATGGGAAGTGACAGGGGGTCACCTCGCGCCGTAGTACACCCGGCCGGGTTCAAGGTCGCCGTATCTGTGATGCAGCAGTTCCGATATGGTCACAAGCTGGAAGCCCTCCTCGATAAGACGGGGGATAACACTGATCATTGCCTCGGCCGTGGTGCCGTGAATATCATGCAGTAGGATGACAGATCCGTCCATCACATCGTTCATTATGGCATTGTACACCCAATCGGGATCACGGTGCCGCCAGTCCAGTGTGTCCACCGACCAGTAGATAATCGAATAGCCCAGCTCCGCCGCTATCCTTTTCACCTTGTCGTTATACGCGCCATAAGGCGGGCGGAACATAGACTGGGACACGCCGGTCACGGAAGCGATCAGCGCGGAGGTGTCGTAAATTTCTGAGATGACCTCCTGTTCGGAGAGTTTTGTAAGATCCCGGTGATCCCACGAGTGGCCGATGACCTCATTGCCCAGTTCCACCGCGCGCACAACCGTGTCCCTGCGCGCATCAATGAGATTGCCAAGCACCATGAATGTTGCCCTGCCGCCGTGCTGCTCCAGCAGGTCCAGCACATCGTCGGTATAGCGCGATGGGCCGTCGTCGAAAGTCAGGGCGACCATCGGGCGGTCTGGGTCAAACCCAGGTGGTTGGATCGGGGTTATTTGGGGCGGCCGCGTTGGCTCGGTCGGCGAAGTGGGAGACGGCGTTGGCTCGGGATGCGGACTTCCGTATGCGTCCCAAAGTAGGAAAGCCGTACCGAGCATCTCATAAGGCAGCGCGAGCGTCACCGAACCCATCTCGGTCGGAAGAAACTCGCCCCGTGCCAGCAGAATAAGCAGGGCATCCTGCGAAACAGCTAGGTATGACAGCCATGAGGCGTCCATATCATCTAAGAACGGCGCGGCGTCAGGCCGGGTTGCAGAGAGCTTTTCGCGCAGAAGTCCGAGTATGAAATCCGATTGACCAAAGTCCAAGATATCTTCGTTTGCCAGCAGGATATCCTCCGCGGTGTCGATATTAAAAGTCTCCGCGATGTATATCGGGGTATCCAGATGACTGTGTGTGAAGTAACCACGTTTTATCACGCCCGCAAAGCGTTCGCGAACCATGTGCGAATCAAATTGGATGTTAAGCTCGCCCCGGGCGTTTTCATCTTCCGCAAATATTTGCGTAAAATCGGCGATTGCGGCTTCATATGCGGCGTCAGCCCAGTCGGCGATGGCCCGGTCGGTGTTTACGCCACCGCCCTGCGGATAGCGTATGTACGCCCTAAACGGACCCTCGTTTACGAGGATGTAATGCGTCTCGCCAAATTCGCTCGTAACGAAATAGTCTTCTCTTACAAACACGGGGGCGGGGTCTATCTGGTCGGAATTACCTCCGCAGGCCGCGAGGAGCGATAATAGCATTATAATTAACAGCAGCAATATTGCTTTAGTAGTTTTCATAACTTTACCCCTCATATATAATATCCATACACGTATATTATAATCAGCAATCGGATAGATATTTCTAATGAAGATCCGCCGCGGGCTGAGGTTTGACAAGCATCTTTTACCGTGATAAAATTGTCACAGTCAACCAGGTAAACACAAAAGATGGAAAAGGGGAGTATGCCGTGATCCCTTTAATTCGAAAACATCTGTTCGTAGGCGCGCATAAAAATCCAAGCGCGCCGTATGTTTTTTTAATACTGTGTGTATATGGTCTGGTAATCTCCACATATACCGTTCTGTTTTTTGACACCAGAATCGCGATTATACGAATCGCGGCAAGTGTCCTTATTGTCGCGACATATTTTATTCTGGAACGGACCTCGCTTAAAGTCGAGGTTCTGGCGTTTCTGACACCGACTGTGATATATGGCATAGTGGCCGCGGCGGCCATATATTTCAATGGTGACTTTCTTGTCTTTACATACGCAACAGGGGGCGCGATAATTTCACTCACATATATGAGGCCTAAAGGGTTTTTAATTTACTTAATAGCGACTGGCGTCGCGATGCTTGCTATTCTGATAGCGTTTGGTCAGAACCTGCTTGGCGCCGCCTTTACGATGGTGCATAATTACTTGGCTTGGGGCGCCGCGGTTGGTATAAACATTCTGATCTATGTCTTTTGCAAATCGTACGCGCAGACGATTTCCGCCCTGACCGAGGCGAAAAACGAAGCCAGTCAGGCGGCAGTGGCTAAGGGCGAGTTTCTGTCGAACATGAGCCATGAGATAAGGACGCCGATGAACGCAATAATTGGGATGACCGCTATTGGAAAATCTTCAAACGATCTTGATCGCGCCCACTACGCGCTTAACAATATTGAGGACGCCTCAACGCATCTG
>Ga0123355_10021958_pt1 | contig 10228 bp, 3 predicted proteins | sample TergutEmb28metaG_3_FD_89872 | JGI IMG/M metagenome (GOLD analysis project Ga0123355, IMG submission 89872) | Embiratermes neotenicus P1 segment gut microbial communities from Petit-Saut dam, French Guiana - Emb289 P1 | ecosystem: Host-associated > Arthropoda: Insects > Digestive system > Gut ... | reverse complement strand
GCTCCTGAGGATGGATGTATTAACATCCGAAACATGTTGAGCATTAAATAATGAAATAATAAAGCAAGTGACATCAAGTTGGTCTCTCTTTATTCAACTATCAAGATGATGCACGGTCCAATACACATAAGATACATGCACACTTAACTTACTCCCAGACCATACACATTTCCTATAATACATGCATTGCAAGTGAACACAGGTAGCTTGGGTACTTACTTTCTTCAATACCTACAATTGTATCACAACTGTAACCTCACACAATACTGCGGAAGCCCCTATTATGTATCAGTACACAATTAAACCAGTAAAATGCAGAGTTACAGACATTTAATTTGCTGTTCTACTGAACAGTTTCACCAACTGAAGTATTTTGTAAATTTTGATTTCAAATTTTTGGTGTGTTCTGAATGTTATATTCGCTCTTTTGGGTGATTCCCTGGTGTCTGTAGCTTATACGCCAACGTTCCAGAACACACTGTCTGTTCCATCTTCATAGGCGGTGTAAGCAGAAAAGATAAAGGGGTGAGATTGTTGGGGTACTTATACGGGAAAAGGTTTGGCTTGAAAATAGCCTGAGCCAATCGGAAGGAGGGGGGACTGGAAGGGGGCCTACCCAAGTAGAGAAACAGGCTGTGGAGGGCACAGACCCCAAGTGGAGGCCAGTAGTAGGTATGTGTAGGAAAAATGGCCGTGTCAGAGCCATGGGATGGGGAAAATCAAACTATTGTGTTTCTGGTGGCTGTCTACTTTCTGTAAGCGTGTGCAGAAGGGGTATTCAGGATTTGCTTAAGGGCATGCCATCTTCTCTGTTCATGTTGTGTGGGTACATTTCCAGTTCCATGGCTTCCCTGATGAGTCGGTCCACGTATCCGGTTTTAGCAGTAAGAAGTTTTGTATCCTGTAGTTTAATAATATGGACCTGGTTGATGGTGTGTCCTGCTACTGCTGATTTATCTGTTTGTGCTAGTCGTATATGTCTACTGTGTTCTTTGACTCCGATTTGGATCAATCAACCTCTTTGTTCAATATAAACTTTGCCGCACTCACATGGGATGCTGTATACACCCAGCATTCTTAATCCCAAAGCATCCTTGAAAGCTGAAAGGTGGCTCTAGACTATCCTTGGTGGTAGGGCGACTCTTACCAGCACAACAAAAGTGTCAAAAGTGAATGTAGGTAAATTCGACAAAAAGCTCCTAAGAAATTTGGAACTACATATGCAGTGAAATGGATATCAGAGACTTGGAGTGCAAGACCCACATACATCAATATACTGTACACCAAGTTGTAAATATCAAAACACAATTTGTACGCAACTGCTACTTACCACAAACCCATAGTTTTTGACAACATCACATTCCACAACCTTTCCATACTTTTCAAAAAGTGGCTTGATATCAGCAGTTGTTGTTTTGTCAGCCAAATTACCAATGAAGATCTTGAATGTGCCTACACTACTAAAACCAGGCATGATGCAAACACAAATGCACCAATTTCCAAATCAGAAACCTGAAACAAAAATGTCCACTATGCTTACTTACCAATATCTGTTGTCTTGTTTACACTACTTATTCTGTATATAGACAGTTATATTCTAGTCTATATTATTCTATACGACTCTTATTCCTGATCCTTGAAACTTTGCAGTTTTTTCACTTGGATTTTCCACTTGCATTGTCTTACACAAAAGAATGTAGCAGACCAGTTAATAGTCTGAATGGATGCACTAATGCAACCAACATCCATTAACAATCAATCTGCAAACCACTCTTTAAAAACATTTCTGGGTTCACATCCCTGCACAAAGCCCATCAACCCAACAATTTGGAACAACATTTCATAATTTCTTTGGGGTGTCATGTCATAGTTTTACCAAGATGTAAGTCTAAATAACCTCAATGCCTGTCCTTACAAACAATAGAAAAGGCCAGCTTTGCTGCAATAAACATTATTTCATGCACTGCCAGGCATATAGAGTTTGTCACTAATATCACACATCAAAGCCAAACACTGGTAGATTATGTTTTTAGATTCTTTGTGCATCGTGGATTTTTATCCACTTCTGTTTGCAGCTAAGGTGCTGAAGACCCTGATCTGTGTGGTGGCAAAAGACACAAGAAAAACTGAAGAAAAGTTGCCATGGTATATAATGAGGATTCAATCACTCATTTCCCCAAGCTGAGGTAAATACAAGCGTGCCTTGTGAAGGAATGGTTCACATTACTGTCATCTCAGCAGTGATGGAATTTCAGGGAGGCACTATCCCAATTATCAGCCCTACTGGGCAGGTAGTTCACTTATGCATGGTTGCATGCTATACATTAAATGGGAATGTGAACAGCTACAGTAACAAATATTTGTATTCCAAAAATCTCCATACTGTTCATTATGTTCCTATGAATGACCTTCAAGTCAGGGTTTGTTGTGCAATGAGTGTACACAAAATCAAAGTGCTCATGTTTACCAAAAGAACAATAAATTCATACATATGGTTAATTCTGACAAAATTACTCACAGAATTACAAGAAGAAAGAAAGCAGTTACTTCATGCACAAAAATGTGACAGCCCATTCAACAAATTCTCAGCAACTGTCATGGAAAAGGCATTTGGCAAATACGTAACTGACACATTGTGACCTTGATCTCCATATTTAAATCTGTGATTATGGGGGACACCAAAAGGACAAGTTTATGTATATACATTCTGTGCAAAAACTGAATGAAACTATCCAATGAGAACTGCTAACATTTCAAGGATAGAGCAGTCGTATGAAATGAAATACCATCAGTCCCAGTACAGTGCCACCCACACTCAGCCCACAAGAGTGTCTGTGAAGAGAAATTTCCTATTTCCTATTATTTAACATTAAACACCCTGATATGGTAACCCTCCTGCATCCCACCATCTACTACAGACTCTGGTGGAGCATACGTGCCCCGTGCCGGTGAGTATTAAATGATGCTCAATATAGCACATTCTTGGGTACCTAAAAAATGCATATAGTGTGCGTCGGGTCTTGTACCTGATAAGCCAGCAACGATCAGCTACTACTACTTGTCCAAAAGCATTTATTGTCTACACACTACAGAATTCTCTTTTCAACTGTTCCACCAGCCAATATCTTTGGCAGTTCATTTTTTTTCATTTACTTGCTATGTATCTGAAACACATACTGACCTCATAATACCCACTTCCTTTGCCCCCCCCGCCCCATTTTCTCATTACCACACATCTGAAGATATCAGTCCTAGACTGTACAGACGCTTTGGCACATTTCAGAATCATGATATACCAGCGAAGACAAGGCTATGAAGTCACCATCCGATGACTGTAACATTACTGGTAGCTTTTAATTATCCTAAGTCTTATTCTAATAATGAAGTATAGGGACAAGGGGCAGTGTTCAATGGAGGTGAAAATAAAGGTCTGTACATATACAGAAAAATTTCCTGTTGATTCTGAGCTTAATATCACCAACCACCTTTCCTTATTACGGTACAAACCATCTGTTAAGGCTGTATCAGTGATATACTCCGTGAAAAGATTCAGTGGGAAAATCTAACAAGTGCTAAAACAAAATGACACCTTGGAGGGGGCATTCGTGGTATAGATGGGGCAGTCAAATGCTAAAAATGGTATAGCAACATGAGGTTATTAACCTTCTGTGTGTGACTTTTCAAATGTCAGGGTTCTGCTGCAGCCAGAGCACTATTCTGTTTAAATGCCCCTGTAGGGCAATGTTTCCCTTCTGGGAAAAAAAGGATATATACCTAATGGGACACTGTGCCATTCAACTGTTAAAGCTTAATAAAAGACAACGATAATTAACAGTCACACTACTCCTGCTCTTAATGTTTTAGTTTTGTAATTAATATCTTTGTGTCATTTTATGTAAACTTTATGAGTTCAAAGAAGTTACAGAATTTCATTTACCACCATTCTAGACACAAAACCACACACTGCAGTAAACAACAGTGGCACCACAATGGGGGCTGACTGTATTTTCAAGAAATGGCAAGGCACACTTGCAAGCTTAAGGTCAGCACTTCAAGGCTGTTCCAAGCAGTAAAGTAAGTTTCTGGTGGCTGCTGACATCCTATGTGATAAACCTATCATGACATCCATCACATCCAAGGATACAATAAAATGGACATACTGCATTGCATTTACATCAGCAATATCATCACATTATTACTCTGGATAATAAACAACAGCATTTCAAGGTGTGAATGAAAACTTGTAAAGAAGTTAAGCGTGGCTGCTATTCTCATGAATGCATACTTCATTTTATACTATACTTCACCATTATGCTGTGATGGTTTTGTTGGAATCCAGAAAATGAAACTGTTACCAAACTGCTAAAAAAAAAAAAAAAAAAAAGACCTCGCTTTCATCTCCCACCAAACTCTACCTACATGGCAGATAAAACACATGCCAATGCCATCCTCCCTCATTCACCTAATAAAGTTACCTCCAGCTCCTCAGCTCACCCTGTTCACTGATCTCAATAAAGCCCATTTACTGTTTCAAATGAAAATTCCGGGAATTACAAATCTAGAATCTGTTTATAGATGGAATGTACTCTTCTTCAGAAAGACAAAACCAACAATGCCACACACTTTCACACTTGACAGAAAGTTGTGGGCACCATGGTGACTATGGCAATGTGGGAAAATGGCTCATCATCCTTGCCATCAAATTGTTAAGACAATTTTTAACACTGAGAATGTAGGTAACAAATGTTGGGGGAGATAAGGAAAGATCTACAGTGCCTTGGGAGGAAAACAGTAGTGTAGACAAAAGCTGCCACCACCAATGGCAAGGTTTCCAATTCTCATTTCTGGTCAATTCATGTACTCACTGATACAATTACCCAAAACTTCAAGACAAATACATGAAACTGATTCTTGCCACAACACCATCAGCTGAAATATGCAACACATTCAACCACAACTGAACAGCAGTAACACATATGAACCAGACACTATACTTCATACAGAAGCTGACTTGTGTTATTTCACAGGCTTATTCATCCCACCTATCAACCTTGCAAACTCAAAACCAAAACTTAGTTTCCTAGTCACTCAACGGGAACAGTTGTTTCTTAAATCAACTGGGTACATGCACTCAAAAAGAGTACTTTCAACACAAAATGTATTTATAAATGCTAAAGGAATAGTAAAGCTGCCCCTGTATACGCGAGTGGTCAGCCTCACACCCTGGTCTCTAAGTGCCCGGAAGAACATCTAGCGATACCCATGGAATTGGACGCAGGATGGGCCAACCAAGCAGGTCTGAACGTTTTGGAAAAAAAAAACTTCTCGGACCTGCCCGAATTCGACACTTTTATCTGCCCTTCTCCGAATCGATTACAACAACAACTACGGCACATATTATGCAACTCACACTAGCGAGCAGCAAACGCAGCTCGCAACCAAGCAACGGTCCCACAACTTAACCAGCAGGCGACATCATGTGCACCACAATGTAACTATGTAATGGCGTTTTCCGCCCTAAGCGAACGACCTCGAATTATATGCATCACTTCACATGGGTATGGTAAACATACTACAAACGGCATTTGTCCTTAGTCAATATTACCCATGAATTGCGTAAGGAAACTAGCGCATACTAGAAATATTTCATCCACCATTACTAGCAGCATTAGTTCGTGGATCGATTCAATGTACTCCAAACTCAATTGGTAATAAATACAATTAAGGATGTCATACCCCTATAATATTAAGTATTCACTATAAAATGTAAACTATTATTACTTTACAACACTTACCTGTTAAAAGGGGAGCAAAATTACACCACAATCCTTTTAGTTTTGCAGCACGCTACACTACCGGAACACCACAAACTACCGGTGCGTCACACAGAGGCGGATTAATATCTTGTAGCACATACTGTCGTACTTATCTGAACAATTTACATATCTTATTATTTGAACTATTTACAACCCAGATTGTAAGGTTACTGTTCCATAAAATTCGATAGCGTGCTTTCATAGTGAGTCAAATGCAATTGCAATTTATTTTGAAGCTACTTCCTCTAGCGGAAGGCATGCAGCACCACGACGCAAAATCACAGAAATGAATAGATGGACTGTGGTCGTTGCACCCTGACTTAGTCGGAATGAAATCCGCACTAATGTCATAAATTTGACCTTCCGATAAATGTCCTAAATTACGCGCGTCATGTTACATAGTTAGATCTGAGCGTCATATTCGCCACACTGACGCTTTGGAAACCAATTTATTTCGCCATTAGCACTGTATCTTGAAAAATGGAATAATTCCAGTTCGTCTTTCAGTGACATTTAAGACAGTCTTTAAAATTATGGTTGGTACGCAAATTAGAAATTCCCGTTTCCTGGTTTGAGACATCGCCTTTCCTATGTGCATACATATTTCCATTAATGAACTGTATAGGAAATAACCAAAACAGTTTTTAAGCAAATTATGTAAAACATAGTTTTCGTACAGCGAATAAGTGCCAGTTTAACACCAACTGCTAAACATCCATGGTTATAAAAAAAAGATGATATATGCACGTTATTTTGCTACCCACCAATATTCAACAGCTTACCATTAAGACTCAAAAGTCCTTTTAATGAAATGATTCAGCTTAAAGGTGCATTAAGAATAAACTTAATACCCATTCACATTGTTTTGTCAATATATTCCTATGTTTAAAACTGACTTATAACCTTATTATTAGTTGCAGACAATGCTTTTCGTGTACCATTAGAATACTTAAGTGGAATGCTTACAATATTATCTCTACTGTGCTTTGTGTATGTTTATGGCGTCTTTTACATAGTATTGGCATTTTGACTAAATTTTGGATCCCCTCAAGTACTGCAAATCATTTATTTAATTTTTATTTGTTTAAAGACACCAGAATATCATAAATATTATGTAACTACAACGGATGCAGAATATGTATCCTCCCAAGTCTCTTCCACGAACAACTGGCATAAAAATCATTTTCCACACTGCACATCCAACACCAATTCTGACAAATGCAGAGGCTCTTCATCACCATCATCATCATCTTTATTCTTTTCCATAAATCCAATCATAGATATATATTATAAGGATGTGGAAATGGTCACATAGCAAAGCATTCCATAATTAAAATTAGGTACCACATAGTTTTTTTTTAAATATCAAGTAGTGTGATATCAGCAATAGTCCTCATTATTTATCTAGGTACATCAAATAACTGTACAAGTGTCGTAGTAATTATGAAATGTGGAGACAAAGCAATAAAACTACCTAAACTTAAAAGACAAACTCAAAACATATGTTGTTATCTATTATACTTAAAGAATTCCTCTAAGGTATAAAATGGAGTTAAGAAACCTTTTAGGGCACTATAAAATGATTATTCCAGAGTAAGCCCCCTTCTGAAATTACATCACATTAGATATTGTTGGATGAAGATTGGTATTGTACCTAGTACTGAAGTTATGAATCTCCATATACGTTGTGTACAGATGGATGTTGTTCCCTATGTACAATGACATAGTATATATGTACTTTTGTCCTGACCGGTCCTGGGGCCCACCCAGTCTCCTGTACAGTGGGTACCGGGTCTTTCCCAGGTGTAAGGAGAGGCTGGGGTGTGACACTGACCCCTCAGCCCCTTCTAGTGCCATGGTCAAGAAAGAGTAGAGCTATACCTCTACTCCCTCTATGGGCCGAACGGCCTGTACCAAGCCTCAGTGCCTGAAAAAGGGCACACTTTTTTTATATATGTATTGTGAACATAAAGGTAGTATATTCATCTTTTTAAATAGGTCTCTACAGGAAGCCCTACTTCTTGAGCTAGTTGATTCTAATTTTTTTTTTAGTCCTGAATATGCTGTATGTTGCATTGCCCCAAATGATTATAGTGCAAGTTATAATGGAATCTATGTAGGAAAAATATATCATTCTTAAAATCTCTTGGGACAATACAGATTTAACCGATCTCATTGCAAAACTGGTTCACTTCAACTTTGACATTATTCTATCAATACGGTATTTCCAGGCTAAGGTATCATATATTATTAACCCCAAATTCTTTGTGTGAGTGGTGTTTGAGATGCAATGGTTATTATAACAACATAAATTTGATCTTTAAATTTTTTGTTCTTAATTCTAGGCAATGAGTTTTACTAAAGTTTAAAGATAATAGGTTAGTTTCAACCATTTATTTATATCCATAAATATTTCATTCCAGTGACAGCTGTTAAAAAACCCGGACAGATTGATAGAAATATTTCATTCATCACTACTGTAAGATGTGTATCTATATAGAGTTGATAACGATTTTACTTTTATCAGGACAATATTAGCATCCTGAGTTGCTATCTTGGGCAAATCATTGACATTCAGTGCATGTGGGTTTTAAGCACTCCATGTTCTACTGTTTTGATCATTAATTTATCCACTAATGTAGAACCATGCTTTATCAATAAAAACATAATGTCCAAATGTCCTTCTTGTAAAAAATCATGTTATCAATTACATAATTACCACACAACTGGTAGCAAACAAAACTGAAGCAAGACAGTGAACTTGGGCTGAAGGACTCAGTAAAGGTTGAAAGTGTCCATTGCCATTTGTGGGGTGGGGGGACCGCAATTTATATACTTGGTTCAGTATTTATAGATGTCTGATCATTGGGTTGCATGCTGGGATGGGTGTATTGTTGCACTAGGCATACATAATTATTGACGAGCACGTTCCTGAAGTGTACACTCATGTCTCATACCAGAATTCAGGGCAAAATAAAAGACATCTAACTTCCTCCACAAATGTGGCTAATATCTGAGAATCATGGCAACATCAACATATCGTTCATAACGAAAGGAAAGACATAAGATTGGAGAATTCGGATCTACTACAGAAGACGGTAACCAACATATTACCAACATGCTAAAAGCGACAAGACAGTTCATATCATCCATGTAACCATGGTATTGTGAGCAGGTTGTAACCAAATAAACAAGCCACACATATTCTGTGTATAACACAACACAGGTTTAATTCAGTTGGTTTCCCTTACGTTATGCTGCATGCTTCGGTCTGTACTTCGGCGATCCTTAGGCACATCACTACAAATATCATACAAAGGAAGATACAATAAAAATGTAATGGGCTCATTTTTATAGTCATTATTTTTATAATGCTAAATTAAATATACAGTATAAAAGTATCTATATAATTTAAAAAAAAAAAAGAATATATAAAGTCTTAATAGATTAGGACCTCATGAGCTGTAATAAGAAGCCATTTTAAAATTCTTCTATATTTTGGTGTATTTTAACTGATGCGGCATGGCCACAATGTAGCCTATGCCGTTACAAAATCCTTATTTGAATTGAATTTGTAAATTATGGGTCAGGATAGAATTTGAGGTGGTGGTGGAGTGATGTTCATCTGCAGAGTTGAGTTGAGACAATGGCATACACGTACGTTTAACCAGTTGAATTAAACCTGTGTTTTGTTAGATGGAATAAGTGTGGTTTGTTTAGTAATAAACACAACAAGATGGCTTCCGTAATGATCATAATCATGTGCAATATGCTGCAGCAGAAGAGGAGGAGGGAATTTAAAGAACCATACTGAGATACCAGGAAATGCTCAGAGAAGTGGTGCATCTAAGGAACTGGTCATTCAACAGGTCGTACATCTGGGACTGGTGGTGTAGCAGTGAAATTGTTTGTGGTATATTTGCAGACAATGACAAAGGACTGCAGGTTTTGAGAGACATGGAGTCATTCCAGTCCTTCCAGACATGGAGAACTACTCACACAATGTCATGATGTTACATCCCAGAAGACCTGCATCTTTTTCTGAATTATTCACAAAACACATCATGGAATCTTCTGATCCTGCAGAGTTTTCAAAGGCTGTGGTAGGTTGATGGCAAATGCGGTGGGTGATCACAGTCACTGCCTGTTATAGGAAAACTGAATTTAAAAGAATGTTTTATTGAAGGTTCTTTTGGTTTGTGGCAAATCATGTCCCATATATCAGACTAGTCATAAACTCAAAACTGAAACTTTTATTCACTTCATGGCTACAAAATCTTTGATGACATCACTAATATTGGTGGAAAGGGTTCTTCATTCTCAGCTGGGGGGGGGGGGGGAAACAACATTTTTTTAAAAAACAATAGTTACTTTTTTTTGGTTTCTTTTTTTGGATGAAATTTTTATTTATG
>Ga0123355_10021957_pt1 | contig 10229 bp, 7 predicted proteins | sample TergutEmb28metaG_3_FD_89872 | JGI IMG/M metagenome (GOLD analysis project Ga0123355, IMG submission 89872) | Embiratermes neotenicus P1 segment gut microbial communities from Petit-Saut dam, French Guiana - Emb289 P1 | ecosystem: Host-associated > Arthropoda: Insects > Digestive system > Gut ... | reverse complement strand
GGTATATGGACTGGATTGGGTTGGCCCAGGATAGAGACAGGTGGCGGACGCTTGTGAGTGCGGTAATGAACCTTCGGGTTCCGTGAAATGCGGGGAATTTCTTGACTAGCTGCAGATCAGTTAACTTCTCAAGAAGGACTCTGCACTATGGAGTAAGTAAGTAAGTAAGTAATACGTATCGCAGAAATATTTATTAATATCAACTGATAGGTATGACTTGATGACATCGTTAAACATCGTTTAGAGTGACAAATATTACAGTAAATAGTTCTTAACACCACCTATGTTTATACCAAAATACGCTTCAAAATATAACACTAACCGTTGCCCTTTGAACCCAAAAAGACAACTGAATTAATACTGTAATGTTCAGCGCTGTGACATCATGTAGTCACAAAGATTAGGGAAAATATTCTGCCTCAATCTTCAGGAAGGCAGTAGTAGGCTATATGTGGTGGTAGGTTATGTAGGCAAGAGGTGGCAGGATGACAGAACGGGACAATGTTGCATGAGAAGTGTTGGGCTGCAGAGATGGCATCTTAAGAAATGCAGTATTCCCATCACCAATGGATTATGAAAGAGTGAGAAAGAGGAAACAACTTGCCCTGTTTACTTAGTGAATATGGAAGCTTTGTGCTTCTCGGAAAGTTTTGTTCGCTGATAAGACGGCCTGACAAGACAAGCTGGAGGATGTAGAGCATCATACATTATTCACACTGTGTTGATCTCTGGGTGTCTTCTGGTGTGAAAAGATGCGGACGTTTTATTGTAACTGAAAGAACGAGAGAGTAATTATTTTATATGGAACATGTAAAGTACACCGTGACCGCAAAAACACGGAGTGCGTGCCTGTATCAAGCAGATAGTGCACAGCAGTTGGCTATTCTAGGAACACAATTAGCACAGCCTTATTGTTACTACTGGACTGTGGACGGTTGGCCAGCCTGAGACCACCCTCAAATTATTGTTACTACTGGTCTGCGAACGGTTGGCCAGCCTGAGACCATCCTTAGCTTATTGTTACTATTGGACGTAAACGGTTGGCAAGCCTGTTTGTTATAATTGTTCGTGTTTACAGGCAACAGTGTCTTAACCCAAATGGCACTCTGATTACTGCACAGTGTTGTAACATAGATGACACGCAGCTTACTGCGCAGAGTCGTAACCAGATGACACGATAGTTACTGCGCAGTGTCGTAACTCGGATGACACGCTGGTTACTGCGCAATGTCATAAAGCAGATGACACGTTGGTTACTGCACAGTGTAGTAACCGAGACACGCTTGTTACTGCACATTTTCATAACCCAGATGACATGCTGGTTACTGCACAGTGTTGTAACCCAGATGACATTCTGGATGTTGCTCAGTGTCGTAGCCCAGATGACACTCTGGTTACTGCAAAGTGTCGTAACCCAGACACGCTGGTTACTGTACAGTGTCGTACCTTAGAAGACCCGAAGAACATTCGAGTGTTTCACGTGTATCGAGGACAGGCCTTCGTATGAAATCGCATGTTGTGATCATGACCGTAATAAATCAGCTGTAGGCTGTATCGATTACCAAGACAAATTTATATACATGGCTCTTCATTCTGAAACCATATGTTCAGCCGTGACCACTGTAAGAGCCATATAACCACAGTGGCAGATACATTGGTGATGTCCTTCATGTTGAAGTTCAAATATGCTGTTGAACTTGTATTGTCCCACTTTCTTCAAGCCGGAACCGTCAGTGCGATGTTAGCACATGTGCCGTACGTTCAGGATTGTCGTACCTGCAGATGAATCTCCCGACTGAGGATCTTTTTGTCTTCCTTTGTCTCTCGTAGAACAACATGTTAAAATAGGCCCCGGTATTTTTTTGCCACGTACTATTTTATTAGTCACATGCATCCATTCGGTCTGACGGGCTTATACATATTATTATTATTATTATCCTCATCATCATCGTCATCATCATCAACATCAGCATCATCATCATCATTGTCATCATTATCCTAATCATCATCATTTTTAAAATGAAACTGAGTACTGAAGGGAGGACAGTGTTGTCTGCTGCTATGCAGCGATGCAGTTATGAACGGATTTCTAGATCCTGTAAGCTAGGGTTTGTTTATTTATTTGTGCTATGTGGTCTAATGAAATATGTTCGTCTCTTATTTATTTCCATCGTTTGTGAGTGTTTTCTGCTCACTGTATTTTTGGTCTCCGTTTCACGTCTTCCATTTTCTATTGTACTGAGTTATTTCTGTGGCTTCGTGTTTTCGCTCTTCTTCTAACCCTGTAAAATCTGCAGATGAGATGAATTGTTTATAAACACTCTCATATTTGAGTATGTTTATTTAATAGCAGTCCTTAAATTAAAAATGCATTTTGACCTTCAGAAATGTTTGTTCCAAGTATAGAACTCTTGCACTTCCTCGGAAACATACAGAAAAAGTAGTTTTTTAAACTCATTGTGTAAATAGTGTACGTACTAATGTGCACCTACCACGTGGGTATTTCATTTTTTTCTACGAATTTACATAGCATATTCTTCTTCTGTTTCTTTCGTTAATTAAAGGCAGATAATTATAGTTAATATTATTTAATAACCCAGAAAATTCGAGAAGCCACAAACGACAAGACAGAAAAATTCCTTATTGGATACTACAGAACGATCGGCTCTATTGTATGGTAGTAAAGCTGCGTTGTATATAGTGCTTCACGTAAAAAACCCTTTGAACATTTTAATGGTACATTTTTACATTACATAAACATTCTTGTGTTCTGTGTGGTTTAGTGTTGCACCAACATTAAACAAAAGTACCCAGATGGGTCCCAGTGATCCATTAGTGGTAAATTCTTATATTAATAAATTCAATATTTCAAGACCAAAGAATTCCAGCTTTTATGAAAAATTCAGTGAAACGGCAGCCTCTTTTACAATTTTTTAATGTTTCAGGAAGTCGCTACATGTGAACTCGCAGTCATTATCAGGACGCAGCTTTATTGCTATAAAAATTTTTCTTGCGGTTTACTATAATGATTTTATATGCGTACTTCGTAACGTGCAAATAATTATATTGGCTTCGTTTTACGACTAGAGACATCGTTGCCACATACTTCAGTTCTTAGCCCCTAAGGAAGTGACAGATGTGTTTTGTAGTATGCACTAGGCAGCGTTAGGCCATAAAATTAAGGAGGGTAAGAGATGCAGTGCCTTTTGACTTAATAGACGTATCAAGCATAACATTCCGACGAATGTATGTCGGTCCACCTGTAAGATAAGGCCACTTGGGAGAGCTAAGTTTTGGTTGACGGTCAATTAGAATTGGATGTGAAGGGGATGTGTTGAAGAGGTGGGCTAGGTTAATGAGGGCAGACATATTAACACGGAAGTGAAACTGCAACTTCTGCGACATTTTATGACGCTCTTGAAAACAGAGAAGCCACTCTGGCTGCTAGCTTTTCAAGAATAACTTTAATTTACTGAATTGGTTAAATAAATAAGCCTTGAAATTTGGGAAAGGAAGTAAGATTTTGTCCGTAAAACCCCAGAGGGTCTGACAAAAGTATTTCGACCTTTTTCTCGAACTCCGTAGACAAAAATTCCTCGAGATTATCTTGGTAACAGTAGTGGCGGATTATACCCGTCAGGCGGTACAACTCAGCTGACAGAGCAGTAGTGGGGGCAGACACTGTCCTCTTGTCCAAAACGTTTAGACCGGTCCCAAAGTCCCACGTAGTCTTCGTGGAAAGGGTGTCAGTGGCCCTTTCCTCGAAACTGAAGAACTTGATTCGTGAATGAGACCACTGAATTCCATTTATTACCAAGGTTGACAACCTCTACTGCCCCTGTTACTTTCATATTGTCATCTTCTAAGAGCACAGATAGGTATACTTTGCCGCATCCATCCATATCTGCACCAATTCTTTATTCACTGTAAAACTGTCAGTCGATGATATGAACCCTATGCGGCTGGTAAGTAAAGTTACAAATGGACTCTTGTAATGGATAAAAAGGTCGGTTGAGGGCTACACTTTAATTTCCATACTGTCCTGTTTTTGCAGCCAGCACTTACAGGACGCAGAAATGCCCGCTGATCTTGCCAGTTACGGCAGTTCGTTTTGTGAATACGTCTGTTCACCATAATTATTAACACGACGAAGTTAAGAAACTCCAGAGATTCTCTTTTTTGTTTCAAAAGAGTTTTTACAAACAAAGGATTTATGTTGTGTTGTAGGGTGCATTAACGAGTAAGTATTTTGTATCATAATGTAGAGGGGAGAGTCTTTATTCCGTCTACTGAATATGTAAGTTGTTTGAAATATTCTGTAGTCACGCACCTTCTTTCGAGATTTGAGGTTTTAAGATAGTGATTTTCCATGTTAGACGTCTTGGATATGACACTGTGCAGGTTAATAAAAACTGACAGATGTTCTGAAGCTGTTCAGATGCTTCTGCTTAGAAGTAAGAAAATTATGTAAATAGGAGGCATTTGTGATTAATTAAAACGTTAAATGTTATCAGCCATAACTAAAATGTTGTAAACAATCGAATCTCTTTGTTCCAGGAGTGCACACGTTTCATTTCTAAAATAATCTAAGCCAGAAAAATGGAATGGCAAATGTTTTAACGTACTTAGTTCCGTGGAACGGTTTCGATAGAACAAAGAATTGTATATTCTCTTCTTCAGACATTTTCTCACCAGTTTCAGCTGCAAGGCCTAGTTAACAAACAGACCTATCATATAGAGATTTGTCGTCATATTATATCGCAGGCAATTGTTTGATTTAATGTCTTGTTGATGGTTCAGCTCATGTGGAATATATTCATGAAGGAATTTCCACGCAAAAATGCATTTATTATAAATAGGAAATGAAAAACATAGACGTTTGGCAAGCGAACAAAACTGTAACATAATACATCGTCTCTATCACAGAACGCTCCAGTTTCATTTTTATATTAACTTTCGTTATAATAAGAAGGAAATGTTAGGCTTATGATTACAATTTAACTTCTGTATGTGTGTCTACCCTTAATTACAATTGAACTAGCCGCTTCTTAGGACACTTCGTAAGATATGAAGCCCCAAAGTTTCACAGGCTTAAGTTACTTCAATCGTAACAGCCTGCGAACTTCTGAGGTGAGAGCGATACTTGCGATATGATCGGGGGAAGCATAACTTTTTTTTAGAACAGATCTTCGAAATATATGCAGCTTAACTTAACGTTTTGTGTATATTGGAACAAAAACCATACATTCGATACCATTCGGATTTCAGTTCGGCCATGTTTAATTTCTTAAGAAAAAATGTTGGTAACTGTTAAGAGAGTAAAGAACGTCATATCTATGGTGTTTTAACAAGTATTAAGCAGCTTGGTGTGTGCATTGGTGAAGATGTTCAAAAGATGTTGCTCAGAACATATGGTCACTGGTATCTTGAGGACAGAAACTATTCGCAGGCATTTCTGATTAAGGTGATGAACATTCGACTCATATAGAAGTTTCCTAGTGACTAGCACATGCAAGATTTTCGCCTGCCGGCATATTAAGCCATGCTGTTATCAGTCTAAAAGGCGTTTTGTCACAGAAGACGGTAATTCTATTAACGCTGTTGTGAGGAACTTAGGACAGCCGGCTTGGCACAGTCGGTGTAGTGACCAGACTACGGAGTGCTGGTTCAAGGTTTCGAATCCCGGCCTTTCTCTTCGCGGCAGACTTTTATACTGCAAACTTAGGAATACTGTAGCGGATTGAGCGCAAATTACTACATCCTTTTCTCTTTGTCCATCATGCTTTTTCCAAAAACACAAAACGACAATTGAAGAACCTTCCATTCTCAGGAAAGAGGGTGGGTTGTGTCGGTTGCTTCGAGCTGTATGCGGCCGCAGTATTCTGTATATTTCAGTTATGCGGGATCCTTACGGCAGTAGAATGTGACAGGTCTGGAAATGGGGTTAGGACAAGTAGGCTTGTATATTGTTTTCTTTATTTTCACCTCTAACACAAAAGCTTCGTATTTACCTGCACAGTACCCCGCATAGTCCCCGCCTCAACTGTGGCATCCTATCGTGGAAAGAGCTTTCCTCTTCCCTGTTGATGTCAATCCGTGTGCTGTGTTATCAGCCATCATGTCACACCTGTTTGCACATCACGATCATCTGTAAATGTGTGACCGCCAAGAGTTTTATTCAGCGCTGTAAAGAGATGATAATCGCTTGGCGACGAAGTACCCTGCCATAGCCACAACCAATGCAGGTTCTTGAGTGACGGAATTGTTGCACGTAGTATAATTTCTTTTCTGGTCGAGTCAGCTTCTGGATTGTATCCATTGTTGAGAGTTCCAAAATTGTCAGAAATTGAACAGCATTCTGGGACTGTATCCTTTCCCACTGGTTATTCAGAATTTCTGGTTATAAGGGGCTGTACTGAAATATGCCTTTCCAGTTGTTGCTTGAGAACAATGATTCAGGCCGTGTTACATTTTGTCTCTTAAATAGGGGTTCGTTTGAGTCAAAACACAACTATTTTATGTTGTTTATCTTTAAGCTTACAACATGTTTCGGCCCTTGCACTGGGCCATCTTCAGGTCACAAGATATATAACTGAGGAGACTGTACAGTGTGAATCATAAATAAAATAGTGTGATTCATAAAAATAGGATATATATATATATATATATATATAAAATTCAACGAGATCTCGGCTTTCAGTTTCTCAGTGGTATAAATTAGTAGTCTAAAACTTGGAAATATAATATGGAAAGACGACAGGGGTGGTTTAAAACAGAAACATATCATGGAAATGTAACAATATTATTTATACAACACAGATCTTTACATATTATGTGCAAAGATCTTATGAGTGAAGCAGTGATAACCTTCCGGATATAGGTGTAATGTAGTAGTAGAGCTATTTCTCACCAGCATGTCCGGGAACGTCTGTCTCTATGATTGGGATATAGTAAATAGACGGCAAGTAAATCTAATTCTCGTAGGATATTTTTTATATCTTTATTAGTAATCAGAAAACACCACTACACTGTTTCCTATGAGCTAATGCGCTGTCCCAATTTGGCGGTGATCTAGGAGGTGTCCAGCGACGCCTCCTTAATGTATCTCGTCAAATGTCCATCTTCTTTTTAAGCGCCTGTTTTTGGCGGGTGCACTAGTGGTTCCATGAGGGGGTTTGGGTGTGAGTCCAAGGCCGTGCGATGAGTTGCTGTCCTTTCTCGGAAAACCGTGTGGACGTACGGGACTTTTAGGTCTGAATGAAAGGTATGATTTGAGGCATACCATGGGGCATTGGTTATAGTTCTGAGAAGTTTGGATTGGTAACGCTGAATGAGAACTATGTTTGACTTGGAAGCACATCCCCATAGTTCTATTCCATACATCCACACTGGTTTTAGCACTGTTTTATAGATGAGAAGCTTGTTTTCCAGCGATAGGGGGAAATGGTTTCCAATGAGCCAGTATCTCTCGCGAGTTTTAAGGTCGAGTTGCTTGCGTTTCGTTTTCACGTTTACGTATGTCAAAGCGAAGTCCGAGATTTTTGACCGTCTCTGGTTGGGGTACGACTGTCTGATTGATATACACTGGGGTGCAATGTCCTCACCGGAGAGTGAACGTTATGTGTGAAGACTTAGTCTCATTTATCATCAGTCTCTACGTCCGGGTCCAATTGTCAATAGTGTGCAGGTGATCTTCGTGATTGGCAGAGGCTAGGGTAGGATCTGGGTGAGTTGTAGAGATGACCGTGTCGTCCGCGAAGGTGCTGAGGATTGTTTTGTCGGATTGTGGGATATATACGTGTATGTGTGTATATCGTATATAGTATATAGTAGTGGACCCAAGATACTTCCTTGGTGGACACCCGAGCGCATTGGAAATGGGGGAGGGGGGAAGTGTCGTTGTTGTATATTGTCACGAAATGTCTATTTTGTAAGTATGATTGTAGGAGATTAAAGTACACTGGGGGGAGGGGTTTGTTTGATGTTTAGCCTGAGACCCTGATGCCATACTTTGTAAAACGCTTGGCTGACATCCAAGAAAAAGGCTGAGCAGTATAGTTGATTATCGAATGCTTTGTTTATTGTATCTGTAAGACGGTGACATTGTTGTGTAGTGGAATGCGCTTTTCGGAAGCCGAACTGATGCAGAGGAGTAGGAGTTTCTCCAAAATTTTGGATATGACGGGCAACAAGCTGATTGGTCTATATGAAGTGACATCAGTGGGATTTTTGCCCGGCTTTGGTATCATGATGATCTTCGCATGTTTTAGGGGGACTGGCCGGTATTTCAATCTGGTTATAGCTTTGAATATGTATAGGGGAGTTTGTAGTCCTTCCGACGGCATTTTCTGTAGCATTTGCGCAGTGATGAGGTTGGAGCCGGTCGCCTTAAGTGGGTGGAGACATTTGATTACTTGTTTAAGTTCGCAGAGCGTGAAAGCTTGTAGGTTTTCCGAGTGTTGGTTTTGTGATGCAAGTTCTCTTTCGACTTCCGGATCCAGGGTGTTGTCATAGGGGGTGAACACTTCCGCTAGGTGGTTAGCGAAAAGCTCGACTTTTTCGGAGTCGCTCTTGGTCCAAGGTCGCGGGGGTGTTAAATTTTTACGAATCGGGGGGAAAGTTGTTCGGGGTTTTTTCCTTGATTTGAGCGGTTTCCAGATAGAGTTGTCGTCCCTTTGAGAGAGGAGACGTAAGCAGTGAAGGATGCATTCCGCAGTTTGTGGAGGGCGGCCTTTAGTTTGTTGCTTGCGTTATTGTATAGACGTCGGTCATCTGGAGCATGAGTTGTTTGCCACTTTGACCTGGCTCTGCGCTTTATTGCCACCAAGCGTTTGATTTCAGATGGTAAATTGCTAGCTGGACGGAGAGGGTGTCTTGTGGGAGTGGCTGCTAGAGCGACTTGCCGTAAGATGCCGATGAAATTGGTGGTAGCTCTCTCAATATCTTCGCATGTTTTAAGTTTCTTCGCTGTGGGCACTTTGTCTCGTACCGCGTTTCTATATAGTGCCCAGTTCGTGTGTGGGGTGTGTAGTCGAAGTGCTGGTTTTCGGACCACGATAGTCGTGCTGATGGTTACTATGATGGGGGTGTGATCGGAGGTGAGGTCGTAGCTGGCTTGAACGTCAGCATATGTGGTAGAGATGCCGTTAGTAATGAAGAAATCCAGTAGATCCGGTATTTTGTTGACGTCTGTGGGCCAGTATGTCGGAGACGCAGTTGATAAGTAGGAGTAATTTTGATCCTGGATTACTTTGGTCAGTTCGCGTCCTTTGGTGGTAGTTAATCTTGATCTCCAGAGCGTATTTTTGCTGTTAAAATCCCCTCCAGCCAGGAAGCAGGGGCCGAAAATTTGGAGGAATGCTTCGAAGTGCTCTGCTTTTAAATTGTGCCTCGGCGGGCAGTATACTGCAGTTATAGTTACGTCACGCAGAGGTCCTTTAACTCGTACTGATGTGGCTTGGATTTGAGGTTCTGCATATTTTAATTGTTCGTGGTATACATTTGTAGTCTTTATGAGTATCGCGGTGCCCCCGTATGCCGTTCCATCTGGGTGATTGGCATAGCAGAGGTCATACCCGGGAATAGTAAAGTGGTTTTTGGATGTAAAGTGCGTTTCACAGATTACAGGATGTCAATGTGATTTTGGTTTAGGAATAGTTTAACTTCTTCTTTATGCTGTTGGAGGCCGTTTGCGTTCCATTGAGCTATTCGCATTACCTTGTATGGCTTAATGAGGTTTATTTAGTATCGTTGTGACCATATTTAAAATCAAGCTGTTCTGTTGGGTGATTTGCGCAAATAATCTTTTAAAGTCTTGTAAGATTGCTTTGAGTGTGATGATCGGTTCCTCTGCGAGCTGTGAAAGGTTGCTGACTTCGTCAGCGTAACTGCGTTGTTGTTGTGGTGGGAGACTGTGAGGGGGTGGGGTATGGTTGTATGCGGAATTGGGTATTGGTATCGAGCTTTCTGGGGGGGTTCTATATGTGTTGTTTCCTTTGATAATATTGTGATTATCCTCACAAACTTTGTAGTTTGCCGGGTGCTTTCCTCCACACAAGGCGCATTTTGCTGGCGTGTCCCTTCGCTTGACCGCCTCTGTGGTCTAATGGTCAGAGTTTCTGGCTACAGATACAGAGGTCCCGGGTTCGATCCCTGGCGCTACTAGATTTTCTGAGTAGTAGTGGGTCTGGAACGGGGTCCACTCAGCCTCGTGAGGTCAAACTGAGGAG
>Ga0123355_10021956_pt1 | contig 10229 bp, 9 predicted proteins | sample TergutEmb28metaG_3_FD_89872 | JGI IMG/M metagenome (GOLD analysis project Ga0123355, IMG submission 89872) | Embiratermes neotenicus P1 segment gut microbial communities from Petit-Saut dam, French Guiana - Emb289 P1 | ecosystem: Host-associated > Arthropoda: Insects > Digestive system > Gut ... | reverse complement strand
TAGGGTAACATCCTTTAGGGGGTTCGTTGCTACATTTGAAGTGTCCATATCAATACCTCGCTTTAATGCTATAGCCGTTTCGTAAGCAAGCTGAAGAATTATTTTTGGCGTCGATGAAAAACTTGTTTTCTAGTACGACATTAAACATTCACCGTTGATTGGCAAAAATAATTCCTAGGTGTAGACTTCTCCGGAAACTTCCTTTACGGCCAAAAAATCTTAGGCATTAGTAAGTTTTTTGGCCGCTCATTCGGAGTTTCCGGAGAAGTCATATATACAAAACCACTATACATGTCATTTATGGGAATATTATATCAGGCATTGTTTGTAATAACTACAAACTATAACTTATGTCCTATTTATTTAGGCCATTTTCAAAAGAATGAAATTTCATGTTTTTTGATATTACTCAAGTCATGCATATTATTTTGCTAAGCAATAATAGTGCATAAAAATGCACATGTCATCTTAAACATTGGATGACATGTGCATTTTTATTTGGTATTTGCAGATGATGTATAGTCATTATTGCATATTTATGCATTAGAATGAGTGACGAAAGGGGCTTTTTTTGTGCGTAAAAGTATTTCTTTTCTTTACAATTGCCTCAGTTTTTTGTACAGTCGGGGGAAATATTTACGACGCTGTAACAAAAGTAGTTAGCAGAATCAATTTAACAAGCTATTTTGCGACAATTTTAGGGGAGGTTAGTCATGAAAAAACGGATTTTGGCTTTAGTGTGTGCATGTGTGTTGTTGGTACTGGCCATATTTACCGGGTGTAGTGGCCAGGCAAACGATGATGGTACTTATCCTTACCGAATTGGTATTTTGCAGCTATTTGACCATCCTGCTCTAGATGCAGCACGGGAGGGTTTTGTTGGCCGCTTGGCAGAGCATGGCTTCCAAGAAGGAGAAAATGTGGTTTTTGTTGTCCGCAACGCACAAATGGACATGTCAATCGCGACGCAAATGGCCGAATACTTGGTAGAGCAAGATCCCCATCTGATTCTTAGCATCGCAACCGGTGCATCCCAGGCAGTGGCACGTGCTACACAAGACAATCCTATCCCGGTAGTGATTACAGCCGTCACTGACCCGCTTACAGCAGAGCTTGTAGAGTCTTTAGAGCGGCCAGGACGTAATGTTACAGGTGTATCCGATCTTACGCCCGTGGCTATGCAAATTGAGCTTATAACCCGGCTTTTACCTGATACTCAGACAGTGGGATTACTATATAATTCTGGCGAAATAAACTCTGTAATCCAGGCAAATATGGCGCGTGAAGCAGCTGCAGCGCTAGGGTTTGAAACCATAACAGGAAATGTACCCAGCATGGCCGATGTAGCCGATGTAATCCAGTCGCTGGTTGGGCGTGTTTGCGTGTTGTATCTGCCAACCTGCAATACAGTAGCAGGCGCGTATCCGACGGTTATAATGGCAGCAGATGAAGCCGGTATCCCGGTTGTTGCGGGAGAAGTGGCAGGCGTTAGAGCCGGGGCTTTGGCCACAGAGGGTATAGATTATTATCTACTTGGCCGCCAGAGTGCGGACATGGCCGTACAACTTTTGCAAGGGGAGGCTGTACCTGCAACCATGCCAATCCAGTGGCAGCAGGAAGCCGGGACATTGGCAGTTAACATTGCCTCTGCCGAGCGCTTGGGTATTACCATCCCACCAGAAATTTTGAACGCTGCAGGGGAGATTGTTGAAGAATGAGCATGAATATCGCTGTAAATGCACTGGGCCTTGGTCTGATTTGGGGCATTATGGCAATTGGTGTGTTTGTGGCTTTTCGAATACTAAATTATGCTGACTTAACCGCTGAGGGAAGTTTTACCCTAGGAGCGGGGGTGGCAGCAAGGCTTATTGCTAGCGGTATGGATCCATTATTGGGGACATTGTTTGCTATTGTAGCAGGTATGCTTGCAGGCAGTGTGACGGGGTTTTTACATACGGTGTTAAAAATTCCGCCCCTTTTGTCTGGGATACTAGCCATGACAGGACTGTATTCTATTAACTTGCGTGTGATGGGGACACCAAATATTCCCTTGCCACGCGAGGCTGCTACTCTTATCACTGGCACTGCAAGTTTGCCACCAGTTAGTTTTTTGGTTGAACATACAGGTATTCCGGCACGGCTTATTGCGGCAGTTGTGTTGGGGCTGACTGTAGTAATAATTGTAATTGTAGTATTAAGATTATTTTTTAATACAGAGCTTGGTTATGTAGTCCGGGCCACCGGTGATAATGAAATTATGACCAAGGCTCAGGGCGTAAACACGCGTCGCATGAAGGTTTTGGGTCTTATTATATCCAATGGCTGTATTGCGCTCTCTGGTGCTTTGGTGTTCCAGTTCCAGGGTTTTGCAGACATTGGCATGGGTATTGGTGTTATTGTTATTGGGTTGGCTTCGGTTATTATTGGTGAAGTGATTTTTAAAGATAAAAACAATCACCGGGTGTTTATGGCAGTTGTGCTTGGCTCTATTTTGTATCGACTTATCATCGCTGTTGTGCTTAGTTTAGGCATCAACCCCAACGACTTTAGGCTGTTTTCGGCGCTTATGTTGGCAACTGCATTGTCTGTACCACTTATCCGAGAAAAGTTAGGTATTAATCTTACGAAAAAGTTGTGGGGGCGGACCAATGCTAATGTATGAGTGCGAACCAATGCTAATCTGTAACGGTATAAAAAAAATCTTTGACAAGGGAAGTGCTACAGAAAAAGTAGCCCTTCGCGGTACAGACCTACAACTAGGCGAACGTGATTTTGTCACAGTAATAGGTGGTAACGGCGCAGGTAAGTCCACTTTACTTAACATCATTGCAGGCGAGTTTACGCCAGAAGAAGGCAGTATTAGCATAGACGGGCAAGACGTAACCCGCCGGCAAGAACATACCCGCGCTAGGCTAATAGGCCGTGTGTTTCAAGACCCACGTATAGGTACAGCTCCCGGCATGACAATAGAAGAAAACCTCGCTATTGCATACAGAAGATGCAAACGCCGCAACCTGCTGTGGGGCATCAACCGCAAAGAGCGCATACTGTACCGTGACGTGCTTTCCACCCTTGGCCTTGGGTTAGAAGACAGGCTTACAGCTAAAGTTGGAACCTTATCAGGAGGCCAGCGACAAGCACTTACGCTTTTGATGGCAACATTACAAAAACCAAAACTCCTACTTTTGGACGAACACACCGCAGCCCTTGACCCTAAAACTGCAAAAATCGTACTTGAACTCACCGACAAACTAGTTCACGAGAACCAGCTCACAACACTAATGGTCACACACAACATGCGTGACGCATTAGAAAACGGCAACCGTATAATCATGATGCACGATGGGCAAATCATACTCGACCTTGCTGGCCAAGAAAAAAAAGCACTCACCGTAGCTGACCTTCTAAAAATGTTTGAGCAGGCCAGTGGAGAAGAAATGTTAAGCGACAGAATGTTATTGAGTTAAATATATACTGAAATAAACTTTACTTATAAAAATTTTTGGAACATTTGCAAGTTTTTTACACACACCATTTCCAAGGCATGGAAAATATCTACCAAATACGCCCAAAACGCGCCATTTTCATTGACATCTACTAGTCAAAAAAATATAATGGCGTTTAAAATTTTGGCTGGTCGTTCGCATAGTGACCCTAGTTTTTGCATCTTGTAGCTGTACGGGTATACAACCGAACTGATCGCCTATACTACCTTAAGGAGGTACAGCAGATGTTGAAAAAGTGCAAAGTATTACTATCGGTAATTGGGTTGATTTTATGCCTAGGGCTGCTTAGCAGTTGCTCAAACAACGGCGATGCGCCTACAGGCGCTGTTCCAGAAGATAGCGCAGACATCGCTCTTGAAGACAGTGCAAACGTCGCCCCAGATGACAACGATAGCGCATTGGCAAATAACGACGTGGACGAGGTTGTAATCGGCATCCTGGCGCCTCTGACTGGCCCTGTGGCCCGGTTTGGCATAGCTGTTCATGAGGGTATAATGCTCTACATAGAGCAGTATAATGCCCAGGGTGGCTTGCAAATAAGGCCCATAGTGTTTGACGAAGAAGGCGACGCATCCAACGCTATTGTCGGGTATCACTCGTTGGTTGACCAGGGTATTACGGCATTGATTGGCGCAGTCACCAGCGGCCCAACTATGGCTGTTGTACCTGAGGCTTATACAGATAACATGCCAATGATCACCGCCACATCTACCCATGCAAACGTAACAGTTAATGCCGATACAGGTGCGGTATGGTCCAATGTATTCCGCTCTTGTTTTATAGACCCATTCCAAGGTGTAAAGATGGCTGAGTTTGCACATGCGGTTCTAGAGGCCCAAACTGCCGCTATCTTGTTTAGCAACGATATTGACTATTCTATCGGCTTAATGGAATCGTTTATCGAGCGTGCAGGGGAGATAGGACTAGAGATTGTGGCCGTAGAAACCTTTGTAGCCGACGCGGTGGATTTTTTAGGCCAACTTACAAATATAGCAGCCGTTGACCCAGATGTGTTGTTTATACCCGCATACGTAGAATCAGTAGCGCTTATTGGACCTCAATCTATAGCGGCAGGTCTTGATACTGTATTGCTTGGTGCAGATGGCTGGGACGGTACCCTTGATATAATCGCAGACCCATCCACATTAGATGGCTCTTTCCACATGACAGGCTTTACCACAGACGACGAATCTCCGCTCGTACAGCGCTTTATTTCAGACTTTGAAGAAGCATATGGTCACCCACCAGATATGTTTTCTGCCCAGGCTTATGACGCGGCAATGATTATGATAGCTGCCATCGAAGCCGCCTTGGCAGACGGCTACATGCCCAACACCGATGAATTTAAAGCATCAGTTATTGCGCATATGGCCGCAACTGACCTAACTGCTGTTACAGGTCATATCACATTCGACCACTTGAACAACCCACAAAAAACGGCTGTTATCATCCGTTTTGAAGATGGTGAAGCACGACTTTGGGGTACTTTCTAGGGTTTCTTAGACGTTTTGTTTTGTTTGAAGCTAATAATGAGTTTATTTGTTTTTCCCAAAAGCAGTAATTTATTTTTTTCCAAAAGCTATAAAAAGAGGGGAGCTGTTGGTTATGTTATTTTTCTCACAGCTTATAAACGGATTACAACTTGGGTCGATTTATGCCCTTGTAGCCTTGGGTTATAGCATGGTCTACGGCATAATTAAACTGCTCAATTTTGCTCATGGTGATGTTATTATGGTTGGCGCATATATTGCGTTGTTTGCCCTTACATTTGGGCAGCATCCTTTGATTGCGGCATTACTTACTGTTGGTGGCTGTGTACTTTTGGCAGTAGTAATGGAAAAGCTAGCATATACCCCACTACGCCTTGCGCCACGGCTCTCTCTCTTGATTACTGCAATTGGCATTTCCATCCTATTGCAAAATTTGGCTCAGTTTTTTTGGGCGGCTAGAGGCCGTTCGTTTCCGGGGCATTTATTACTTCCACAGGGTAGTATCACAGTTGGGGGTGCTATGGTTGCATACTCTTCTTTTATTACCATTGCAGTGAGTATAGCTTCTATGATTGCACTTACTTTTTTAGTCAAAAAAACCAAGCTCGGGAAGGCCATGCGCGCCGTTAGCGAAGATACCAGTGCTGCACAATTGATGGGTATTAATGTCAACAATGTAATTACATTTACATTTGCAGTGGGTGCAGGCCTTGCCGGTGTTGGTGCTTTGATGTATAGCGTCCGCTATCCGTTAATATTTCCTACAATGGGTGCAATGCTGGGGCTTAAAGCCTTTGTTGCTGCGGTTTTTGGTGGCATAGGTTCAATACCAGGAGCAATGCTTGGAGGTTATTTAATCGGACTTTTGGAAGTGTCGGTTACGGCTTTTGGGCTGGCTGGTTGGGTTGATGGCATTGTGTTTTTGTTGCTTATTCTCGTGCTTATGGTGCGGCCTGCAGGTATTATGGGGCAAAACCTAATGGAAAAGGTGTAAAGTGTATATTTGCACTTGTGCAAAAAACACTAAACTATTATAACACCGGGAAGGCGCGAATAATCTATGGAAAATTTGGAGTATAAAAAATTTACAATCCCAATGCCTGTGCGTTATGTCATTGTCACGGTACTGCTTGTTGTGTTTATGTTGGCGGCTAATGCTGTAACCCAAAGTGGACTATTGGGGAGGGCGCAAAACGCCATTATTATACAAGTAGGTTTTTTCATTATCTTGGCGGTGTCCTTGAATATCGTGACCGGATATTTAGGTCAGCTTCCGCTTGGACATGCCGGGTTTATGGCAGTTGGCGCATATGCCGGTGCATTGTTTTGGCGAGCGCGGCTTTTACCAGATGGCCTATCCATTGTTGTAGGACTTTTGCTGGCTGGCTTGGTTGCGGCTGTTTTTGGGTTTGTAATCGGAATCCCTTCTTTGCGGCTCCGGGGTGACTATTTGGCCATTATTACGCTTGGTTTTGGCGAGATTATCCGTGTTGTGCTTAACAACCTTGATAGTATCACATATGGTGCGCGTGGGTTGTTAAATATACCACGTTATTCCAGTTTTATGGTTGTGTATATATGCGTCATAATCACATGTGCAATCACCCATTTGATTATGAAAAGCCGCCATGGACGTGCGATACTTTCTATACGCGAAAACGAGATTGCCGCCGAAAGTTGCGGTGTAAATACCACATACTATAAAGTTGCAGCCTTTGTTATTTCGGCATTTTTTGCTGGGGTAGCAGGGGCTCTTTTTGCTGGGAATCAGGGCATTTTGATACCTGCAAACTTTGATTTTATGACTAGTATTAACATTTTAATGATTGTGGTTTTGGGCGGACTTGGTAGCATGATTGGTTCTGTTATCGCCGCTGCTGTTTTAACGTTTATGCCATTTGTCTTGCAGCCATTGGCAGAGTATCGGATGATTATTTATTCATTGATGCTTATTATTGTGATGCTGTTTAAACCTTCTGGGTTGATGGGTACATACGACTTCTCACTAAGCCGGATTTTGGAAAAAGGCATTAATATTGCTATTAAATTAGTAAAAGGGGGTAAACGCAATGCTAATTAATGATGCCAATGCTTCAACGCTAACATTAACTGGCGACCCTAAGATACCTTTTATCCCTGAGAGGGACAAGGATAAAACCCCTGTTATGGAATGCGTAAACCTAGGAATCGACTTTGGAGGCCTTACCGCAGTAGATGATTTTAACATTGCGATAGGTCCAACAGAGATATGTGGTCTTATTGGCCCAAATGGTGCTGGAAAGACTACAATTTTCAACCTCTTGACTAAAGTGTACAAGCCTACACGAGGCTCAATGTACATAAACGGCCAAGATACTAGGCGCTTTAACACTGTCCAAGCCAACAAGCTAGGCCTGGCCCGTACATTTCAAAACATCCGCCTTTTTAGAAGTATGACTGTACTTGAAAACGTAATGGTTGGCATGCATAACGAAATCGGATATAGTTTGGGCAAAGCCATTTTGCGCCTACCAGAGTATTGGCGCACAGAACGTAAAGCCCGCGAACGCGCAAAAGAGCTGTTATCCATCTTCGAGATGCAAGATATGGGTAAATATATAGCTGGTAGCCTGCCATATGGCTCACAGCGCAGACTAGAGATTGTACGCGCTTTGGCCACCAACCCAAAAATACTTCTATTAGATGAGCCTGCAGCAGGAATGAACCCCGCAGAAACTGCCGAACTTATGGAAAACATCAAAAAAATCAATAAGATATTCAACATTGCCATTTTGCTTATAGAACATGATATGAAGCTTGTAATGGGGATTTGTGAAGGAGTGGCTGTACTTAACTACGGAAAGCTAATTGCCAAGGGTACTCCAGCCGAAATTCAAAACAACCCAAAGGTCATTGAAGCCTACCTAGGCAAAGGAAGGGATGAGGCCGATGCTTAACAAACCTGAACCAATGAATATTACTGACACGCCACATTCTGACAGACCTTTGAATATTGCAGAGCCAATGCTTAAAATTACAGACATGAACGTCTACTATGGCAATATATACGCCATCAAAAATGTAAGCTTCCATGTAAACGAAGGCGAGATTGTCACACTTATAGGTGCAAACGGTGCAGGCAAAAGTACAATATTAAAGACTATTTCGGGCTTGCTTCGATCAAAGACTGGTAATATAAACTTTTCCGGTATTGATATTGGTGGTATGGCCTCACATAATATAGTCAAACGAGGTCTTGCACATGTGCCAGAAGGCCGACGGATTTTTTTGCAAATGACAGTACGTGAAAACTTAGAGCTTGGCAACTTCACACAGCCAAGTACAGCCATGCGAGCCGGACTAGACCAAGCATATGAGTGGTTCCCACGCCTGAGGGAACGCCGAAGGCAAGTTGCAGGCACCCTTTCAGGCGGAGAACAGCAGATGCTAGCTATTGGGCGTGCGCTTATGTCTAAACCCAAGCTCTTGATGCTGGACGAACCTTCTATGGGTCTTGCACCAATTTTGGTAGAGCAGATTTTTGAGATTATAAAAGAACTGAACGACTCTGGTGTTACAATATTACTAGTAGAACAAAATGCGCATATGGCGCTAACCGTCGCCAAACGGGCATATGTTCTAGAAACTGGCAGTATTGTCACAAGTGATAGTGCTGCAGCGCTTTTGGAGGATAATGCAGTACGAAAAGCGTATCTGGGTGGTTGATTGATGATAGCTATAAAACAGGCGTTTGGATGTTGAAGACAATCATCACTCAACACCAAACGCCTTTGTAATAGACTTCTCCGTGAACTTCCTTTGCGGCCAAAAAATCCTAGGCATTAATCAATGCACTTGTGCATTAAGATAAAACCTTATATTTTCAAGTACATAATCAATATTTGAACGTGTTATGTCATTATGGGTTACAAAACGATAGACACCGTTTTCGGCAGCATTTGTTTTAATGCCCTTTTTTAACAAATAGCTCGCAAATGCATCGTGGTCGAATCCAGCGCCCGGGATTTTGAAGAAAATTATGTTGATATGAACAGCATCCAAATCCAATGTTACGAGTGGGATTTCGGCCAGGGCTTTGGCCATATACATCGCATTTTCATGGTCAATATAAAGCCGCTTGGTCATTCTCTCAAGGCTTATAATGCCGCTTGCTGCTAAAATACCAACTTGCCGCATTCCACCACCAAGTAGTTTTCTATATTTCCGTGCTTTATTTATGAACGTAGTATCCCCGCACAGCATTGAGCCTATGGGTGAACACAATCCTTTTGATAGACAAAACATCAACGAATCGGTGTACATAGCAATTTCTTTTGGTTCTACATTCAGATATACCGCTGCATTAAAAAGCCTAGCACCATCCAAATGAACGGGCAAATTATGTTCCTTTGCTGCGGTATATGCTTCTTTCATTTGTTCAAGGGAAACTACTTTACCGTTTGATAATGCATTTTCAAGACATACCAGTCCGGTATCTGGATAGTGTATATCAGCATCACGAACCATTGCGTGTATATCACATCCACCAATGGTATCATCGGTATTGTTGACTATGCGATAGCTGACATTAGACAAAATTGCAGCCCCTCCAACCTCATGGGCAACTATATGAGAGTTTTGGCCAAGTATAATTTCATCTCCGCGATTTGTGTGGGTCATTATTGCAAGCTGATTTGCCATTGTCCCAGATGGGGTAAAAAGAGCTGCTTCAAAACCCGTAATATCTGCTGACATTTCCTCAAGTTTGATTACAGTCGGGTCGTCTTCATATACATCGTCGCCTACCAAAGCCATAGCCATGGCTTTGCGCATTTCATCTGTTGGTTGTGTCACCGTATCCGAACGTAAATCTACAAAGTCCATAATCTGTTTTCTCCTATCGTATCATTATTGGTATTACCCATCACCAGCCGGGCACGAAAAAGGTTTGTTCAAAGTGTCAAAACCCAATTTTCATATTAACAGGCCATTAAAAGCCAAGTTCACCATCCATGGAAAAAAGGTTTGCCCAAAGTGTCAAAACCGAATTTTCGTATTAAGATGCTTTAATTAAATCTAATCCTCTCAAGGTCTGATAATGCATCATGAGGTAAATGTTTATCTGTTATAAGCAAAAACGCTGGGTTAGATGTAAATGTATCACCATGTGCCACACGTGGGTGTGTATGCGAAAAAGTAGCCATTATAGGGATTTTATTATTACCCCAAAAATTATTACTGTAAATGGTATCAT
>Ga0123355_10021955_pt1 | contig 10229 bp, 13 predicted proteins | sample TergutEmb28metaG_3_FD_89872 | JGI IMG/M metagenome (GOLD analysis project Ga0123355, IMG submission 89872) | Embiratermes neotenicus P1 segment gut microbial communities from Petit-Saut dam, French Guiana - Emb289 P1 | ecosystem: Host-associated > Arthropoda: Insects > Digestive system > Gut ... | reverse complement strand
TGATAGGAAGGAATGCCAACAAAAAAAGCCACTACATTTGGCAAAGATGATAACCCCCCCCCCCCCTACAAAACCCCCGCCAAGCCTCAAAACACCCCCCCCCCCCTCCCCCTCCCAATCTCCTTACCTTCTCCCACAAGCAAAAGAACAATTCTGCAGTTCAAGATTCTCCCTATGCCCATACTTCTCCAGATCACCACACAATACTTTTTTCTTGGCCCAGTTGGTCACATATTTTATTCATCACCATTCATTAACAAATATGCACTCACATACACAGGTACACTTTAAGTATCACTACCAACCATCCTTCTCATCACCATCCTGCTTTGCAAGCAATTCCAAACCATTTTAACAAGTCTTTCAACTGCAGCATTCTGCCATGCTGTTTACTGGTAATAAGCACACTGCCTTTTGGGCAGATCTGATACATAAGATCAACAGTCCTAAAAATTACAGTGATTTTTTTCACTGGTAAGGTTATACTATGTAACCATACATTAAATTCCTTTTTTATAATTCTTCTCTTCTTATAATAAAAGCCAACGAGCTGCATTATTTCTTAGATTTATTTTATAAAGTACTCTACATGTTTCAGACAAGTCCACTCTCCATCATCAGGAGTATCTCAACACTGTATACATGCAATAGGTATTTGTCATGCTAGTTCTGTTGGCTGTCCGCTCACAGACAGCCAACAGAACATGTAGAGTACTTTATAAAATAAATCTGAAAAACAGTGCATCTCATTGGCTTTAATTATAAGAATATATTACAATGCATGGTCCTCTGAATGTCAAATTTTATAATTCATGTTATTTTGGATAAGTCTAGAACTACACGGATTGTACGATTTATACTAATTAAGTCATTTAAAAGGGGGGGGGGGGCGCCTGTAAATACTATGTTAAGTGACCTTTCTAATAATGATGTTGTAATATCAGACAACTGAAGAAATACAGTGTGTATTGATGTGTGAATATGGCTTGCAAAAGCTGAAACATGCTATTGATTATATATCAGTCACCACATACAGTCTGATATGGTAAGTCAACACAGCTGTGCTGAAAGGAAATTGTTAGTGTGCTACTTATCGACAGGTCTGTTTGAGAAAACAGTGAGTTAAAAACAATCTATCATATTTCATACCTATTTCTCTTGTTCCTGCTTGTACCACTAAGGGAATATTATTTTGCAGAGTTAACGGGTAAGATGATGAGATGGATACAACCAAGTCTTTGTCTTCCCGTAAACCAGATAGACTCCCACTGAAAAATATAACAGTCAAGTCACAAGACAGTCCATCACTTCCACCTTGTTCCACAACTGTTCTGATTGCATAATACTAAAGTCTCTCTCTCAAACTCTCCACTAAACACAGCCCTTCTTGAGAAGCTAAAAGCTGCCCATCTGGCCAACTATGCACTGCCTTTTTTGGAATCTTAAAGGTTCATTATTGTGTTCACAAGAGACCCAACTGTCCCTACCCTGGGACAAATTAATTCAGGCCACATTTTCCCAACCTAATTCTTCAGGCTCCAGTTTAATATTATCCTCACATCTATGCCAAGGCATTTTAAGTGGTCTCTTTGTAACAGGTTTTTCAACCAACAATCATACACAATTCCCATCTGGCCCCTCGATGCTACATGCCCATGAACATCAAATTTTCCTTGATTTGATAATCCAGTAATATATGCTGAAACACACAAATTGTGAAGTTTATCAAAATGCAGTCCTCCCGAGTCTCCACTTTATTTCTCCCCCTTAGGTCCAAATATTCTCCTCATCACCCTGTTCTCAAACACAACCTATGTTCTTCTTTTAGAGTATGAAGCCAAGTTTTAAGAATTATGAAAATAAATAATTGGGCAAAATGCATCCAGGATCCGTTTAAACAGAGGAGAAGGAGGAGGAGGAGGAGAAAGGGGAGAGGAGGATGAGGATAAGGGGGAGGGGGAGGAGAATGAGGAGGAGAAGAAGAAGAGAAGGAAGATGAAGAGGAGGAAGAATATAAAAAAGAGGAAGAGGAGAAGGAAGAATAGAAGATGAGGAGGAGATGAAGAAGAAGAGGAAGATGATGAAGAAGAAAGAGAAGAGGAAGAGGAGGAGGAGGAAGAAGAACAAGAAAAGAAGAAGGAGGAGGAGGAGGAAGAGGAGGAAGATGATGATGATTTCAGAAAACAAAAACTCTGTTTCAGAACTGAATGGTAACAAACATTTCCAAAATGTAATTTTCTCTTCATTGTTCCTTGAATAAAATTTTGATTTGTTACCACTGCTCCCTATAGATTTGAACTGTATAATTTCTGCTAACACGACATAACCCAAGCTGGGGAACCACCCCTCACTGGCTGTCTGCAGCTGTATATTCTGTACAGCTACCCTCCAAGTGTGATGTCACAGTGACAAAAGAAACACCAAACATTATGTCTCTCACATGATGCTCTTATTGGAACTTGCTGTCGTGACCGTAACACCTCCACTGGAAACCTTCTGAGCTGCCGACACATTGTATTGTCTTCCGCCATTGATCGTGGTGATACTTCGGTTATTGCTTATGACAGTGGGTCCACTTACGGAACTGGGAACTGGAACCAGGTTGATTTGCTGACTGGAACTAAGCCGTGTCATGCTTTTATGAAGTCCACCAACAGAGCCTACACGACTACCACCAACTGGAAGAAGTGAAGTTAAAGTAAGGAAATGGTTTAATTTACAAATCTTCAAGTTAACTATTTACTTGGTAATGGAATCCAAACACCTAACACCATTAACATAAAACTCTGCCACTATTAGACATTTCAATCGAATCCACACTACCAAAACCCAGTACCTTATGATTCATCTCAATACATAGTTTAATTGTATGAAATTTCAATCTTACACAGTGGTGAAGACTAATTTTGTAGTCTGGGTCATGACAATGTGAAGCCTGGACTATGGTTACCAATCTTATGAAGGAACATAATGTTCTCATCTTCAGGGTGTGAAGTTACTAACTCCAAAAAGCTAGTATCAAACCAGCAGAGTATATGGTTTTCATAACCCAGAATGCCATAATATGTATTAGTATACCTGTTTACATGATGAAACAAGACAACTTCTATAACAACTTTAGTAATATTTTACATTCACACTTCATTATGGATAATTCATGTCTACATTAATAAGACACACCAAAAGTATATATACAAAGCCAAACACAACCACAGTGCACAAAACATGTGCTTCTAGATAAGAAGCTTTTCAGTAATTGATTCTTAGTTTATTTAATGACATTTATACAGCTGCCTGGTTTGATATGGTGTTGAATGGTGAAACACTAAAGCTGCAGAACATTATTCAACTTTCGGTATTCACAAACTTCCTACATGAAGTGAAACTCAAAGCAATGGCTTGTCAAAATGTTTCTTTGAAAAGGACCACAAAATGCTTTTTCATAAGCTTTGCACAGATTACGAACATGTAACCTACACATGCAATACCACGGTCCACTTCAGTCTTTGCATTACTGTTACACTGGCAACATTTTGTGAAATTAGCATCTTCCCTTGTTCTGCATAAGCGTGCCTTGCAAAGAAAGACACATAATGTTAGCATTGTAAGTGGAAGTGTAAAAGATGTAAAGAACTAAAATAACAACATTTAGTTCATTAAAATAGTTATGTACATAGTTAAAGTTATTTATTTGCTGTTCACTCAATACAGAAAGGCTTTTAACCCTTAACATGCTAACATGGAAAATATATTGAGCTCCTAATAATACCAGCAGATGGCAGATGGGGTTTAACTTGGCGTTGAAAGGGTTAAAGTCCCGGTATTTGTTAGGAGGGACTGACTAAAAATATAAAATTCTTAGTCAGGATATCAGGCCTCCAACAAAGATTTAAATCACCTTAAATTTTATAAGCAGTTACATAAACACGGTGAAGAACAGAAACTTTGGTGATTATGCTACTGTCTGGACAACTGGTGAATCATAGTTTAATTTCTGGCAAAGGCAAAAGATTTCTCTTCTTCAATCTGTCATAACTGGCTCTGGAGCCCACCCAGCCTAATGCTGAATGTGTATTATGGGGATCTTTCTTGGAGAATGGAGTGGCCAGGACAAAAGGTTGACCAATCATCTCCATCTAGCATCAATGCTAAGAAAACATGAAGCTACACTTTACTCATCCATACACTTTCTTGATGTAATGCTTAATTCAGGACAGGACAATCTTTCTCTTACAGAATCAAGGTGATCCTCAATTATTAGCAGACTCACAAACTGTCTTATTCAAAGCAGAACAAAGACAATGGTGGTACATAAAACTGGCAAGTCCCAACTGTAGTAGCAACCTATTTCCATATTTCGTATTACATATATCCATTCTCATCTTCTGTCAAGTGAGTCCAGTTCCCAAATGCAATGTATGTTCACTAACATCTTTTGTAGTGGTAGCATCTTACTTCTTTTCAATTAATTAATAATTTCCTTGTGGAATCATATTTTGACCTTGCATTTTTATAAGCCCATACATTCAGTTTTCAAAGCAAGAATGCCTTAAAACTGTAAAACCAAATCTGACACAGGGAAAGAAATGACAACTACTTCTGTCACCAAAAGTGGTTCAGAAGTAGTAATACTAACCAACATTCAGCCTTGTCATGCTCCTGTTGCCTACAGATGTGTGTAACCGTCCTGTACTCCGACTGTCACCCCCAAGTCTTGGTCGGTTTATCACCAAGCGATTCGCTTCCTGACGATTCAACCAGCACCCTCCAACATCTTGCTGAGACAAAATTGTCTGCCTGGTGCCTGAGATCGGCTGTTCTCTTGTTACAGTTCCTGGTACAACATGTTGCTGTTGGGTCTGCTGTAGATCTGGTCGACTTCCACCAACTTTCACAATAGTTACACCACTGGACATCTGGTTTACCTGCGTGCTAAAGAGATGTTTACCTTCAGACTACATGCATCTTGATCAATAAGTTAACTTCTGTCATAGAATAGCTGAGTGCTGCATACTTGAAGTGCTGAGGATGAAATGACCATTAGGACAATAAGCATCAACAAGAATATAATATTTAAATGGATGTTACAGGAATAGGAAGTTGTCACATTTAATTTATTGAGCCAAACTGTACAGAAGGCTGTGTCCACAAAGGAAGTGGGATGTGAGCAAAGAACGGATGCAAATGAATAAGGACAGCACCTGTAGCGGATACAAATAATTTGTATGAGGCATGTCATGAATTCAAATGACATCAGTGTTGCCAGTGCTGGGAGCACCCCCACCCCTCCAATTCATTTTCTGGATTTTAAAAAATCTACTGCACTGGATTCAGTTGTTTCCATACCATCAAATGCTTTACTGGTGAAGGTCCCTGTTATTTCATGGAAAAGGAAAGTCACAGAAAGGCATATCAATAAGTACCATCTCACTTGTGGAATACTGGCAATGTTATAGATAGGTTTCTTGGCATCCAGGGTGAGCAATCAAAATGGCTGCCCCTAACAGCAAAGGTCACAACAAATTATTGATCTTCCATTTATCTGTCCCACTAATTTAAAATTTGTTTAGTACAAAAAAAAAAAACAATTTTTTAAATTTAAAATATATTTTGCCCCCTTTCTGTTGCCCCTTGGGCTCTGCTGCCTGGGGTGACTGCACCCTCCCCCTCAGCTATTCCCCTGAATACTAGAACTATATTTAGCTCAAAACTGTGACAGGCTGGGATGAAAGCACAGGTGCATTGTAGTGATTAAAGTGCCACTGGATGGTTTCACCTTTTCAGTTGTTTATGGTGCACTGCTTCATGAAAACATCTGAATGCATGTAAAAAGAAATGATGGTCAACAGGTTGACATTTGAGAGCATACTCATGGTGGGAAACAAACTCAATAGCTGAAGAAAACAATCAGAATCACTTTTAGCCATGATGAGGAGGGAAATTTCCTGTATAATGATTACTGTTTAGATTTCGAGTCACAAACAAAACCCTATATTTTCTCACCTGTTATGTTGTCTATTTAGACAGTTTCATTCACAAATCAGATGCCAGAGACAAGAAGTTTTCTTTCTCATAGTATGGCAACAGCTATGAAAAGAACTTGATTCAGGCAACCTTCTTTCCCAAGTGTTCAGTGAGAGTAGTACAAACTGGGATATCAGAAATATCTGCATCTTTAGGCTGTCGCAAATAGTTAATATTATGACATTCCACTCTTGGATTGTCAATTCATCATACTTGCTGAAGACTGCCCAGGAAGTTCATTGTTTTCAATTGCCAATTGTTGCACTTCAGAATGATGGGACACTCACAGGTGTGGTGCTTAGAAGGTTAAGCTATATGACGAGATTGCATATAATGGTTGGGTGGATGAGCAGACAGGAACTGAATGAGGATGGCTAGCAATGGTGTTTTTTTTCGGTGGTGGGGGGTGTCAAATCCAGACATTAGATAGCACGGATGGAAATGCAATTAGATTATGGAGAATACTGGATTGTTAAAAGCATGGGAAAAATTATAAAATATTTGAAACAAAACAAAACCCATCAATCATCTTACCTCTTGCCATGTAGCTCAACCTTCTAGAATCACACCCAAACACTAGTCAGTGCCACCAACCCCCCAGCCAGCACAACCAAGCCCTACCCAGTCCACAGAACTACTGTTCCCATTGGCTAGCCACCTAAATCATCCTTATCACTACAACATAACTACATCTTCTGGCACAGCTACTCTGCTTAGACTTCTTGAAAATGAAAATGGAATATGATCCTTCAAAATGCTGGTAATTAATTTACCAGTGGCCAAGGTCCTTCAAAACACCAACCTTCAAGCCAATACCAGCCACAATGCAAACACAGCATGTGGTTAGAATGAAGCAAGAAACAATTTTATGTAAGTGTTTTTGCTTGACATCAACATGCACACCCACTAATTATCACACTACATTAGCAAAGTGAACTTCAAATAAAATAAAAAAATTCCTCACAAAAAATAATTTACATAATTAATTTTACCCAATTAATAAGTTTTCCCACTTCAATACACACAACTTTATCAATTTTAAAACTATCAACATATTCATATTTAATACATGACAGAAAGATTTAAATCCATTAAGTGTGCAACAGGATATACAAGATAGCAGTTTTGTCAGTCATTATTTACTTACTCACTCCATGCAGCAGAGACCTTCTTGAGAAGCTAGTCAAGAAATTCCCTGCACTTTATGGAATCTGAAGGTTCATTACCACATTCACAAGTGCCTGCCACCTGTCCCTATCCTGAGCCAGCTCGACCCAGTCCACACCCCCACATCCCACTACCTGAAGATCCATCTCAATATTATCCTCCCATCTATGCCTGGGTCTCCCAAGTGACCTCTTTCCCTCAGGTTTCCCCACCAAAACCCTGTATATGCCTCTCCTCTCCCCCATATGCACAATATACCCCACCTATCTCATTCTTCTAGATTTCATCACCCGAAAAATATTGGGCGAGAAGTACAGATCATTAAGCTCCTCATTATGTAGTCTTCTCCACTCCCTTGTTATCTCATCCCACTTAGGCCCTCAAAACTCTTTTCTCAAATACCCCCAGCCTAAGTTTCTCCCCCAATATGAGCAACCAAATTTCACACCCATATAAAACAACAGGCAAAATTATAGTTCTGTATATCTTAATCGTTAAATTTTTGGATAGCAAACTGGAAGACAAAAGATTCTGCACTGAATAATAGCAAGCATCCCCTGACTTCAGTCTGCTCTTAATTTCTTCCTGAATAGAATATTGATTTGTTGAGTTGTTCCCAAATATTTGAACTCTTCCACCCTTTCAAAGGAACTATCATCAATCTTTATACTGTGACTTTGTCCTGCATTCTGGTCTAGAGACATGACCATGTACTTCATTTAATCGGCATTCTCTTCCAGTCCAGTCTCCTTACTAGCAACTACTGCAGCTTCTGTGTTTTTCTTTATAGTATGTATGCTTCAGCCCAATATATTAACATCATCAGCCATAAACCAGAAGCTTATGTCTAACATTTAATTAAAAGCCAGCCTGGTTTACCTGAACCCTCCTAATGGCATACTCTATAACAAAGTTGAAACACAATGGCGATAAAGCATCTCCTTATTTCAAACCATTCCTAACAGGAAACATGTCAGTCATACCTGAGGGAACTACGGAGGTTGCACAGCCAGTCTAAGGACATAAAAGACTGACCCCTATAACACAGACATACTTAACACATTCACAGGTAAAAATGTTCACTCACAATATCATCTCACAGAGCCACTGGAAGACAAAATCAGAAGAAACAAACACATATATAAAACAAGACAATTATAGTTATAATTTTTGAAGTTAGGTACATAAAAAGATGCAGATAAAGTTACCTTAATTATGTAGCATTGCACCTGAAACTAGTTCATACCCTACAGAGTGTGCATGGACGTAATTCTAAGTTCTATAAACATAATCAGAAATGACACATCTACACTCTCATTTTGTTTCTGATTCATACTTGTTATTGGGCTGATTCTTGTAACTGCACTGCTTCACTTCTGCCAACATCTTCTCATTCACCAGAACGGGGTAGCTGCTACAAAGAAGTGTAGCTTCCCTTAACAAAGTTCCTTGGCTTCCACGGTCAGCTTTAGGAAGATGTTCCAGCACAAAATTCAGTGCTTCCTGAGCGCGATCCTTATTCAGTTTACCAACCGATGAAATTACTTGTGCAGCAAGACACAGAGTATTGGGGTGACATTCTGCTGCTTGCTTAATCTTGGACAGGTGATCAACAAGTAGCTGTGGCCGCTTGCCTGCCATATTGAGGAACATTTGCATCGTTGCCGAAGTGGTTGAGGCAGTACTCAAGTACTCACAGAGTTGTGGCAAACTTGGTTCCAGAAGCTGAAACAGATTATTACACTGCAATTACTTACTTTAATTCCCTTTCTTCTTCATATAGAAGAAAAGCATAAATGCCTACAATATTTTCACTGTCATTTCACCATAAAAGAAGAGGGTGTACACACCATAAACCACAACTACCCTAGCTACTCAATCAGAATGAAATACTATATTACCATATCTACTCGAATGCAAGACGAGGTCTTTGTCAATAAATTTGTTGCTTAAATACGTGAAGTCTTCTGAAACCTTTAAATGCCGAATTAAATTCCATATGCCCTTTGCTGGTATTATTCAGAGCTCACCATATTCTCCACGTTAGCAGGTAAAGGGTTAAATTCACATATGAAGTGGTAAAGGGTTAAATTCAAATATGAAGCGTTGTGCCAAACCCCATCACTCTGAACCAGACCACATGTAGCCAAATCATGGCCGGCATCACCAAATCATCATGTGCAGACAAATGAGAGAACAGATCATGAATAAGGTTAACTGATATGATCTTTTTCTTAACATCATCTAATTTTTTAAAGAAGCATGACGTTTCCGAAGCCGGTGTGTTTCCAGCTTCAGTCAAGCAAGCACCTAAGCTGGTGGACTGCTTAGATTGAGCTCTTTTGTCACTGGGCATCATACAAACAGTAAACTTGTTAATATATGCTTGTGAAAACACATCTAGTTTGAGGGCAGTAACATGAAAATGGCTATTGAAAAATTAAAAATTAACTAGAAGACTCGGAAATAAAACCTGGACCAATCTACAAATTAAAAACCATACAAAGAACCATATAGTCCGAATGTTCAGACCACAGACACCATACAAAAATTCAGAACACATTTAAAATTCTTAATACCACTAACACCATCTGTGGAAAAAACTGTGAATCTTCTTTATGGGTTCAAGTAAGTTTATAACCAAGAAACATAAATGTATCATTTAGTCAAAGTGGATCATAACAGCAAGACAGTGCATCACACCACAAGTGATTGTGAAGGGTTTTAAGAAGTGCTGCATATCCTATGCAGTCAATAAGACTCATGATGACACACTGTAGTATGGTAATGGAGAAGATGGGAATATTAGGAGTGAGTGTGAGGTACATGAAAGCACTGACTGTGAAGAAGGAGACAGTAACACCATTTGGTAAAGGTGGATATAATCTGATTTGCTTTGTGTATTAGGTGTATGAAATTAATAGAAAAACTTCTTAGCAGACATATTATTTTTGGGGGGGGGGGGGGGTTGTTTTGAATACTAAAAAAAAATTTTTCCCCTGGCGGGTGTTTTTTTTTTGGGGGTAGTGGTAGTTAAG